>JACLAB010013141.1_pt1 | contig 99824 bp, 68 predicted proteins | sample 8027921 | NCBI WGS metagenome assembly JACLAB01 (sample SAMN15725117, study PRJNA655200) | protist metagenome | isolation source: fluorescence activated cell sorting (FACS) single amplified genomes of... | place: USA: West Boothbay Harbor, Gulf of Maine | collected 2000-07-19 | reverse complement strand
GAAGACACACGCCCGCCATACCAAATCGTTTTCTTCTTGGGAGTGTTTCTGCGGACGTGACAACGAAGATGGAATCAAATCCTGTTTTACTCATCCGAACTCGTCTATTCGAGTCTATTACTGACTTACGAGAAGATACTGTCGGTGCTGCCTACATCGGAATGAAAGAGGCTGAGCATAAACGGCGTAGCGTGTGCATCGCTGTCGACGAGTCCAATGTGAAAACACTCGTTCGATACTGCGTGAAGAAGAAAATTTTGAAGTCGAACGACTATGTGCAAATCATACACTGCGCGGCGGATGAGAACGCGACAACACTGAATCGTGTAACGACAGAAATCAACGTCGACATGCGTGAAGAACTGATGCAACATTTCAAGGAGCCGGGACAAGTCGATACCATCCTTCTGTTCTCTGGTGATCCAAGAGACGAAATTCTGGCACATGTTAACGCACTGAGATCGATGGATTTACTCATCATCGGTAACCGCACGCGACACCGTTCATTACTTCACCATGTGATTGGATCGACGGCTGTGTACATTCTCAATTATGCCCGAGTACCAGTGCTGATGATCCCAGACGGGTGTCTACAAGAAGCATACGACGACGATCAAGCGTGAGTACACACGTACAAGAAAAACGAACGAACGAATGAATAGTCTTTGTTGTTTGTCATAACATTTTGTGATGAGATTTTCGATTTTCATTGCTTAAACCTTAATGGATGCGAGCGCGCCCAACAAGGCCTCAACATCGCCATCGCCTTCGTCATCCGCTTCACCTTCCGGATCGTTGTCTTCCATGGGTAAGAGTGCGCTTTCGATACCCGCAGCCTTTAAGATACTCTCGACTTCTTCCACGGCTTCGTCAGGAATAAAGTTACCATCGAGGTTGAGCGAACGGAAGCCAGGCTTGCTCGCTGCGAGATGCGCGGCTGCTACGGCACCAGCGCGTTGTAACTCGTTGCAGCTTGCATCTAATTCAACAAGCGGCGCCCCAGATTTTTTCAAAGCCATACAGATTTGGGTGAAACCGAAATCACCGAGCTCGTTGTCACCGATGGTTAACACCTTGAGATTCTTCATCCCTGCGATGGCTCGTGCAACGCCTTCAGCGCCTTCTCTCATGAAGTCGTTGCTACTAATGTGGAGAACTTCAAGCTTAGAGCACCCCTGTGCCACAGCTTGAAGAAGCGTACCACCCATCTCTTCCCCTAAAGCCGTCGCTTCAAGGTTCAAGTACTGAAGGTTGGGATGTTTCGGCAGCACGTCCACGAGCGCCGCCGCACCTTCTTCATTGACGTTGTTGTCATTCAAGTCAAGACGCTCCAATGAGTTCCCCTCAGCAAGCGCCTTGGCGAGCATGATTGCACCTTCGCTAAAAAATCGCGAGCCAGCCATTTTGAAATCCTTCATGCCCTTCGCCTTTGAGACGATGGCGGCAATGTGCACGGTACCATCGTCGCCAGTCATATTTTTATCTAAATGGAATCGCGTGAGCTTTTCTGGGCATGCAAGCAATTCATGAATCGCCCGCGCTGCTTGCTCAGAGATTCCATTATTCAGGAATGCAATAGACGTTAAAGACTTTTGCTCTTCGAGCAATTTTCGGCACGCGCGCACGCCCTTTTCGCCGAAAGCATTGTCGCTTAAATCAACCGCTGTCAACTCAGCCGCCGTCAAGCCCTCGCTGAAAATTTCCATAGCCTTGAGTGCCTCCACCTCCGGTCGTCCGGCGATGGTATCGCTCAAGTCCACTTCCTTTAAGGTCTTCGCCAAGTTGACGAACGCTCGGCTCGCCACCTTGGCGGCATCAATACCGAAACTCTTAGTACTCAGGCGCACTTTAGAGTACGCCGCACCCTTAGCCAAAAGCGGCGCCAACACTTGTTCGGCGCGCTGCTGAGTGTAAAATTCGCGATCTTTGCTCGTCTTACCGACATCAAATTCATCAGTATCCATGTCTTCGCCTTCTTGTCCAGCGCCAACGTCTTCCGCGCCTTGTTCGATCGCTTCGCGCATCAACTCGGCGGCTTTCTTCACGTACAAGCGCATGACCTCGATCGTCGGTCGTGCCCCGCTCGTCGTCGAGCTCGACACATCGGCCGCACTAAATGCACGTTGTTCAATCTCCTCCGCTTTCACGCGTCCTTCAACGTGCGTGCGTTGGCAATGGAATCCAATCGCCGATAACGACGCATCCATGCGCGCGCGAAGATCCTCGCGTTGTGCATCTTCGATCCAAGACGCCATCGTGTTCGCGTATATTACGTGTGTGTGCGTTCAAACGTCGTCGTCGTCGTCGTCGTCGTCGGTATGTATATGTTTATACACACCCACACCGCTTCGTGTCACGTCGTCGTCGTGCGCACGTCTGACGGCTACACTTTGCGTGCTTTGCTGCAACTCGCACTCCAACGTCAGAGACCGCCGCACGAATGGCGTCGCTCGAAGACCTCTACGCGGTGTCGCGACGCTTGTGTTTTGACATACAAGAAGGATTAGTAAAGCTCGAACGGGACGAGGAGGGTAAACGCGCGCGTAATGAAAATCTCGCGAGAGACATGCGCGCGCGCATGGGTGAATTGACAAAAGTTACGAGCGAGCTTGAACGACAGTTTCGTGTACAAGCGATGAAGCAATCGATGGCAAAGAGTGATGTGTGGAAGGTGCGTTAGAAGTCCATGCAATACGTGTATTGAGCGCGGATGTTGCTCGTTAACGACGCGTATGAGGGCGAGTTGCGGATGGTCGCTCGCGCTCGCGCGCTTTCCTATTTTCTTCGTGCCCCCGAAGCGCGTTTGCCTTCTCTATCGATAAATGAATGCAAAACTGACGGCGATTTTCTTTTAAATTGACGTAAAACAGAGGAAAGTAGAAAACGTCATCGAAGAGGTGGATCAGTTGCGAGTGTCGATGGATCGTTTTGGGTCGCGCGAGGCGAAACGTATGAATGAAGCAAAGGAACGCGACGATTTGATGCGCCGAGTCACCGATGATGCCGAGTTTCGTTCGCTTGTTGGTGAATACGATGCCGAGTCAGGAAGTATGAAATCTATTCGCAGGTCCGGAAGCATGGTGGATGAGTTGCTCGAGACTGGTGCAAATGTGCTTGGGAATTTGGGCGAGCAGAGCGCCACGTTGCGAGGCGCAAAGAGAAAGATGATGACTCTATTGGATAACATGGGAGTGTCCTCGAGCTTGTTACGCGTGATAGACAGACGTCAGCGACTAGACGCGATCTTAGTTTATGGTGGGATGCTTTTCACCATTGTCTTTCTCCTCATCGTGTGGTGGATTTTCAAGTGATATTTGACGACGTAGCAAATTAGAGAAATAGCCTTAGCCGAAATGAAATAAGTTTATTCTACTAGACCGTGATCTATATACATTGCTATCATGCTACTACTTATCACGCTTTCGGTTGTTCCAATGCTTCTCTGAGTCGTAGTACAACGCGTTTGGTTCGAGTACTTGAGTGACCGTCGCCTTTTCTATAGCGCTACGAATCCATATGTCAATGCCTGGCAAATCCGCCACGTCGATGCCACTCAAGCCTTCTGGTTTGATTTGCAACGACGTTTTGGGAACGTCAGCGAGAGATAACCGAATGCATTTCGCAAACGGTGCATGGCGTATGAATACGATGGACACTCGAGCTTCCAAATTCGCTGCCTCAAAGTTTACGGCAATCTTGAATGGAATGCCGAGCTTCAATTTGGCATCGACGAGGAACGAAAATCCAACTCCAGATGATGAAATGGCCAACTCTACGACGTTATTGCCGTCTGCCTGACTCTCGCTTCTAATGACTCGAATCGCGCTAGCGGCGGGTGGGCGTTTAGAAAGCGCAAAATCCGCGATTTGAATTTTGTCCAGTACCACCGGCCTCTGTTGCTCAAGCTTTTCACATAAACTTGTCTGCACCTTTTTGTTTACCCATTCGCGTAGAAATCCAGCCCAAGCCGCGGCAAACGTCGTATTCGCCCAAGAAATATCAGTAGCTTTCGAAAATGTACTATTGAGCGCGCGCACCTGCCCTTGCTGAGATACACTTTCGGCTATAAATTTCATTCGAGCGAGATCCTTCTTTCTCGTCTCAAGTTTTGCTTGTAGTTTATAGGCCCTTTTTTCGGCACGCACTCGTAAAACCTCTTCACCACGTACACGAAAATAGCAAACTGAAATAGCAATGGTCGCCCAGAGTGTGAATCCCATCATTTCAACCACGAACGCAGCCGCTGTGATGGCGGCAACCAAATGCGCCGCCGGTGGCCATGACGCAACTTTTGGGAATAACATTTCGAGTGCATGTTGGGCCAAGATGAGCTTCTGCTCAGCAGACTCGTGCATTTGCGCTGGTAAGTAATGAATAATGTTTTTTGCATGTGCGCCGCCGAACATCTGCCCTTTCAACAATGGCTGATTACTCTCGTCTTCGTCGTCAAGTTCATCATCAGAATCATCAGAATAAACAGCAAATTTAAGTACGCCGCCCGATTCTGATTCCCAATCGACATCTTGAACTTCTTCATCTTCGTCTGACTCTAGCATCGGTGCTACCATATCACGCACAGCGTCAATCACGTTTGAGATGCCAAAAGTTTCTTGTTTTTCTCTCACTCGTGTGGTTTGCGGCAACTCCTCTTGTGCTTTTTCGCGTGGCTTTTGGAGCACGAGAGGCGCAGGTTTACCTTGACTCTTTGTTGGACTCTTTGTTGGCGTCTCAGATTTTTTGCTTTGCGGCTTCATCGCTCGCTCGAGCTGCTCATCGAAATCTACATCTATCAAAGAGTCATCCTGGGAAAGCTCGGGATACAACGCAAGCAAGCGCGTCTTGAGCGCTGCAACCGTGTTATCTTCGCTCATACTGATGTCTACCGATTTACTTGGATGCTCAGGAATAGTTATGCGACATGTCACTGCCCACCAATCGCTTTCCGCCTCCGCTTTCACCGCCTCTTGCTCTAGCGAATCTAACGGCTTCGACATCTTCAGCTCCACGACTCGCCGTCCTGAGGCTGTTTTCACCCACGTAGCGTCGATTCGAACCACGCCACCGCCTTCAGCAGCGGCTCCGGGTAAGTCTCGAAGCAACTGATCGTTGCGAAGCGCCATGATGCTACGCGAGGTGTGAGGTGTTGTGTTGAGTGAATATTCTAACATATATCTACCACGCGTCAGAGCTATCGCGATACTAAGCTTTTTGTTTTTTATCTTTGTGCTCGCCACCATCTGGTTCAACGGAGCTATTAGACCTCGGAACGTAGATTCCGGATAAAATGTACCCTCCGCTTCCCGCATCGGTGGTCATCACAGGATGCGTTCGCCCTGGAAGTACTTGTTGTTCACGCAAGAATGGTTCATGAAGCGTCAAGTTGATGGCTATGTTTTCGTTCCGCAAGTGATGCAAAGCTTCTGCGAGAGGCTGCGCGGCGTTGAACCACACCGCAAACGGGGCAGAAGGTGCACAAAGTGACAATAATTGCTCTAAAGTCGCCTTCGGCTCTATAGAAAGTGAAGCGACAATGAGCGACGTAAAGCCTTCTCGAGCAAATTCATCCATGCGCTCGTCATCCGCGTACTTAATCTTCATAAACTTTCGATCCTTCTTTTCGCTCTCCTCAACCGTTGATGTTTCGGGTTCTTTCGCTTTTTCATCTACGGAGAACGCATTTTGAGATTTCTTTCGATTCGCCACAAGGTCACTAATGGCGGCATGCCTGACGGTTTCCAGGTGATTTTCGTCCAAATTCATCATCAACATGGCTTCCATCCCCATGGGAGATTGACCGACGAAGGCATTGCAGAGTCGACCAAAGCCACCCATGCGGTTTGTCACCGCACCCAAAACTAGTCCAGCGCACGTGTCTACAACTATCGGCTGCGCGTGTGCGCCAATATTCCCCAAGTTGACCAACATGGAAAGCGCGTCGTGACGCATGTACGACGTCTTGTTTGCATTGTTATAAAAGTATTGTTCGCACACGTGTCGCGGCGATGGAAATCGAGCGAGAAACTTTGTCATATGCTTCTTCAACTTACGCGCTCGATATTTCTCTTGCGCAAATGCAGTTTTATCTTCAAACGTCTTGCTGTACCTGGTGATGATTTCCACGACTTCCTCGGCGGTGAACTTTTTGCGCAGCGCAGAAATCTCTCCATCACTCAATTGCTGCGCTCCTTCTTGTTTATTTGAAACATTCTTATTCGAACGCTCATCTTCCGTCGGTGCCGACCCGACGTCTTCATGATCCACGCACTCGGGTCCGATTCGAACCACCGCGCCCGTGCCGTGAATCACCTCGTACGTCGACCCAAACGGCGCCCCGAGCAACGCCTTCACGGGCACTCTCTGCCGTTTCCCAATCTCCACCTCCCCTTCGGCTTTGATGGTGACAAAACTCGCGCGATCACCTTCATTGACTTCGATCAGCACCACGTCCCCGACCCCCATCACCCGTGGTTCCCGCACTTCGCGCACCGCCGCCATCGGTGTCGCAGTCACCGTGCGTCAAGCAATCAAATCAACCAGTCGTCGTCGTCGTCGTCGTCGTCGTCGTCGTCGTCTCACCGTCGCGCTCCGCTGCCCCCACGCGTCTCGTTCGTTGTACTGGTCCTATATATATATATATAAACCCCACCTCGGGCGCGCGGCGCGCGTGCGACTGTGGAGACGAGCACGCATCCACGCGAGGGTCCCGCGATTGCGCGACGCACGACTGACAATGTCGTCGTTTCCCATGGTCGTCCCGGACTCGGCGCCGCCCGCGGTGCACGTGCCGGTGGCGAAAGCCACGGACGTGGCCATGCGCGCACCCGCACAGCGCGCGGGCGGTGGTGCGGGCGCCGCGCCCCTGGCTCCGCCGCGCGAGGAGGTGGATGACGGCAACGATGAGGTGTTTAAACGAAAACGAGGCGCGTTTGCAAAGGATTGTGCGTGTTTCGATGCGTGTTTCGAGGCGTGCGATGGATGGGGACGAGGTGTTGAGTGTTGAGTTGGCGTCGTGGATGGTTGTGCGTGGGTGCGGGCGCGGCGTGCGGCATTCGCGCGCGCGCGCGCGGGATCGCGCGACGTCGTTTGGTTTTGGTTTCGGAGCGTTTCTCTCGCGGTCGCGTGACTGACGATGCGATGTGGTTATTTTATGATGACGCGCGAAACAGTGGCGTATATGATGTATGGTTTTGGTGATGCGAAAGAGCCCGACCCGGATTCTATCGCGCTCATGGAGGACATGTTGGTTGAGTATTTGACAAACGTAGCGCACCGGTCGATGGAAGTCGCCGAACGACGGGGACGCATGCAAACAGAAGACTTGTTGTACGTCATTCGTAATGACCGTAAGAAGTTTGCACGTGTTGATGAGTTGCTCGAGATGAATGCCAAGTTGAAGGATGCGCGAAGAAACTTTGAGTTGAATGACCCGGCGTCTGTTTTAGCGCAAGAGCGCGCTGCGGCGGAAGCGGAACGCGCGAAGCAAGCACAGGCTCAAGCGGATGAAGCCGAGGGTGACGAGGCGTAGACATCTATCCTCACGGATTGCATAGCATTTTCTAGCTCATCTTTAGCGTCGTCGTAGTTGTACATCAAGACAAACATTTGTTGCTTTTACTTTGTTTGCGCGTCGCTCAACTCGTGAAGCGCGTACCACAGCGTGCTTCATAGCGCGACGTGCGTCGTCACTGACGTCGGGGCGATGTCACGGTCGGTGATATCGGACGACGGAAGTGATTACGCGCGCACTCCCCCGAGGCTGAGCGAGACACGGGCGTCGAGTTCGTTCGCGTCGCCGCACTCTAGTCCAGGAAAGAGTAACTCCAGAGCTAGTGAACGCGATGATAACGTACGCGTCATAGGCATCGTGCGGCCGTTGATTGGGAACGAAATCGAGCAAAACTGTTCAACGAGTGTCGTTGTTGACAGTGATTCGATTGCTTTGAAGGATGGGCGTCAATTTACGTTTGACGGGGCGATTACTGGTACAGAAGAGGACCTCGACGCGGCGTACGATGAGCACGTGAAAGATATCGTGTGTGGCTTACTAGGGGGTTATAACGGTACCGTGTTGGCTTACGGGCAGACGGGTAGTGGGAAGACACATACTATGGGTACGGGTGGTACAAACCCGGGCATGGCGTCGAAGGTGTTCCACACGCTGTGCGATATCGTGACGCCAGCGCGCGAGGAGGCGACGATAAATATTAAGGCGACATTTATTGAGATTTATAAGGAGGATATCAGAGATTTACTAGCGTCAACGATGATGGCATCTCCGTCAGTGGTGTCGATTCGTGAGCACGCACGAGAGGGTGGCGTGTATTTAACCGGGGCGCAACAAGTTGAAGCCAACGACGTCGAAGCTCTTGCCGCGACTCTTAATCGAGGTATACGTAGGCGAGCAACGGCTTCGAATTCGCAAAACGTTCGATCAAGTCGCTCGCATGCAATTTTCACCATTTATGTCGAACGAAAAGTGGGAGATGCAAGAGCAACGACTGCCAAATTACACTTGGTTGATTTGGCTGGGAGCGAGAGAGTCACGCAACAAGACGCCAGAGGTCAGCGTTTCAAGGAGGGCGTGCAAATCAACATGGGTTTATTGGCGCTGAGCAACTGTATAAGCGCACTGAGCGATCCGAACAGACGCGAATGGGGTCACGTGCCGTATCGTGACTCAAAGCTGACGCGCTTGCTTCAAGATTCGCTTGGTGGAAATTCAAGAACTGTAATGTTGGCTTGTTGCTCTCCCGCGGATATCAACGCCGAAGAGACGCTAAACACGTTGAAATACGCGAATAGAGCAAGAAATATTCGCAATCGTGCTACAATCAATATTGAAAAGATGAGCGCGACGGAAAACAAGCTCAGACAAGAATTAGCAGCGGCGACGGAGCGCATCGATCAGCTGGAAACGCTCGTAAACATGCTTCACGAAGAAAATGTTGCGCTCAAGGCTTCGCAGTCAACTAGTAATAGCATTCACAACGCGCTTTCCGAACTCGCTCTTGCGGGTTCAATGAGTCCGGACATAGGTTATGGAGGCACACCGGGAACACCGCTCAACACACCGAGAGCCGTGTTCACACCTGGGCAAAATGAAACTCCACTCTCCGAGTTGTTACAGTCGTGCAAGCGTGCGAGACAGCGTGCAGAGATTCTTATGAGTGCGAAATCGCCCATGGGAACGCCCATGGGAAGTTTTAAAAGGACCTAAGTAGTAGATCGATACCGGTAGTCACAACATTAAATAGAGCTAGAAGCTTAGGCAGTATTCTTTGTGGGTGCTGTGGCGCCGCCTCCACCTTTACCTTTTCCTCGTTTGCCGCGTCTCTTTGTCGGCTTCTTCGCTACGGCTGCCGCAACTGCGGTTACTTTTTCCTCACCATCGCTATCGCTGTCACTATCCTCTTCACTATCGTCCGACTTTTTATCGCTGCCGCCGAGCGCCTCTATAATTTGCTGGAGTCGCGTTTGTGCCTTCAACGCGCCCTTCAGTGCAATCTTTTTACGCGCATCCTCCAACCCTTCGCAATACGGCAAGAACAAATCGAAAAATTCATCACTCATCTCATTACCAATACCACTCTGTGAGATTAACCACGCGTGGTGCACTTCATCCACTTCATCCACTTCCATGACGCTCCAGCGAGTGAGATATTCCCAAGCGCCTTTCCTTCCGAGCTTTGCTGGTTTATCCGTCTTACACCGATGGCACTTTAAGTTTTTCCTATAATTATGAAACCCACACTTACACGCCCAATCCCCTGCGGTCCATTTCTCCACCGTCTTACTCGTCGTCGGCGTTTTGCCGCTCGTCTTTTGTTTCTTCCCGGGTCCATCATCGTTCGCGCGTTTCTTCTTCCTCTTCCCTGAAGCCTTCGCGCGCTTCGCCGTCGCCGGCGCCGCGGACCCCACTGGTGCGTTCTCGCTCACCACCTTCGTCGTCGGTGCGTTCGCTTCCTGCGCGGCGGTCTCCGTCATGTCCCCACCGCGACGACGTGTGTCGCAAAAAGCACCGCCGCCGCCGCCGACGGCAACAAAAAAGTGCACAAAACAACAGTGTTGGCACGAACGAACGCCGCAGTGCGCAACGCGCGGAGCATGGCGACGGCGCGCGCACAGGCGCTGCTCGCGTTGGCGAAGCATGAACTCACGAACGCGCTGCAACGCTACAACGTACCGCGCTACCGCGTCGACCAGGTGCACCAGTCGCTGTACAATCCAAAGGCGCGCGTAGAGGACGTGGCGCACATGACGTTGATTCCGCTGGCGCTACGCGAAGCGTTGATTGGCGATGGCTACGTCACTGGGCGCCTGAAACCGCTGGAGAGCGCGAGCACACTCGCGAGCGATGGCACGGGGAAGATGGTGTTCGTCACGGGCGATGGACTCAAGACAAATACATACGAGGCTGTTGGCATACCGGACGCGTCGTGTTTCGTGCCTGATTCGAGTTCTGGTGGTCGTGACGGCAATTTTACGTCAGTGAGAGGATGGGAGAAGAATAGATTGACCGCGTGCGTGTCGTCGCAAAGTGGATGCGCGATGAAGTGCTCGTTCTGCGCCACTGGGAAACTTGGTTTTAAGCAAAATTTGAGCGCGGCTGAAATCGTCAACCAGGTGCTGGCGTTGGAAGACGCATACTCAAAGCGCGTGTCGAATGTAGTATTCATGGGCATGGGTGAGCCGATGCTGAACATGAACGAAGTAGTTAAAGCGATTAGAACGCTTAATGAGGACGTAGGTATTGGAGGGAGATCGATTACAGTGTCAACCGTGGGAATACCAAATGCGATGGCAAAATTTGCAAAGCACAAATTGCAGTGCACGCTCGCCGTGTCGTTGCATGCCCCTGATCAAGTGACGCGCGAGAAAATCGTACCGTCAGCAAAGTATTATCCAATCGAACAACTCATTGAAGACTCTAAGTCGTACTTTAAAGAGACGGGGCGTCGCGTGACATTTGAGTACACATTGCTCGCCGGAGTGAACGACAGCGTTTATCAAGCGAGATCTTTGGGAAGGATGTTGAAGCGCGCGTTTGGAAGTGGTGCGCACGTGAACGTCATCCCTTGGAATAATGTTGACGGGATCAATCACACGCGCCCATCCGGTAATGTGATTCATAAATTTTGTGGCGCGCTGGCAGCTGAAGGCGTGAACCAGTCGATTCGTAAAACACGTGGATTAGAGAGCAATGCGGCGTGCGGCCAGTTAGCTGGTCAGCGCGCACGATAATGTAGACTATTGGCACTTACACGCCGAAGTAGAAGCGACGGCGAAACTATTTGTAATCTAAAACTCTACCTAGGCAGCAACTTGCGAAAAATAATTTATTTTGCAGGAGCGGAATTCATCCGCACATCCGTAGTCTTCACCAAGGATGCGATGCAATTGTGTTGTGGGTATCACCTTAACCACAGTATTTGTGAGAGCGCGCACGCTTGCTTGATGTCGTCCACTCAGCCAAGTGTTTTTGGCTCGAATTAGTGTAGACACGAGACGAGCAACTGTAACAAAAGCGTGCACCTCGTCCCGTTCTTCTGAACTCTTTGCACTTCCATCCATAGCAAGAACACCAACTGGGAGATTTATTCCTCGCTCACCAACGTATTCCCGAGGATAATTTCTACTGGTACTAATCTCTTCACCGTTGATGTCGCACATATAAGTTTCGCAAGCACCGGATTGGATGACATAAATTTCTCGCGCCCGTTCGCCTTGTTTGCAAATTATTTCTCCTTTAAGGAACGTCCGCTCTTTAAAAGTTTTGCTCGGTTGCTTCGCAATGTATCGCGCCAAACGATAGCGACCGAGCTCATCTTTATGCACGCTTTCGACTGCGTCTTTGAACCATGGGTGCAGTAATGCTTCTTCCGCCGTCAACCGCTTTGTGGGTTCGACGGTGAGCAAACGGTCAATGAGATCCAATGCTTCGTCTGAGGCGTTGCATGTGATTGGCGCAATGCGACGCAGGCTAATTTGAGTGAATAATTCTTGTTCATCTTCTTCTTCTTCAACATAAAACGGCAATTCACCGCAAAGAAGAAGATATAAGATGACACCAGCGGACCACACGTCTGCCGCCGAGTTGTAATGCTTGCCTAATAAAATTTCTGGAGCAACGTAGGATGACGAGCCGCATTGGTCGAAGCATTGATTGTATCCTTTACCTAAACCTTGGGCAAGGCCAAAATCGACCAAGCGCAATGAGTTAATATCACCCTGCTTTGCAAATGAGATGTTTTCCAATTTCACGTCTCTGTGCACAATGTGCTTAGCGTGACAGGCTTGTAGAGCGTGTAGGATTTGACGCATCAACACCCTTGATTCGTCTTCGTCATACCCACCTCGTGCGTTTAAAGTCTCAAGTAACTCTTCACCTTCTAAAAGCTCCATAACCACGTACGCATACGGAGGATTATGGTACAAGTCGTACACGGTGACGACGTTCGCGTGACGCACCGAGTGCGCGAGCCCATATTCCATCTCCACCTCGCTAAGGCGCATACTTCTTCTTGGCGCCGTCACACTCCTCGACCCCGAAGTAGTTGAAGTTGAATATTCGCTTGATCTCTCAGCTTCAACGTCACTGTCGTCCTCGTCACTTTCATCGTGGCTGGAGCGCGCCGGCGCGTCGTCCGGCGCGTTTAATTCTTCTTCTCCAACCTCCTCACCTTCGCCCTTGATCAGTATAATCTTCACCGCACGAATGGAATTATTCTTCAAACACCTCGCTCGATGAACGTGCGAAAACCCGCCCGTGCTCACGACGTCAAGGAGCTCGTAATCGTCTGAAAACCGCCGTCTCACTGCACCAGCAGTCGTTACCACCGAATCCGAATGCGTGGTGACTCTCGTCGCCGACGACGCCTCCGACGTCGATGTCGCGTGCGAGCGTCCCGAACGACGTCGCCGTTCATCATCGTCCCCAATCGCCGCCGTCACCGTCGACGACGACTTCGAAGGGACACACCCCATGCGATACGCGACTGACGACGTGGTGTGACGCGCGTCACTCTGAAGCGCGGCGCATCCACGCCGTCGCGATGGGCGGTTGCGACCGCGCGCGAGGGTCCGCGCGGCGCACGTGCCTGAGTGTCGTCTTCGCCGTCGTCGCGGTCGCGTGCGCGTCGTTCGCGTGCGCGCACGCGGTTGAAGAGGAGCCGCGATTGATTGGTTGGATGGGTGAAGTGCCTCGACCGACGACGACAAAAGGCACTGCGAGCGCGAGCGCGACGGCGGCGGCGGCGACGACGACTGTCACCGCGACGAAGTCCGGCGCGACGACTACAAACCTCGCACGCACGCAAGAAGGACGAACAAAGATTGAAGGTGAATCTTGGGTGGAGCAACTGAGCGCGACGCCGCGAGTGTACCTGTATCACAACTTTTTAACCGACGAAGAGTGTGAACATCTTATTTCACTCGGTGAAGATAGGTTAGAACGCTCTACTGTCGTTGGTCAAGGGGAGAAAGGATATACGTCGAACGTGCGAACGTCAGATGGGACTTTCATAGCTCGTCGACTCACGCCGACGTTGTCCGCGGTGGAGGACCGAGTAGCAGAGTATAGCGGGATTCCGTGGACGCATCAAGAGGAATTGCAATTGCTTCGTTACCAGAACGGTCAAGAATACGTTGCGCATAGCGACGGTATTGATTCTGGTAAGAATGGCGGCAAGCGCATCGCAACTGTTTTGATGTTCTTGCGCGAGCCAGAGTGGGGCGGAGAGACAAATTTCCCAGATGCCAACCCCTTTCCAGACGTAAAACAAGCATTCTTGAAGAGCAAGAGTGAATTTAGTGAGTGCGGTTGGCAGAATGGTCATGGATTCTCTGTGAAGCCACGTCGAGGCGATGCAATCTTGTTCTATTCGTTTCATATTAATGGCACAGAGGACAATTTATCAATGCACGCGTCGTGTCCGACGCTCAAAGGCACGAAGTACACGGCGACAAAGTGGATCCATGAGAATATCTTTGACACGCCCACGTGGGTCAAACCAACGTGCGTTGACACGAACGATAAGTGTGAAGAGTGGGCACAAAATGGAGAGTGTGAGCGTAACCCGGCATACATGATTGGAATTGATGCTGTCGGTTCGTGCAGCAAGAGCTGCTGTGAAGTCATGGACAGAATGGAGCTCACGATGATGCAGAGGAGAATATGCGAGCCGTGCGATAAGGGGGGAAAAGCGGCTACGGCGTAGCATGCATCAATTCTATTCTTATTAGCAAATTATTAGCAATCTTAGATGAGCCGCAAGGCTTCATAATGACCAGCGCCGTGAAATAATACCGCCAAATTGTCGTATTGTCCGCTTTCAGCATATTCCTCTCCGTACACGCCGATGCTTTTCAACTCTCCGCTAACTTCCATGAAGACCGAAATAGGTGATGCAAGCACGTGTGTGAGCATCAAAATTTCAGGTTCCCCGCCCCATGTACTCGGTGCTTGCATTCGTGCGCAATATTGTTCAAAATCACCCTCGATAAACCACTCCGTGTCCTCTCGTCTTTCGAGCAGCTCATCCACCGCGGCGGCGCGCAGGACATCCGCCTCGATGACTTCTTGAATTTCTTCAGCGCGCTCACCGATTTCAGCGAGCGCGCGTCCGACGGCTATTGATCTAAATAAGCACCGCCCATCACCGATGACTGGATACACCTCGTACGACGACGACGATGACGAATCTCCGTTTGCTGCGCTTCGAACAAGCGTGCGAGCGCTGCACGCGCCTTGACTAGCCGTGCATCGACGAGCGGCGGCGGTGTAGTGCGGCAATACTCTAGGCGTCGTCGTCGTCGTCGTCGCTGCACGCGCGGTGGTGCTCGCCACCGCCATCGCCACCGCCATCGCGCGCAACATGTGCGCGCGTGCGAGTTATGAGGTTGTTACACAAACGCGTGTAGTTTCTTCGCTAAAATTTATTTACATCGCTACGTTCACGTTTACGTGCCCTTGAGCCGCTTTGAGGCGGAAGACTTCTTGAACTTTTTGTCTTTTTTATCCTTTTTATCCTTCTTCTCGGAAGACGGCGCTTCGCTTTCGGCAATCTTTTTGGGCTTTGGCTCATACGAGTGCTTGTCCTTCGTCCCCGGTTTACGTTTGACCGATAACAACTTGGAGCCCTTACCACTCTTACTACGTAAGGCGTCGTCCCATTCGTCTTCAGTACCAGCAATGGCAAAACGCTCAATGCCCGCTTCCTATTGTGATGAAAATGCACTCGCGCGCGGTCAGTACTTGTGTGTTTTCTATCTAGATTACGGCGGTGACTCGGTTCGCGGACGATTTCGGCTCAGTAAGAACGCAGCGATATTTTTCTCAACACGTTGGATAATCTGCTACCTGGTTGATATTCGATTCATCATTGCCGAAAACATTCGAGACGGATTAAGCGCTGTCGAAGCAACCCGACGTACCTCTAGTAGTTCCTTGCGTTTCGCGAGCATCTCAGCGTTCACGGCGGCGGCGCTACGAAACGGAAATACCACCACAGTCAGTCTCTTGTCTTCGCGAGCGCCACTACGTCACAGATTGTCCATTTTGAAGAGCATGTGGATCAGGCCTGTTGAGCTTAGATTGCCAACACGGGAACCCTCTGACTTATAACCCCGCCTAAACGGTGGCGCCTGAGGGCATGAAGTTCTGGATCTATATTGTTTTCCATCATTTCCAAGCTCTTCAAAACATTTCGAGCGCGTCGGGCGAAATCACGTAAAACGTACCCTTCCTCTAATTCCTCATCCAAACCGACCGCGTGCGGACGTAATTCGGGCATACTAATTGATGGCAGTGCTGCTTCGACGTCTGCTTCGCGAGCTGTGAGGAGAGAGCCGTGAATACGACGGACAGCTTTATTGAATAACGCCATAACTTGCGTGCCTGGTAAATCCAAGTCTTTCACGCTTTCATCGACGGTTTTCAACTGCAAGCCAAGAATGAGCAAAATTGCCGCCTGCGTGTAAGACAAAGTCACTGGGATGCGCTTCGCAAAGTAAGCACGTGCAAGGGGCGGGACCAAATCTCCAATCAAGTGATGATCAACCAGTGCAGCGGCATACTTTTGAATACGTCTCAAGTCATGCGGCGTGAGAATTTCATTGTCTGCTTTTATGACTGAATCACGCGGCGCTCCCTTACTCTTCGAATCATCATCGTAGTTGAGTTGCGGAGCAAGAACAGAAAGACAGAGACCAGGTTTCATATCTCTGAACGAAGATCCGAGTAATGACGTGAATCTTACGCGGAAATCTTCATAGAACGAGTCAACCCAGTGTCCATCAGGGCTCTCCTCTTCGCCAACGGGGAAGCACGGTCGCAACATTATGCACGAGTGCTCACCCGTCGTCTCGCTCGGTGTCTGTCTGATGTAGACAGGTTTGTAACCACCTTTGCTCCAGTAGCTGTAAAGTTCGCTCGTGAGGCCAAACGCGGTACCAATCCAGTTCACGTGCTCAGGCTTGCGTTCAGAGAGATTGGTCAACAGTGGCGGCAAATTGTCGCGCGGTTTGAGCGTTTCCTCAGCAAGTTTACCAGTAGTTTGCCATGATTCTGTCGTTGGCTTGACGTCAATGTCTTCGACATGCTCGCGCAAATCTGTCAATTTACCCTCGTAATAGTCGTGGATGAGTTGCATCGCGCGAGAGCCATATCCTTGGCGTGGCAAGTCTGGATGAACGGCGATGCGCACGATGCGCACGCCAGTGAATGAGGGAAAGCCTTCATCTTGAAATTGCGATGCCATAGTCCATGGGATGAGATCACCTTGTGGAGACAAGCCAGCAGCAAGCGTCGCATGTGCACTCTTCTGCGAAATAGCACCTTCTAATGCAACTTGAACGACGCAAAGAACCTCTGGTAACGTGCTCGATGTCTCATCCACGGGCGCTAACAGCACAAATAGACGGTGCGCTGGGGCATCTGACATGAGCTGTAAGTCGTTTGGGGTATTGCGATAGTGACTGGAAACATACAGAGCCATCATTCGTTTCAAGAAGAGCTCACCAGCGGCGTGTGCACTGAACAAGGTATCACGAGAAACCTCGTAGAGCTCGCATGCGCTTGGAGGAGGAAGTGTTCCAATCAGAGGAGACAACGCATCCGCAGCATCCAAGCACAACAAATCATTCAGCCACTTTTCGATGCGATCACCGGGGGCGTAACGAACAGGTTCTTGCAATGCGACTTCTCTGAGAAGTCTTGAACCACCGGTGGCTAATTTCCCATCCTTGTTTGCTTGCTGCGACGTTGCCGCCTCTTTACGTAAATTACCAATCAATTTGATACTCAATGCGCGTCCGGTTCCTTCGTAGCCATTAATGGTAGAGCAGAGAAAGACCAAGTAAGGACCCAACAACGCTTTTACTGTTGGCAATGGAATGGCAGCCGCTTCATCGATGACAAGTAACTCAGCTTGTGTCGCACGCTCTGCATGCTGAGGTAAAATATACTGGATCGTTTGACGATGACGGCGTGTGACGTTGATTCTCACAATGCACTTACCAAACGCAGGGTTCGTAGACTCTACTAAATCGTAATCTAAGTGTTCCTTGTATCCAAGAGCATCGAAGCCCTTGAGAATAAACTCGAAAAACGTTTTCAAGTTTTCAGGACTCGGAGATGTGACGAAAATATTTGCGTATCCCATCTCCACCGCGCCGGCAACTGCAATACCCATGGCAGCTGACTTACCTCGACCACGTGCTGCAGTAAGTGCGACCGTCGAACGCAGAGTCTTTTCACTTGCAGCGTCGAGAAACGTAACCACGGCTTTAGCTTGATCTAAAGTCTTGCAGCATTTGACGAGCGGACCTGCTGGTTCAACTTCTTGCAAACTTTCCTTCAAATCTGCAAGCTCTGGAGCTTCCGCACTTCTTTGTTCTTCAACTGGTTCGATACCTCTGATGTGCGAGCTTGTGGGTAAAATATTCAATTCATCATCCATCATAATGCACGTTGGGCACGCGCCAAGACTTAAGGTAAATCGCTCGTTGAATCGAGCCACAATGTCTTGGTGGCCTTCAGTTCGGAAACGCGAGTGTACGTCCATGGTCATGTTATACAGTTGCGTCAAGCTTTCCATGTTTGACAACAACAACACGATCAAACCTCCACCCTCGACAGTTTCGATGGTACGCGCGAGTAAGTTGGGCGTCAAAGCCTCAAAATCTTGCAACACAGCCATGCCGTACGTGTTCCCTAAAATCTTTTGCGTCTCGGCGTAGTAGCAATACCGGATGCTCGTCGAAGCTACGAATAACGAAAATGGATCTTCATTCTCACTATCCATCAAACCAGAATTTTGCATCTTTTTCACTTGTTTTGCGCGCTTCTTACGATGCGACGACAAGTACAAATCCTTTTTATAGCACCACAGCACGTTTGGCCTCGACTTCACCACCGCCTTGCTCAACATGTAGTGTAAATTAACAACCTGGTCCCGTCCGCGGTCACCGACGAGGACGAACATCGTCCGTTCATTATTCTTTACGCCATTCTCAACGAGCGTGCGGATGCGCGAATCAACCTTCTTACGCATCGTGCCGTGCGTGTATCGAACAACTCCTCTCGCGTCCGTCACCTAATCGAGGGCGGTTTCCGCGCGTGTGTACGATCCTGTCGGCGTCGACGACTGCGCGCGCGTGCCTCGGTACGACAAATGCGCGCGAATGATCGATCGATCGACCGACGAGCGCGTGCGCGTTCACCCGTTCGCGGGTTTCCGATGCGTTGCGTGCGTGTAGGGCGGCGCGATGTGCCGCCGCCGCCGCCACTGTGCACTTTTTTGCTACTTTTTGTTTGGTTCGCGTCACTACGAGGCGTGCGCGTGCGCGTGACGAGCGACGTCACGCGGACGCTGCGATGGGGAAAGCGAGTAAAGATAAACGCGATATATACTACCGCAAGGCCAAAGAAGAAGGATGGCGCGCGAGGTCGGCGTTCAAGTTGTTACAAATTGATGAGTCCTTTGATATATTTCGAGACGTGACGCACGTGGTGGATTTGTGCGCGGCGCCAGGGTCGTGGTCGCAGGTGTTGAGTCGAAAGTTGTATTTACCCGCGCTCGCACGAGGCGTACCGGCGGAGGAGTTGCCGAAGATTGTGGCTATCGACTTGCAACCGATGGCGCCGATCGAGGGCGTGACGACTATTCAAGGAGACATCACATCGATGGATAAAGTACGCGAGGTGTTATCGCATTTCGATGGCAAATATGCTGATTTAATTGTTGGCGATGGTGCACCAGATGTCACTGGTTTGCACGATCTCGATGAATTCATGCAAGCGCAACTTATATTAGCTGGGTTGACGGTGGCGACGCACATATTGAAACCAGGAGGAACGTTTATAGCAAAGATTTTCAGAGGCAAAGACGTGTCGTTACTCTATTCGCAATTGAAGATATTTTTCCCCAACGTGACGTGTGCCAAACCCAAGAGTAGTCGCAATTCTAGTATAGGTACGTGGGTGCGAGTGCGTGTCGTGTTGCTCGCCGTAACGACGCTTTGTGTTTTCAATCATGCTCTTGTACTGACGACGAATTGTTTTGCAAACCACAGAGGCTTTCATCGTATGCCAAGGTTACACTCCACCACCCGGTTTTGATCCGAGTCAACTCACGCGGATTCTCGAGGAGCGCGCGATGTCTCATGCGGGTGATAATAACGCGGAGACAGTTGGCACAAAGACGTGGCCGAAGGACGTTTTGGTTCCATTTTTAGCGTGTGGGGATTTGTCTGGTTATGATGCTGACCAGAGCTACGCACTAGACGATGATGGAGTGCGATTACAACCCGTCCAACCGCCAACGACGCCGGCGTACAAGACGGCGATAGAATTATTGAAGAAGAAATAGAAAAGTGTAAAGTACCGGTACGCTTCGTTGTAAAATATTTCACCAGACAGTACAGACCCTCACAACATGACGTCTTCGCCGACAACATCCACAGGTGCGCACAGAGTGTTCGTCTATGGAACGTTAAAGAAAGGACTTTACAACCATCGGTTGCTGAGTAAGGCCAAGTTCGTCGCCGATGCGCGGACCCGAGAAAAGTCATTTGCTTTGTTATTAGCAAAGGCTGGCTATCCGTACCTGATACGTACTACCGACGACCCTCGATCGGTGCCAGGAGAGCTGTACGAATGCAACGATGACACACTTGCGGCATTAGATGTGCTCGAGGAAATTTCAACGGGCATGTATTCAAGAGAGATTTTAGAGGTAGAAGTCGCCAACGGCGCCACACCAACAGCCTTGAGTGCATACTTCTACCTCGCTGGAGCGCGCGACGATCTCAACGTCCTCCCTCGAATTGATGCGTACACGAAAGAATTACATGATGAAGTATATTTACCCAAAGATCAGCGCGGGGGTGGTGCATACGGGTCATTTGTGTAGTTTGTGTTTGTGGTTTGTGTTGTTGTACATTGTTCATATTGCTATTTGCTCCTCTACTCTGTTCGCGCGCACACCTGTGTGTGTGTCTATTCTAATCGCTATCGCTATCATCCACGTACCCAGGTTGTACACCAACCTGCGCTTCGCGCATGATGTACGCCCCATTCACGTACTTGTGATACCTGTCGAACAACGCCGTCGCGTCTCGTCCAAAACTCTCTTCTAAAATCTCAGCCCCTCCGGGATGATACGCAACGTATTCCGTTAAATTATACACCTTGCCGCGCAACGCAATCCAACAATCACCCACGGTGTTGTGTTGCGCCAGCTCCTCATCCGTAATCACGCGCTTATGATTCGCTTTCGCGTCCACACCGCGCACGTTTTCGCGTTTACAACGACGCATCCAATCCATTTGCGAGAATCCCTTGGCGACGGTGTTACGCGGCATGCCTCCGGGCTGGATGTGCGTGCCCGCACTCGGCGCCGCCGCCGCCGCTTTCGACGTCGTCGTCGTCTGTGCGCCGCCGCTCGGTGTCATCGGCGTCGTCGACGTCGCCCGCGCGCGCTGGCAAATGACGTCATTCGATGGCGCACGTTCGAGGCGCGGCGCACGCGCGCGCGTCGACGTCGTCGTCGTTGCCGGCGGTCGAGCGATGTCGCGCATCGCGCGCTGTTACCGGCGTCGCGCATCGTCGTCGACGCGACCGCCGCAGCTGCGCGCGGCGTTCGCTCGCGGTGGATGACGACGTGTTGGATAAAGCGCACGACGACGACGGCGTGCGCGCGTGGGGGCCAACAGCGCGCGACGCGCGTCGCGTCAGGGATGAGTTGTACGAAAAGTCGTTGACTAACGCCGGGTGGGACGACACGCGCGCGTTCTTGGCGGCGCGAGCGTCGACGGCGTTGGGACGCGCGGCGTGCGAGGAGTTGGAAGCGCTCGAGACGACGGCGGCGGCAGAACGCGCGTTGAATGAAACCGCGGCGGCGATGGCGATGGAGAGCACGTACGGTGTGAGTTTAGAGTTTGGTGGTATGCTCACCGCGGAGGTGAGGCGGGGATTTTTTAAGACGCGACAAGGGTCGCCGTTGGGGGGCGACGAGCTCGCGGCGACGGCTGCGTTTTTGGACAGCGCCAAGCGGCTTAAATTGTCCATCGAAGGCGTCACAGAGAGCGGTGAGCTCCCAAAAGCCTTGGCTCCGTTGCGCAACATAGCGTATGAGATGACCACGCATTCGGATTTGGCAGATATGATTCGCAACGCCGTGGATGAAACCGGTGAGTTTCGCGACAACGCCTCTCAAGAGTTGCGTCGGGCGCGTTCACAAAAGGGCGCGGCAGAGGGTAAATTAAAAAAGGCACTGCAAGGCAAGGGCACGCCGACGACGCATCAAGGTCGAATGGTGCTCGCCGTGCCCGCACCCGCACCGCCTGATGTCTTAGTCGTTGGCACTATGGCGGGAGGGGCACTTATTCTCATCGAACCTCCCGGAATCGTCACGCTCAATAGCGAGTTAGCCAAGGCGATTGACGCTGAAAAGAACGCGATTGATGGCATTAAGCGCGAGTTATCCAATGCCATAGCGGCAGTCGTCGAAGAGTTATTTAAGGTTCTTGATATCGTCGTGCGTTTAGATGTCATTGCGGCAAAGTGTCGATACAGTCAGGCGCTCAACGGTGTTCGACCGGTGTTTTCAAATTCAAGCGGGGATGAAGAAATTGTCGAGTACAAAAGTACGGATGAAGACGACTTTGGCGACGAGGACGAGGACGACGATAGATTTGTGGATAGGTCACAGGATGATCGCATCTCACCCTCGCTCGCGCTCGAACTTGTCGGTCTACGTCAACCCGTGCTCGCGTCGCAGGCGATTCAAGCGGCGCAGGAGAGACGCAAAGCGGCAGCCGAAGAAGCGACGGCGGGTAAAGGCGTGGGCACGCAAGGAGGATATAAAACTGCCACGCTCGGACAAATTCAGAAACTCAAAAAGAAGGAATTAGAAAAAGACCTTGGATTTGATTTCGATGACGATTTTGACGATTTTGAAGACGATGACAGCGATGACGGTTCAAAGCCAAAGCTGAAAGGACCTGTCCCCGTGGATGTGTTTGCGTCAAAGAAAACGCGCGTCGTCGTCATTACTGGACCAAATACTGGTGGTAAAACCGCAGCCATGAAAGCTGTTGGACTCGCAGCATTGATGGCCAAGTCCGGGTTGTTCATCCCTGCTGAAAAAGCCGTGCTCCCATTCTTCGACAAGGTGCTCATTGACATTGGCGACGACCAAAGCTTGTTGACGAGTTTGAGTACGTTCAGCGGTCGCCTCACGCGCGCTCAAGCAATCCTCGAACAGTGCACGAGAGATTCCTTAGTGCTCATGGACGAAGTCGGTACTGGAACATCGCCCGGTGAAGGTGCAGCGATTGGTTACGCGTTACTCAAAGCTCTTGCGGGACTGGTTCCGAATCAGTGCGGTGCGGGATTAACACTCGCCACGACGCATCACGGGCAACTCAAGGCGCTCAAGTACGAATATCCTGAATTCGAAAACGCCGCGGTCGAATTCGACGAAGCCGATTTAAGACCGACATATAAGTTGCTATGGGGCGTTCCGGGTCGTTCGAGTGCGTTACAAATCGCCACGAGGTATAATTTGGACTCAGATGTTGTCGCCGACGCGCGCGACATGCTCGGTGAAGGATTGGTGAGTTTGGACGACACGATTTCAAAGCTCGAAACTGCGCGCCGCGACGCCGACGCTGACATCGCCTCGGCGTTGACCGCATTGAATGAAATAGAATATATCATTCCCAAGGTTCAAAGTGCGATGGATACGGTGAGTCAAGCGCGTGACGCCGCGGCGTACGCGCGCGCGAGCGGCGTCATGGAGGCGATGCGGGACAATCGCGCGCGACTCGCCGAAGCCGCGCGAAAAGAGGCACAGTTGAAAAGTCCAGCGCTGAGCAAGATTTCAGCTGCGGCATCTGGAGAAACAGACAAAACACGCAACGAACGGCTCAAGCGAGAAGAAGAAGAGCGATTAAAGGCGGAGCAGGAACTCTTAGATGGCTCGTGGCGTCCATCTGAGGGTGAAGCGGTGACGATTCAATCCACCGGCATGAATGGTACCGTGGTGAGCGTAGACGATACGCAGGTCACCGTACAAGCTGGCACGTTGTTCCAAATTAAAGTCAACGTGAGCGATTTGAAACCATCAAATGGCGGCGTGAACCGAGCGCCAGTAAAGCTGAAAACAAAATCTGTTCGAGGCGCGTCGCAAGCGGCGCGACGCGCGGATGATTTGTTGGCGACGTCGGCGCGGACGCCAAACGCGCCCAAGCCCACAACGAGTGCGAAAGCGATGAACTTTACATTATCCGAAGACGACATGAACGCTACCATAGGTGATATTGTCGTCGTCAAAAAGACGGGATTTAAAGGTAAAGTCATCGATGACGAAGACGGTTTGTTAACGGTGCAAGCCGGAGCGCAACGCGTGTTGGCGCCAGCGCACACGGTTGAAATTACGGGAGTCGGCAAGTCTGCGGCCGACAAGACAGTGTCAAAGAAGAAGAAGGGAAAAATCAAGGGATTTAATCTCCCGCAAGCCACGAACGATGCCTCGGCGTCTTCGACGAGCTCAGCAAAGCCGAATGCGACGACGAGTCTCGACGCGTTGCAAGCCAAATTTGGCAAGAAAAAGTAGACTAGCACATAGCATTTGAGAATTGATTTTTGATGTTGATTTTATTAATATGCAGAATTCATGCATTCGTGGTATTTTTTTATCGCGAATCTCGCGGCTCGGCTGCAGACGAAGGTGGCGCGCGAGAATCACGTTCGTATGGATGGTGTCTCGGCGCGTTGTCCCGTCGTCTGTCGTCGCGATACGAATCCCGCGAGTCACGTCTATCGCCATCGCGTCGTCGATCGTCGCGATACGTGTCCCGTCTGTCATCGTACGATTGGCGTCTATCATCGTATCTATCGTATCTATCATTGTAGGAACGACCACCGCGATCGTCGTAGCGGTCGTCTCGTCTATCGTCGTATCGACGCTCGTATCGTCTATCATCATACGATCGCTCATCGCGTCTATAGCGATCATCCCTACGATCATCACGACCACCATCTTTATACGATCGACCATACCCGTTCGAATTCGCATATCTCCCCGCCGGTCGTTCCCCGCGTTCGCGTTCAGCCACCGCGCATCGAATCGCCCGCCCGCGCAACTCCACATCCTGCATCGCCGCCACCGCCGCTTCCGCATCCTCCCGTCGCTCGTATCGCACGAACCCAAACCCTCGCGTCCGCCCAGTCCCATGTTCTCGCGGCATGTACACGTCCCCAATCGCCCCAAACTCCGCGAACGCCTCCCTCACGTCATCCAGCGTCACCGCATAGTCGAGATTGTCAACCTTGACGCTCGTCAAATGGGACACATCGGGCCGGGGTTTGCGCGCACCTCTATCGTCGCGTGGAGCGTCGCCGCGCGATCGCCGTGCGTCGACGTCGATGTCGTCATCGCGCTCGCGCTCGCGCTCGCGGCCGCGTTCGCGGTACACCCTATCGTCGTGCATCGCGTTCGCGAGTGCCGCGAGCGACGCCAGCGGGCGCGTCCGATGCATCGAGCGATGACGCCAGCAGATGTATCACACACGTGGTCGTGTGCACGCCACCAGATGTATCACACACGTGGTCGTGTGCACGCCACCAGATGTATCACACGACGCCGCGCGCGCGAGCCGCGGGACTTTAAACGACCACGACGCTGGCGCTCGCGCGCGCCGCGAAACCACGACGCATCGCGCATAACGCGTGCGGCGCGAGGGCGTGGCGCGAGCCGCGGTGGTGTATTCGCACGGCGCGCGCTCGCACGCGCGACGACGTCCGCGTCTGTCGTCGTCGGACGGGGCGTTGGGTGAGGATGATGACGCGACGAACGGATGGGCGCGGTGGGTGATTTGGCGCGTGCATGACGCGTGGTGAAGGGCGCGGGCGCGCGATGGCGACGACGAGTGGTGCGGGAGATGGTGATGGTGATGGTGGGTCTGGGCGCGCGGTGCGGCGTGGACGTTGGGGCGGCGCGCGTGGCGTGGGGCGCGTGGCGCGGGCGTTCGCGTGGGCGGTGGCGTTTGCGCGGGCGGCGCGCGAGGCAAACGCGGGCGTGGACAGGCTTGATCCTGAGGATTGGGGCGTGTGGCCGTCATCGCAGTTGAATCAGAATAATTTGACAGTCAATGTGTACGGTGATGCGTTCTTTGCGACGAATATTTCGAGTTGTCGCGTGGGGGATTACACGACTCCGCTGACGCACGTGAGCGACAGCGAAGTTCGTTGTACGATTTCGCCAAGTTTACGCCTGAGCAGAGGATTTTCCTACATCGAAGTGTCCATGAATGGGTTTGACTTTACGAGTGATCGCGTGACGTTTGCGTTGCATGATCCCGTGAAGCTTGCGCATGTGTTTCCGTACGGGTTTGATATCGGCGGAGGCGGAGTGCTGCGTTTGGTTGGTTCAAATTTTGCGCACGAGTCGAGTAAATGTACGTTTGGCGCGGGAGGTACGGGGGATGTTGCCGCGGTGAGCGCACTAGCACCATCTATCGTATACTCGTCGGCGTATATGAAATGCGAAACGCCAACGTTTGCGACGGTGGGCATGACTGACGTGTCCACGCGTACGTGGGGCACGTCTGGCTCACTTAGCGGCAGTCGCGCGCTCGAAGTTTGGAAGGAACCATGCGAACTCGAAGTCATGCAGTCATGGAACACTTCCGTTTCCTACTATGGTGGCACCTCAGTCGTGCTTCGCTCCGCTTCGGCTAATGAAGAATTAGTCGAGCCAAATAATCTATTTGGTTATTCGTGTCATTTTGGAACAATTACGGTGAGCGCAGTCTTAGATGCGTTACGCACGAATAGCACCGTGACTTGCATATCGCCCGCGGCACAATATTCGAGTGCGAGCGTAGAATTATGGGCTGGTCCAAGTGTAGACTCCTTTCAGCCATGTACGACGATGCCGACGTTTACGTACGGTGCTGCACCCAGCGATGAGAGTGCAGAAATCGTTGGCGAAGAGACGTTGATTACGTATACGGGATCGACCATAGCAGTTGTGCCGGTGTACGTGCTGGCTCCAGGAGGTTCTGTGGTAACAGTCACGGGGTCGAGTCTGTCGATATCCTCCGTATGCCGGGTTGACGGCGACGCTACGGCGCCCGTGCGATTTGTGTCATCCGCACTGATTCAGTGTGAGTTACTTCCGCACGCAGAAGGCGAAGAACTACTCTATGCCTTAGCTTCTGGTTCGACGGTAGAGTCGGCGAGTATAGTTTTTACGGCTCTCCCGACAATCACGTCGTTGTCAGTGGGCACTGGCTTGGTTCAGGGCGGCACTGCCGTCGAGGTGACTGGTACAAATTTCAAGGACACCACAGATATAAGTTGTAGATTTGGGACAATAGGTCCCGTAGCCGCTAGCTATTTGTCGACACGCAAAGTGAGTTGCGTGTCGCCTGCGCACATCGATGCTACTTCGGAGGTGAGAGTGGGTCGAGTGAACCAGGAGTCATTTTCTGATAGCCTGACCTATTCATACGTGCATGCGGATGTTCTCGACGCTGTCCTGCCATCAGTCGTGCACAGCTCTGGCGATACTTCTCTGTCATTGTTCTGGTCTCAAATATTCACCAATGGCACTGGTTGCCGCGTGAGTGGCGTACAGCTCGATCCTTGTACTGTTTCGGGCAGTACCACTACGGGCTTCGTGGAGGTGTATTCGTACCACTTTGTGAGCGACGAGCGCGTGGGCGACCCTGCTGTTTTTGCATATCACGTCGCTCCGACGTTATCGCATGTGACTCCTACGGTCGTTCAAAGCACAATTCCAACCGTTATGTATATGACAGGGTCTAGCTTCAACGACGCAGACCAGGCACTGTGCCTCTTCGGCGATAACGCCGTAGATGCGACGTTTGTATCCACTGCGCTTGTGAAATGCGAGTCTCATTTACCTTTGACTGGCGTGGATGATAGTCAAGTTGGTTTTGGTTCAGCGGATGATGACGCGGTGTGGAGTAGAACTATGGTATCTCTCAGTATCGTGCCGCCGCTGACCATTAGCAAGGTGAGTCCGAAACTTAGCGTGCTCGTCGGCGGCACGACCGTCCAAATCACTGGCACAGGCTTTGATGGCGTTGGTGGCGTGTTCTGTAGAATTGGTACGGTCTCGTACATTGAAGGCCGTATATTGCATGACAAAGTCGTGGAGTGCATTTCGCCGTCATACTTCGAGTCTACGGTGGACCTGCAGATTGCGATTCATGGTAACGTGTACACGAATACGAACACGAGCGTGGTATCCTTTGTATATGCCAATGGCGTTGATGTTGTCGCCGTGATACCAAGCGTAAGCCCACTTGCCGGTGGTTTTACCATGCGTGCTTATGGATTATCTGGAGGAGTTGGCGAAGATTACAAGTGCGCTTTAAGTGGCGTGCTGGTTCAAGGTACTATCAGTAGCTTCGGTGAAGTCCAGTGCACCACACCTGCTGGCGTTGAAGGCTTTGCCGCGGTGGGTATCGGTAGTATCATCGACGATCCGATTGATCAAATGAGCATGGAATATGTTCAATCTCCGGTTATCTCGTCTGTATATCCATTCAATGGTCCCACATCTGGTGGTTCACTGATTCGGGTGAGTGGGTCGCACCTGCGCACATCCTCGCATTTGGTTTTGGATGGTTCTGAGTCGTCGAGCCACTTTTACAGCTCGGCGTTGTTTGTCTCAGAACTGCCGCCATCAAGCGCGTCAGTTGTACTTGATGTGTATGCAGCGGCGGATGGTAACTTGGTCAGCAATATCCTCACGTTTACATATCGTTCACTTGCAACGCTCACTTCTTTTACTCCTGACGGCATCGCTACATCTGGCGGAAGTGTAGTCTATGTGACGGGCACAAACATGCCAAACGACAAAAGTCTGTCGTGCGCGTTTGGTACTATTCTTGTCGCTGGGCAGTGGGCTTCGAGTACGAGCGTTGAATGCGTGAGTCCTTCTCGCATATCTGGCGGAGGTGTGTACGGAGACTTTAGAGTGTACGTTGACGGTATTGTGTCTGCAGAAGCCTCAACGATCAAGTACGCCACAGACTCTGAGATCACTCAAATATTGCCGCCGAGTTTAACATCCACACAGTTGCCTGCAGAAGTGACCATCTTTGGTTCCTGGTTGAAGAGCGCAAGCTGTGATGGTACTGTGACTGCGTTCAATTCCTCGTGGGCGTCTTCGTTTGCGTGTTCTATCGACCCCACGGCGGTAGGATACGCATCAATTGGCGTGATATCCCGCGGCGAAAAGCTGAGTGTGGCGTACGTCATTAAAGAGACTCCTCTTTTACTCGGTGTTGCGCCTCCTGGTGCGTCGGTAGTACCTGGTGAGATTTTGTCAGTCTCAGGTCAGCACTTGGTGTCCCAAGACCCGTCTGAGCTATACTGCTTGTTTGATACCTCATATGCGGTGTCTCCGTATGTGATATCGACAGCTTTGATGAAGTGCGAATCCACATCGACGGTGTTGGCGTCAACTCGCGTGTCCATTCTGGGTGGCGATGGCGTTTTCCCATGGTCGCGACAAAGCACACCAGTTGTGTCGAGCGTATCTCCAGCAGCAAGCGCCGTTCAAGGCGGCACGCTTGTGAGTGTCTCAGGCACATCTATGCCTTTGATTGACAATTCTGCGGTATGTTCGTTTGGCACGATTGCGCCAATCGCTGCGCAGTCCATAACATCCACAAGAGTCAAGTGTCTGTCACCAGCGGGCGTCGCATCAAATGGTATGCGGATCTGCGTGAGTGTCTATACGACCCTTTCACCTTCTCTTAGCTGCGTTTCAACGCACGTGGTTGAACGAAACGATGTTCTTGACGCTGTCCTGCCATCAGTCGTGCACAGCTCTGGCGATACTTCTCTGTCATTGTTCTGGTCTCAAATATTCACCAATGGCACTGGTTGCCGCGTGAGTGGCGTACAGCTCGATCCTTGTACTGTTTCGGGCAGTACCACTACGGGCTTCGTGGAGGTGTATTCGTACCACTTTGTGAGCGACGAGCGCGTGGGCGACCCTGCTGTTTTTGCATATCACGTCGCTCCGACGTTATCGCATGTGACTCCTACGGTCGTTCAAAGCACAATTCCAACCGTTATGTATATGACAGGGGCTAGCTTCAACGACGCAGACCAGGCACTGTGCCTCTTCGGCGATAACGCCGTAGATGCGACGTTTGTATCCACTGCGCTTGTGAAATGCGAGTCTCATTTACCTTTGACTGGCGTGGATGATAGTCAAGTTGGTTTTGGTTCAGCGGATGATGACGCGGTGTGGAGTAGAACTATGGTATCTCTCAGTATCGTGCCGCCGCTGACCATTAGCAAGGTGAGTCCGAAACTTAGCGTGCTCGTCGGCGGCACGACCGTCCAAATCACTGGCACAGGCTTTGATGGCGTTGGTGGCGTGTTCTGTAGAATTGGTACGGTCTCGTACATTGAAGGCCGTATATTGCATGACAAAGTCGTGGAGTGCATTTCGCCGTCATACTTCGAGTCTACGGTGGACCTGCAGATTGCGATTCATGGTAACGTGTACACGAATACGAACACGAGCGTGGTATCCTTTGTATATGCCAATGGCGTTGATGTTGTCGCCGTGATACCAAGCGTAAGCCCACTTGCCGGTGGTTTTACCATGCGTGCTTATGGATTATCTGGAGGAGTTGGCGAAGATTACAAGTGCGCTTTAAGTGGCGTGCTGGTTCAAGGTACTATCAGTAGCTTCGGTGAAGTCCAGTGCACCACACCTGCTGGCGTTGAAGGCTTTGCCGCGGTGGGTATCGGTAGTATCATCGACGATCCGATTGATCAAATGAGCATGGAATATGTTCAATCTCCGGTTATCTCGTCTGTATATCCATTCAATGGTCCCACATCTGGTGGTTCACTGATTCGGGTGAGTGGGTCGCACCTGCGCACATCCTCGCATTTGGTTTTGGATGGTTCTGAGTCGTCGAGCCACTTTTACAGCTCGGCGTTGTTTGTCTCAGAACTGCCGCCATCAAGCGCGTCAGTTGTACTTGATGTGTATGCAGCGGCGGATGGTAACTTGGTCAGCAATATCCTCACGTTTACATATCGTTCACTTGCAACGCTCACTTCTTTTACTCCTGACGGCATCGCTACATCTGGCGGAAGTGTAGTCTATGTGACGGGCACAAACATGCCAAACGACAAAAGTCTGTCGTGCGCGTTTGGTACTATTCTTGTCGCTGGGCAGTGGGCTTCGAGTACGAGCGTTGAATGCGTGAGTCCTTCTCGCATATCTGGCGGAGGTGTGTACGGAGACTTTAGAGTGTACGTTGACGGTATTGTGTCTGCAGAAGCCTCAACGATCAAGTACGCCACAGACTCTGAGATCACTCAAATATTGCCGCCGAGTTTAACATCCACACAGTTGCCTGCAGAAGTGACCATCTTTGGTTCCTGGTTGAAGAGCGCAAGCTGTGATGGTACTGTGACTGCGTTCAATTCCTCGTGGGCGTCTTCGTTTGCGTGTTCTATCGACCCCACGGCGGTAGGATACGCATCAATTGGCGTGATATCCCGCGGCGAAAAGCTGAGTGTGGCGTACGTCATTAAAGAGACTCCTCTTTTACTCGGTGTTGCGCCTCCTGGTGCGTCGGTAGTACCTGGTGAGATTTTGTCAGTCTCAGGTCAGCACTTGGTGTCCCAAGACCCGTCTGAGCTATACTGCTTGTTTGATACCTCATATGCGGTGTCTCCGTATGTGATATCGACAGCTTTGATGAAGTGCGAATCCACATCGACGGTGTTGGCGTCAACTCGCGTGTCCATTCTGGGTGGCGATGGTATTTACGGCTGGTCGCGACAAAGCGCACCAGTTGTGTCGAGCGTATCTCCAGCATCAAGTGCAGCAATCGGTGGTACCACTATGACCTTCTCAGGCACATCTATGCCTTTGATTGACAATTCTGCGGTATGTTCGTTTGGCACGATTGCGCCAATCGCCGCGCGGTTTGTGTCGACGACAAAGGTACAATGCACTACGCCTGCGGGTGTCCCTGCAGAAACGAAGTCGGTTTGTGTCAGTGTGTACACTGTTTCATCACCATCAATCAGTTGTGCGTCTAGCACCTTGTTGATTGTTGAAGCTTCAGATCCACCAGTCATTCTCGATCGAGGTATTTCAACCAAGCGAGGCGGTTACTTTTTCCTTTGGCGAAGCACCGATTCTTATACTGCTATTCCAACTCTGGCGACTGTCCAATTGGGTGCAGGCAATGCCACAGCTTTAAGTAGCATATCTGGTGTTTTCATCGCCCCGCAGCTGTCGGGAGGTTTCACTCCAGTCTCTAGTATTTATGAAATTGGTGGTACTTCTTTTGCAGAGGTGATGATTGAACCAATCACGACAATTACAAGCGCAAGTCCAAAAGTAACGCCAGCCGCGGGAGGCGGACAAGTTTGGATCACTGGTAGAGATTTGAGAAGCGAAGTTTTGCGCATGAGCATCGATGGCGTGGATTTGGATTACACAATAGTTTCCTCAGCTTTGGTCGTCGTCGAAGTCCCGGCGCACGCATCCGGAGGTGCGACAATTCAAGCAGGTCTTGGCACTCGTCTAGATGCCAACGGCGACGCACTCGGACCTTGGACGTCGACCGGCGTGGACTATTTGGATGGTATCGATCTCGAGTATATCAAGCCAACGATTGGCCCAGACACGGGGTTGTACACAGTGCACATCACAGGTACAGGCTTTACAGATTCATCCATGCTTGTCTGTCGATTTGGTTCGATTGGCCCGATTTCAGCCTCGTATGTTACGGGGCGTGAAATCCGGTGTTCGGCACCGACGCACTTGGTTGGACAAGTCCCTGTCGAAGTTTCTGCAAATAATCGCGATTTTACGTTTCATTCCACGATACCTTCATCCGTGGGTGGGGCGTGGGGATCTTCAACGTACGCGTACTGGAGCGCTACGCCGACTGGCACGCCGGCGACGTACCGCGGCGTGACATTCACGTATACGCGAGGACCATCTCATCTCGATTACGTCGTACCTTCGCATGCACCAGTACTCATTTCTACTCAGTATGACATCTATGGGTCTAGTCTGTCGACAAGCGTTGTCGATATGTGCAGTTCTATCAACGTCACAGAGGCTACAGTGGCGTCGGCGCACGGTTCCGTGACGTGTTCGTGGAATGCAGTTTCTGCGGCAGGTTTCGTTCAGGTTGGCGTATATGCAGTTCTTTCAACGTATTCTCAGTACGTTGGCGATCAGCTGCAATTCGAGTACTATAACGCTTTGTCTCTTACGAATGTGGATCCGCAAATTGGCTCGACTGAAGGCGGCACCGTGCTCTTCATTTCTGGCGCAAACTTCAGGAAGGATGACGTGAGCCAAAATATGTTTGGATCGACGGCTGTGGTCGCACATGTCGTGTCGTCTGCCCTAAGTATTGTGGAAACCCCGCCCTTCGCTTCGCGAGGAATCAAGACGATATACGGGTCGGTGTATGAAAATTCCCCCTCAATTGGTTACTCAGTGGTTGACACGTTGCTGTTGTCATCCGTGTCGCCGACGATTTCCACCACTCAAGGTGGATCTTGGTTGGAAATCACGGGTGATAAATTCTCACAGCCTTCTCAAATGTGGTGCCGAGCGGGTACAATAGGACCTTTCTACGCCCGTGCATATGGTTCAAAGACTTTGCGTTGCATTTCACCGGCGCATTATGAAGCTGATGTAAACTTGCAAGTGTCCATGAATGGGCGCGATTGGAGATATGAGCTCACGCTGAGCCTCGCAAACCCAGCGCTACCATCTGGTTCATCATACAATTCCATACTGACACTAACGTTCACTAAGGCTGCTAAAATTGCACACGTATTGCCTAGTAGTGGACACGTTACCGATGCCACAGCGAGTATCGAGGCGTTTTACGATGCACCTTATCCGGCGCAAAACGTTGCGACGCGTAGCTGCGGAACGGGTGGCACGTCTCTCACGAGTGAGACTACGGATACTTCTGGTGTGTACTCCATGCTATGCGCTCTTCAGCGAGATTCTTTTATTGGAGGATTCTTCCCGATCATCGTCACGGGTCCAGATGCAGCAAACACGTCTTTCACCGGATCGTTTCACTACGCCCCAGTACCAATCGTTGACGCGTGGAGTCCAGAGGTTGTTCATTACGGAGGTGGGACTTTAGTGTCTCTCGAGCTGACGGATGCGAGTCCAGAAGGTATGACGTGCGTGTTCTCACCATGGTACCAAAACGAGTTCACCAGTACAGTTGGCGTCGACGCGCATTTCGTAAGCTCGGCTTTGATTGTCTGTGAGTCGCCGCCAACAGAGGTGCTCAAATCAATCGGCGTCGCCGCCGGCCTCAAGGGTACTGAACCTGATAGCGGTCAAGGCGAGATATTTTCGCTTTACCGACCTGAAATTAGTAGTTCGACTCCCGTTGCGCTCGCACAAGATGGCGGGATGACTGTGACGATTGTCGGTGACAATTTGGGGTCAGCCGCCAATGACCTGTACGCACAATTTGGATCAATTTCTCACCTGTCTGTGCGTTGGGTAACCTCGGAAGTTTTAGAGGTTCTTTCACCGGCTGCGCTCGGTTCAAGTGCTAGCATCTATCTCGCTCACGCTCTTTCTGCGATGAGTGACGCGTATACGAGCACTGTATCGTACATCGTGCCGTTCGAACCTGCTCCACTCATCCCAAGCGTCGTTCCGGCATCTGGCAATGCCTTTGTGCGATTGCATTCGCATTTGGGTTCTCTGCAGAGCTCGGTGCCTTCGTGCGATTTCGCAAATTTGAAAACCACACTCTGCCGAGAAGCGACGAATATCGGTGGTATTTTAACGCGCATCAACTCGCCCAATTTCGCTATTCTTCAACTTCCAGGTGGTGAAAATACAACGGTGAACGTTCCACAAGTTGCTTACGTGGAGACATCACAGCCTACAAAACTTCAACCAAGCATTGCCATGGTGAATGGCGGGACCGTGATTATGCTCGCGGGTGAGAATTTCGTGCGAGGTATGACGGGCGTACGCGTGGGCGATACAGCGTTAATTCTGCCCCACGATTCAATCGCTTTTGTGTCTTCGGCGTTCTTGCGCTTTGAAGCACCAACTGGGACATTGCAAACATCAGAACAAGTACGCACGTCGACTGGATTCGCAGATTCCGATTCATGGGGCAACTCAGGTGACCCCGTGTCGTTCTATGATATACCGCAGCTATCTGGTGTGGTATCGACGAGTTCGTTAAGTGGTTCTGGAGGTTCATACGTGCGCATAGGCGGGACTGGATTTCACCAGAGTCAGGATCTTGTTTGCAAGTTTAGTGAAGTGCGCGTCCGTGCAACTTTCATTTCATCAAAAGAAATCCAGTGCAGTTCTCCGGCGTTGCCCCTTATCACTACTCCTCTTGTTGTGTCGAACAATTTACTTGATTACAGCTCCTATGGTTTGACATCACAGGTCTCAGGCGACGTGCGTGTGACGCTTTCAGTTGTGAAGACTCTTGCGGATCTCAGCACTCTTCCTGACGTTCAAAGCACATTTGGTCCGAGCTCTGGGGGTTCGCTCATGACGATTTCTGGCACTGGGCTATTCGCCAGCGACAAACTCGGGTGCAAGTTCTCAAATAGATACGGTTCGGGTTTCGTCGTCAGTAGTGATTTGGGCAAGTGCGTCACGCCAGCGCATGAGCCTGGATTTGTTGCTTTGCAGCTATCGGGGTCAGTGGCGGTCGAAGCCGTGTATTCGTCCGTCGGTGCGCAGTTTGAATATCAAACTATAATCGAGTTTGACATGATTTTCCCGGATATCGGCACAGTTGGTGGCGGCACCATGTTGAACGTGTACGGCGACAACTTGATCCAATCTGTCGATGTCGTCGCGCATGGATCTCAACTGATGCCAGGGACTGGATTACCAGGACTCTCTTGCCGTTTCGGCGCTTCATACAGCACTGGTGCGATTCATATTTCGTCCACCATTGTTAGATGCGAGACGCCGACGTTCCACCCTGGTCTGATCAATCAACCGTTGGTCATCGATCTTTCGCTCGACACCGTAGAATGGGTGGGTAACCATATGGCGTTCGAACCAATAAGCACTAACGCGGTGGCCACAATTTCACCAACTGCTGGTATGCGTAGCGGTGGAACCACAGTTACTTTTGCTGGTTACTTCTCTCCAGAAATTCCTGTGTGGTGCAAGTTTGGCTCTATCGGACCAATTCAAGCCACCTTTCAAGGCGACGGACGCGTCCGTTGTAAATCTCCAGCTAAGGCTGCTGGCGACATACCCATCGCCATTTCACGTGGCAATGCGATCGACTTTGCGTTTGATTACGTGAATAGTATATTTAAAATGTAGAAATTAGCGCGCTTAGATTTAGATTTTAGCGTGTTGTTGAATACCAACGTTTTGACAACTTCAAGACGCGGCGCCGCCTCGAGGCCAAGCGGGGGCGATTACCTCACTGCTTGGCACATGTCGGTTAACCCGACCGGTCAAAAGAAAAGACTCAAATCTTTATCCACAACGAACATGACTGGTCGCGCGTTCGCGCTCGCTTTGTTTCTCGTTTCATCCGTCGCGATTCAGCCAGTCCAAAGTCAGAGCAGTTCATGTCCCATCGATGCGAGCAAAATCAAGCTCAACGGAATTGCGCTGGCGTGCGATGCGAATCGGCCCGACTTGTGCGACTCATGCATATGCTTTCTTGGTAACAGAATCAACGATGCCGGGTACGATGTGAGATCGCCGGATTTCAACATCGATGCGTGTGCTCTTGACAACTTAGGTGTATTACTGGACGCTGGGGCGACGATGTCGGCGTTTATCAAGGTGTCGAACTGCCCACGAGATGCCGACATGTTTGATTGCGTGAAAAGCCCGCCACCAGCAAACATACAAACTTCACCGCCCATTCCGCCCTCCTGGTTGCGTAACGGGGACGGGAATTCGAGCGTTTTGCAAACGTTTGAAAATCTCGACACAAATGTCACATCTGGTAAAAGTAGCGAGAAAGTCTCGAAGGGCATCGTTGCTACAATTTCATCCCTTGCTGGTCTCATATTCCTCGCATGCGTGTTCATGTTTGTCGCCATGAGGTGCCGTGCAAGGCGCAGAATCGAATTAGAAACTGCCTATGTCGAGACCATGCATGATGGTTACAAATCGCCGTTTACTTTGTCCTTGAAGGGAGTGACGTGCGCGCTACCAAATGGTCGCGTTGTTGTTCAAAGATTTTCGACATCATTTGCTTCTGGCAATCTCATCGGTATCTTAGGCCCAAGTGGGTGTGGTAAGACAACGTTAATGAATGCTATGCACTATGGCGAACTCCTTACGGCCGGTTTTGTGCAAATTAACGATGAGGACATTGATGTGAAACGACACCGAGTGGCGTCGGTGCCGCAGGATCCGTACGCCGAACTCGTCGGCAATCTTACAGTGAAAGAAACGATTTCAGTGTCCGCTAGACTTCGTTTGCCTTGGTTTTTGTCAAAATCGACGATCGATCGCGCGACGACTGAGACAATGGAAGCTTTGGGATTGAGTGCCGTCGCCCAATCTAAAGTCGGTGAACCTACAAAGCACACGCTTTCAGGTGGTGAAGCCAGGCGCGTATCGATTGCGACCGAGCTCGTCGTCGATCCGCACGTGATATTTCTTGATGAGCCCACGAGTGGCTTGGATGCGCATACATCTTCGCGAGTCATCACCACACTCCGTGATCTCTCAAGGAAAGGGCCGCTGGTCATTTGTACCATCCATCAGCCGTCGACGAGAAGTCTTCAGCTGTTCGATACCATGGTTGTTTTGGGGCAAACTGGGGAAGTAATTTGGATTGGATCGTTAGATGATCTAGACCAAGCGCTCATCGATGTCAACATGCGACCGCCGGCTGGAAGTTCTACTGCGGAATGGATTCTTGAAATAGCATGCGATGCCACCATGCGCTCAAGCTTCATTACGGCTGTTGCCGCTTTGGAGGACGAATCCGAGAAAACACCGTTACGGCTTAAAAGTCAAGAAAGACTATCGTTTCATGTTCCAAAATCACTATTAACGACGATGCATGTGCTTTTATGGAGAGCTTTGATTGTTTTAGTGCGCGACATTTGGGGAATATATGCACATTTTTGTGTACCCGTCGGAATTTCTCTCATTCTCGGCGGGTTGTACTTCAACGTTGATAACAAACTCGAAGGATTCCAAAATCGCATGGGCGCGACGTTTTTTCTTTTGGTATACTTTGCTCTATCAGCCATGAGTCTGATCGATTTGTTCAACTCTGAAAGAAGCGTCGCGCAGCGGCAGCTTCGTTCGAGATACTATTCACACCTCGAGTACGTCGTTTCAAAGACCACCATGGATTGGATTCTCCTTCGAATTCCGTCTTCTCTTGTGTCTTCACTCATTTTCTATTTCATGATGGACTTGAGGCAATCTTTCGGGGCGGTTTTAATTTTCGTCGGCTACATTGTTCTGTTTGTGGTCGTGCAGTCAAACATTTGTGCCACGATGGCTTACATCTCAAAAAACACCGCGACTGCGACGCTGGGCACCACATGCATACTACTCATCACGGCGATATTCTCCGGATTTTTGATCAACGTCAAAACTTTACCAGCAGGAGCGGCATGGGTGAAATTTGTGTCACCGTTTTATTACGTCTGGTCGGGCATACTCGCAAATGAGATGCAAGGCGGCCCCTACTTGTTCAACGCGAATTTTGATGGCGACCTTGTCGTCGTTCCGGTATCCGGACAAACATACCTCGATGCTATTGGCGTGCACTTTAATCAAGTACCTCGAAACTTTTACTGCATGATTGCGCTCGCGATTTGCACGTACGTTGCGGCGTGCGTTAGCTTTCGTTGTGTTGCGTGCAGATAAAATTAATTTAATGTTACAGTACCATGATCAATCGCAATCGCTATCGTCTTGTGGCGAGATTCGCTCAGCCCAAAATACGAGGGTGTCGAAAATATCATCGTCACTTTCGTCGTCGTCTTGTTCTGCGGCTTCTTCTGCAGCTTCAAACTCAACCTGGCATACGCTCTGCCATCGAATAATCACGTCGGCGGCTTCTTTCGTGCTCTCTAAAACCTCTGGCGGCAACGTTACGATTTGCTTTGCTTTATCCAACAGCTCACTCATGCTTTGCATACCGGCGAGCACGACGCTCGGGGAGTTATCGTTCGTCGTGCGTTCGCACAAGAGCTTAAACACAGAAAGACACAAAGGAAGACAGTTTTGACTATTCTCGTCGCCAATCCATGGGGTCAAGATGAACTCAGTTGCGCGAATAGCCATCAACCGTAACGGTACGGCGCGTTCGGGCGAAGAAGCCATGGCGAGCGCTTCGAGCGTCATCGGTAAGTATGGCTGTAAGCATCGCACGCCACTGTTGAAATATTGACCCAAAGCCTCGGCGGCAGCCATCTGTTCCTCGACGACGCCCGTCGTTACTGGGCCTCTGCTGCGATTAGACGCGTCTTCAACGTCCTGACTGAGTGCAGTTATCGCTGCCGATGCTGCATCGATTGCGAATGGTTCAAATTTATCCTCGAGAGCTACAGCGATTTTACCCAAGCACTCGTGCGCGCACTCGCGCGCAACAGTGTCCGTAGATTTGAGCGCGGAGGCTGCAGTTTGGAGCAAAAGTTCAACCAACCCTGGCGGCGCGTATTCGATGCCAATGACACCTAAAATGGTCGCCATTGCCGCTAATGAACGAGACTGTAATTCCGTGACGCCTGAGCTCGAGTCCATGGACTTGGCTCTCGCGAGAAGTAGCGTCAATACGCTTTCTGCGTATGGATTGAAGTAGCAGAGGGCGCACTGCGACACGGCGCCAAACGATGCGGTGGCTCGGGCAGCTGTTCGCACATTACCATCCACGAGCTGCGCTTTTAACGCCACAATCAAATCGTTGAGGCAAGGTATGATGACATCACCGATACAGTTCTCGCACATTGCCGCCAACGCAGCGTGTGCCGCCCATTGAGAGCTGCGAGGCGAGGACGTGAGCATACTCACGAGAAGTGGAAACAGTTGTTCTGGATACTCATCCGCCACCTCAGGCTGGCAGTGCACGATGATCATTGAAGCAGCCTCAGTGGCTGCGGCACGAAGTCTCAAGTCTTGGCTCTGTATTGCTTTGGCCAATTCGGGAATGAGTGCGGGTAAGTGCGATGTGACGCCGGCGCCTTGAGCGCCCTCCGTGATGGCGGCAAACGCCTTCCACGCAAGTGGCGCGCTAGGACTTGCACCCGTACGTTCGAGCAACTTGAACACCGGTGCCACGGTAAAATGATTTGGGAGAGTCGCCGAAAGCGCCCTCAAAGCAGCTCTCGCGAGAGCTGCGGACGATGAACTTTGTTCGTCTAGTCCCTCGCCCTCGACGTCTTCATCCAAGTCTTCGTCATTTGCGTCAACGTCTTCTAATGAAATGGTCAACATCGGCGGAACGAGAGCGGCGGCAATAGGCCCGCCTTGACCGAGCACATGCGGATCGTACTGCAAATCGAGCTGCCCCGACATGGTTTCCTTCAACAGCTCGGCGTGCTTTTTGGCTAACTTTGTCAAAATGAGCAACGCGGGCGCCCGAATCGCCCCGGCATTGAGCTTCACATTTGTGGCTAAGCGCAAAGCAACTTCTAATATGTCAATTAGCGCTGTATTTTCAGGACCGTACACTTCATCACGAACGCCACACAGCGCTGACATTGCGTTAAGCAGCGCGCTGAGCATTTTCTCGTCGCCCACGTCGAGCGCGACGTTTGCGCCGCGCACGAGCGTCGCCGCGCATATCGTCAATGTCGGGCCAATGGCGTTTTGTAAGCACCACGATTGCGCTAATTTACCGATCGCATCTAACGCCGCCAAGCGCACGCGCACGTCAGCGTCGTCCAACGCGCGTACAAACATTTGTAACAGTGCTTCGTGGTGCGCCACCATGCGTTCGCCCAACGACGTCGTCAACGCTCCGTACACTTCTAACGCCGCCTCTCTATGCGTCGCATTCGCCGACCCGTACGCGCGCTCCAGCGCAGGTAACAAATCATCCCATGTTTCACTAACGACGGATAACTGCGCGACGACGTCGATACAATTCGCCAAAGCGCGCGACGTCCCGCGGTCGCTCGCGCGCTCCAACGCCGCGAGTATCCCACTCCGCGCCCACCGTCGTTTATCCCCATCAAGCTCCCCCCAGTGCGCGGCAATCACGCTCGATAACATCACCGCACACGCGTGTTGCTCCGCCACCTCGCGCGCGTGCGTCAAGTGCGTTAAAAACGCGTCAACTGACGCCGGACTCGCGCGCACCGCCGCCAACGCGCACTCCGCATTCACCCGGTCGACGTTCGACGCCGACGTCGACGCAATCACCGCAATCGCGCGTGCGGTATCCATGTCGCACCCTGCGTTCCACGCGCACCGCGCGCGCGTCACGTGTGCGCGAGATAACCTCTCACGCGCGCCGCGCTCTGGCGCCACTCATCGACGCACCAGTCATGTTGAGCGCGGCGACGCTCAACTGCGCCCGCGCGACGCCGACGCCGCGCCAGAGCCGCCGCGCGACGCCGTCATCGCCGTGCGCGCACCGCCTCGTCGCGCGCGCGCCGCCATCGCGCGCGTCTCGCCTCGTCGCGCGCGCCGCGGACACCGAAACCGTGCTCCTCACGTACGGCTCCATCGGTCTCGTCGTGACATCCATCGGTTGGTTTGCATACCGAGCGTTTGGATCGATGATGTTTGGCCCGAGCGCGAGCGCATCGCACATATTAGTCAAAGACGCCGCGAGCGCGCAGGCGTTGAAGGATGAGATCGACCGCGACGTCGCGGGAGGCGCGCCGTTGCGCGCCAAGTTTGCCCAGCTCGCGACCAAGCACTCGACGTGTCCGTCGTCCAAGAAGGGTGGCGATCTCGGTACGTTCAAACCAGGGCAAATGGTGAAAGAATTCAACGACGTGGTATTTAGCGCACCGATTGATGTCGTGCAGGGTCCGATCGATACCCAGTTCGGCTCGCATTTAATCCTCATCACCGCGCGCGAGGACAAGTAAGCCGCGGTCGACCGAGCGACGGAATGCGCTAGAATACGATGGAATGATTGATCGATCATTCATTCCATCCATCCATCGATCGAACGCCAGGCGCACGCACATCACAATTCGCATCGGCATCACCCCTACCATAGCCCCCGCCCCCGCCGCCGCCGCATGAATCACAATCAACTTCATTCACAGCCTCATAAACACCGTCCTCCACGCCCTCGAACGAGAACCAGATAAGATTCGCCCGATCGACCCATCGACCAATCACGACCAGGCGAGCACACCCCCACCGGGCGCGGATCGCACGCACGCCATATCGATCGCACGTCCATCCCATCGATGCGGTCGATCGATCGATCGACCGCACATCCGCGATCGACGTCGATCGCGTCGATCGCGTCTCGTGGACCGCGCACGCGACGCAGATAGGTCGATTGCGCTTTATCGTCGTCGACGGCACACGCACGCGCGCGCACCGCACCGCACCGCACCGCACCGCACCGCACGTACACGACAACGATGCGATCGATGCGCGCCGCCGCGCGCGCGCCGCGTCACGCGCCGCGTCGCGCGCCGCCGCCGCGCGCGGGCGCCGTGGGCGCTGGGGCATCGTCCTCCCCGGCGCCGTCGAGCGGCGTGCCCTCGTCGGGCAAGATGGCGTCGTCGACCGGCGCGAGCGGGTCGAGCGCGTCCGTGGGGGCGTCGAATGCGCGCGCGAAGAAGACGTCGGTGGTGCGTCGCGCGGTGGTGGATGGGTCGCTGTTGGCTGCGCCCGCGCGCGCGCGACGTCGGTCGCCCGAGGATGTGGCGAATGGTGGGAACGGGTACGAGGTGGAGCAACGCGCGCTCGAGGCGTGCGTGAGACGACAAATGGCGCAAGAGTACGTGCCAAAGTTTAATATTCCGAGTGATACGCTTGATAGTGCGTATGAGAGGTGTCGTGAGGTCACGGCGGAGTATGCGAAGACGTTTTACTTGGGAACAAAGTTGATGACTCCGGAGAAGCAACGGGCGATTTGGGCCATTTACGTGTGGTGCCGACGCACGGATGAGTTGGTGGATGGACCGAATGCGTCGCATATTACCCCCGAGGCGCTCGATCGATGGGAAGAACGATTAGAGGGTATCTTTGAGGGCAAGCCTGTGGATGTTATCGACGCGACTTTGTGCGATACCTTGTCCAGGTTTCCGGTGGATATCCAGCCGTTTCGGGATATGATTGACGGCATGCGCATGGATCTTGTCAAGCCGCGATATGAAACGTTCGATGAGCTTTACGAATACTGCTATCGCGTGGCGGGTACTGTTGGCTTGATGTCCATGCCCATCATGGGATGCGACGAAGAGTTCAACGGGGATATTAAAAAGGTGTACAAAGCCGCGTTGGCGCTCGGGTTAGCCAACCAGTTGACCAACATTCTTCGCGACGTTGGTGAGGATGCGCAAACCCGTAACCGCATTTACGTGCCGTTGGAAGACTTGCGACGATTTGGTATCACGGAACAAGAAGTTTTGCGCGGCATGTTCAGCCCGTCCACCGGTCAAGTGGATGACCGTTGGAAGGCATTTATGAAGTTTCAAATTGAGCGCGCGCGTGAGGTTTTCAAGGATGCTGAAGACGGTGTTAACTGCTTGCACAAGGATGCGCGATGGCCGGTTTGGAGCGCATTGGACGTGTATCGCAACATTTTAGATGCCATCGAGGCGAATGGTTACAACAATTTCAATCAGCGTGCTTACGTGCCCAAGGCACAAAAGTTTTTGATGTTGCCCCAGAGTTACATCAAGGCTCAAACGGCGAAAACCAGCTAAAATTCCGCGCGACGCAGCTTACAGCAAAACAGTGTAATTCTCTACATTCATTTCTTTCATTTATTCACATCACCGTCTAATGTATTTACTCGTCGTTCAATTGTCGCTTCGCGCGCGGGGCGCTGGACGCGAGCGATTATCTGGCACTAAACGCGGCGGTTCCGGACCACCGCATTTGACACAACGGAACTGCTTTGGGGCTGGAAGATCATCTTTAATTCCCATACATCGCGTGTGCATCCAAACTTCGCATTTGTCGCACGCAATCATGCGTTCTCCGTCGTCGTCACCAGTACCGCACATGCACTTCACCGTCCATTGCTCCAATCCGCCTTGATATCTAAACTCACTCTCGAGATCCGCACCTTCGCCATGAACTTCCACGTGCGCGCCACTGATTTTACGCCAACCGAGGCGAATCTTATCGCTCATACCCTCGTATCCTTTGACTTTCGTCACCTTGAACTTGGCCAGGACGACGTAGAGGTCGCTAAACGCCTTGGACGCGACACGTTTCAAATCACCAAGCGTCGGATCACCCGGAAGGAAAATCATTTCAGGAGGAGGTTTAGTCTCCGTACCTAAACGCCGTCGCGCCTTTCCGACGTTTGAACCCAAGCCACTTAATAACGGACCTTGGTTACGCGCGTCGATGACGACGGTGACGAGGATGCGAATCGCCTTTTGGCTATTCGCCGCGGGCTTGGCCATCTTACTCGCCGGTGTATTGTCGAGTAAATCTTCGACGGGCGTGTAACACTTCACAAACTGTTTGGTGTCTAGCAGCGCACGAGCGGCTTCGACGAGCGGCGCACCCTTGCACGTTACGCGCTGCCCAGCGTTTTCTTGCAATAGCGCCGGTCTGTAGTGCTCGAGAACGTCGTGGTACAGCGCGAGAAGATCTTCGTCAACCTCTGCCGCAGAAAGCGCTCCAACCGTCGTTGCGAGTGCACGTTTTGGTTTGGGTGCCTTGACGGCAGCTGGCGTCTGCGCTGACACCACTGTCTCCTCGTCGAGTTCTTTCTTCACTTCTCGCGTCTTGGTGAGCATCTCGAGCGAAAATTCAGTTTGGTTTCCCTTTTGTCGCCGGCGCACGACACCACGCTCGTAACCACCGGGTAGCACCACGGTTCGATCGATACTTGTCTTTAAGACGTGATCCAATAGCGCCATATCACTGATGCCCTTGTTCTGCGCACGATTACGAACTTCAGTCCGGCTCAACCATTCGTCTCGACTTCTGTAAAGCGCGAGCACGCACGCGTTTGCAGCGACATTCAAGCTTTGATCGCTCCAATTCGAACCCACAGTCGGAGCGTTACGAGTTTCTCGGCCGCGTGCATTCCATTGTACCATAGGCGCGCTCGGAACGTTGATCTTCTTGGATTGACCATTGTTCGTCTTCAGCTTTTTCTGCGAAGCCGGCGTCAGGAATTCCGGCGGTGGACGTTTGGCCAACTTTGGAGACTCAAACTTGCTACGTGTTAAACCATGATCACCACCCACAACTTTCGTGCCGGCAAGAACAGCGGCAACACCGTGTAATGCGAGTGTTTCTGGGCGTCTTCGACCTTCCTTGACGGCGCGTCGAATATCGCTTTGCAGTTTTAAAACATTGCTCACCAAGTCGCCTAGCGTTTTCATCACGATTCCCTCCTTCTCAAAAATGGTCGTATATTTGTCCACTAGAGTCACCATTTCATCTGCCTCGTCCTTATCCATCAACGATTGAACCAACACAAAATCACTCCGGAGTTGTTTGAGTGGGAATTTTCTCAAGTCTTCCGAGGCGCGCTTGTGCGTCATTGGTGTATTTCCAAAACTCCCCTTGCCAAACGTGTACCCATACGTACCGTACCACGTAACGCCGCATGCGACTGGATTCAACAAACGAAATTCCACGCCATACTTTTGACTGACGTCCTCAACGCTCACCTCGCGGGCGCGCAGGGTGTAGCATATGCGCTCCCACAGACCCATGAGCTGAGTACCGCTCAGCGCGACGCTTCCGGCTTCCCGGCCATTGATCCGTTTCAGATGACCAAATCCATTCCCATGCAGTTCACCGTGTAATAAATGCGTTTGGTGATCTAAAATTGAGCATTCTTTGTCGACATCGCCACACACTGAGCACTTTCGTTCGCTCGCGCTCACGGCGCAACAGCACAACTGACAAATACGTTTGCCTCGCAACTCAGGCTTATTTTTCGCTCGAAAATCCGTGTGCACTATGAAATGATATTGCTTTTTGTTCACTGGATGATGGAACCAGCCGATGCATCGACAATTGTCGCAATGCGCTCGCTCGCTCTCCTCCACGGTTTCCTCGTAGATGCGAAGCACCGTTTGATGCGGCGTTCCTTTTGCGAGCAACACAGAGTATCCCATGATGCCGACCTCGGTGTATTTCCCATCACACGTCGCGTAGCGATTGAGAAAAGACTTGACGTTATCCCGAAACGGTCCACCGTACACGGTCTCACGCCCGATCCACGGCGTGGGTTCTCGGGGCGCGTCTGAGCGTTCCCACGTCGACGCTTTCTCCTCGCCCTCCTCAACCTTGGGTGTCACTCTCGCCGTTGTCGCGTCTCGTCCGCTGCGCTGTCTCGACGCATCGTCATCATTCTCATTTGCGTCATCATCATCATCATCATCATCGTCGTCATCGTCGTCGTCTTCATCGTCGTCGTCGTCTTCCTCGCTTTCGCTCGCCTCGCTCTCGCTCTCGCTCTCCTCCTCCTCGCTCGTCTCAGCGTCGTCTTCGCTCTCGCTCATCCTCGCCCGTCGTCGAAACCCCCAATTCGCCGGTGTCAACGCACCAACCACGCGTCCAACGAACGACTGCTGCCGCCCCTCCTCGCCTCGTCCTCGCACCCTCGCGCGCGAACCGTCCTCCTCGCTCCCGCCGTCCTCCTCCTCCTCCTCGTCCTCGTCGCTCTCGCTCTCGCTCTCGCTCCGCGTGACGCGCGCGCGTCTCGCCGCCGCGCGCCCCGCTCGCGCCGCCGCCGCCGACGTCGTCGACGCCACCATCCTCGACCTCGCGCCTCGTCGCGTCACCCGACCACCCATCCCGCGCCTCACGCAACCTCCAACGACCCAGAATGCGCCCCCGAATGCGCTCCACCGTCCGTCCGCGCGTCCTTGCGCGCGCGCGCGGCGATAGGCAGCGACGCGGCGCGAAAAGAAACCACCCCTCCCGCGTCGCGCGCGTCCGTCGCGTCTCACGGCGCGCCTCCACGGCGCGGCGCACTCCCGACGACGACGACCGGCGACGACGCGGCGAGGGCAACGCAATCGCCTGCGGGACCTCGCGGTCGGTCGGTCGGTCGGTCGGTCGGCGATGTCATGTCCCCTTCGCCGCTGGTCACGATCGGTGGACATGGAGACCCATGACGCCACCAGATGGTTCACCGTGATATTGTCCCACCCCCTCCCTGTTCTGGTCGTGATCGGTCGATGATGCGACACTGACGCCACCAGATGTATCACCCATTTCGACGCGGTGGTTACGACGACGTCGCCCGACCGCAGCGTCGGTGGCGTGCGCGGTGCGTCGCGCGGACGTTGGTGGGGTCTCTCTCGCTCTCGCGCGCTCTTTCGCGCGCGCGCGATCGGGCCTCGGGTGTGTGTGTGTATCGCGCGGTCGAGGAGTGACGACGATGGCGATGGCGATGGCGACGCGTTTGGGTGACGGCGTTCGCGGGCGCGCGCGGTGGCGCGCGCGCGGTGGCGCGCGCGTCGCGTCGCGGGTGGAGGGTGTGGTGACGGTGGTGACGATGTCGGCGAGGGGTGGTCGGGCGCGTCGGGCGTGCGGTGGTGGCGGCGGCTCAGGCGGCGGAGGCGGAGGAACCTTTCGAGCGACGACGTTTGCGTTTGCGTTTGCGTCTTCTTCGTCTTCGTCTTCGTCTTCGTCTTCGTCGTCGTTGCGTGCGGTGTATAACGCGTCGTGGGACGGCATGGAGGATTCATCGAATGGTGATGACGGGATGTTCGCAGACGGCGGGCGCGAGGACGAGGAGGAGATGCGGGTGCGGGTGAGCGCGCTCGGGTACGCCGGGGCGTTGCTCTTGAACGTCGCGCTCGGGACGTTGTTTTGTTGGTCGTTTTACTTGATCCCGCTCGAGGCGCACTTAGGCGTTGGGCGGGCGATGTTGTCGAGTGTGTTTTCGTTGAGCACGATCGCGACGGTGTGCGCGATGTCGTTTGCGGGGCCAGTGGTGTACGCGAGGTGGGCGCCCACGCGGTTGGCGGTCGGTTCGGCGCTTTTAGCGGCGTGCGGATTGTGGACGGCGTCGTTTGCCGTGCCTTTGCGCGCGGTATGGCCGCTGTTCTTGGGGTATGGCTTGATGTTTGGCTTTGCATCGGGCCTAGGCTATGGGCTTTCGGTACAAATGTCGTCGTACGCGCCGCTCAAGTCTGGACTGGCGACTGGATTGGTGACGTCGGCGCGCGCGTTTGGGGCGTTCATCTTTGCCCCGCTCGTAAAACAAGCTATTATTGCCCATGGACCACAATTTGCGATTCATCAACTTGGCACGTACATTGCCGCGTCGGCAGTTCCTATTTTTTTACTCTTCAACGGCAGTGGATTGACGCGTCCGCTCGCCAAGCGGCGTTCGACGAGTAGCGTCACGCTCGAAGAGATGGAACGGGACATCAAGTTGAAACCTCTCGTGCGCTTGTTATGGCTGTGTATGGCCACCGGGTTGTTCTCGGGATTGATGGTCATGGCACACGGCGCCACGTTACTTTCATCCCGCGGGATTTCGGCGCAAATGCTCGTCATTGGTGGGATTTCAATCGTCTCCGCCATGACCACCGTCGGGCGCATTTTGGGCGGGTGGCTGTGCGACCGCGTGCCGCCAAAGCGCGTGCTTGTTTTCACCCCGCTCCTCGCCGTGGGTCCGCTGATTTGGGCAGCAATGGACAAGACGTCCATCATAGCTGGCGAACTCTCGCTCGCCGCCGCAGGGCTTGTATACGGCATGTTTGCGTCGACGATTCCCGTCGAAGTGCGTCGCGTCGCCGGCGCCGGCGATTTCGCGCGCACATACGGCCGAATTTTCACCGCGTGGGGTTTAGCCGGCCTAGCCGCACCCTATCTCGCTGGTGTGTTTTACGATCGCTATGGCGATTACACTCTTGCTTTGCTTGTTGCCGCCGTGTTGAGCGTCACGTCTGCCCTGCTCGCGCAACTTCTCGAATCGCCTCGAAAAGCCGCGCGCGAGCAACTCGCCAATGAGGAATCCCGCGCCGAGACCGCCGCGCGTCTCGGCGAACGATTCATCGATTGCACCAAAACAACCGAAAACGACTAACACACGCACACGCACGTCATAGATCTAGACCATATGACGACGCATTGTAAACACCGTCAAGAATAGCTCCACCTGTCCCGTCACTTCTTCGCGCGCGTGCCCTCACACCCAAGCGCGCGGCATCGCCATGACAAACGACAACGACGACGGCGACGACGCGCAACAGCAGCAACGCGACCCGTTCGAGCTTTTGGCGCCGATCAATCGCACGAAACCGAGCCAACCCGCGGCGTTCACGTCACCAGCCACAGGGCACACCAAGACGGTTAAGCTCACCACAGAACGCGACGAAACGACGCAAACGAGCGATGTGACGTCGTCAGCGCACATGGAAGAGTTGATTGCGCGTGTGCGTGCGCTAGAATCTATCGCTCGGGAAGGATTTGCGGCGCAAACGTCGGCGATGAAGAAGGTAATGAAGAAGGTGGAGGCGTTGACGGGACGGTTAGAGAGCGTCGAGCGCGCGTTGACGACGACGAGAACAGAGGAAGATATCGACAACGACGCTACAGATGTTCGAGTTCCCGATGATGTGCGTCGGACGAGCTCGTATGAGGACATACGTGGGGGTGAGAGCGGTCGGGAGGACTACGGGTACGCTCGGGATTACGACGCTCGGGATTACGACGCTCGCGATTACGACGAGAGAAGCAGCGCGCCTCCGCCTCCACCGCCGCCTCCACCGCGGCATGGACATCATCACCACGGGCATCCACCACCTCCCCATCACAGAGGTCCGCCGCCGCACGGAGGACCGTCGCCGCACGGAGGACCGCCGCCGCACGGAGGACCGCCGCCGCCGCACCACCACGGAGGACCGCCGCCGCCGCATCACTACGGAGGACCGCCGCCGCAGCGCTACGCGCCTCCTCCGTATAGTGGTCCACCTCCGCCGATGACGCCCGAGCCTCAGCCTTCATACGGTGCGCCGCCAACATCGCCCGCATCCGTGCCACTCGAGCACATGATTGCAGATTTCGCAAGCATGGGCTTCACGCGTCAGCAAGTCGTCGACGCCGTCGGCGCCATGGCGGCGCGAGGAGAAAAGATTGAAGTCAACGACGTCTTAGATCGTCTCATGCGCGAATTCGCGTGAGCGCACGCGACAACGAAACAGTGAAATACACAAATATGAAGTTTTGATACACAAATATACACGTCCACACTAGTACGATTTCAACGCCGGGTCGTCCACCATTTCGCTAAAGTCGCCAATTTCGTGCTGCCTCGACACGGCGTAGCACTTGTGTGTGGTGTATAACCACTCATTAAACGCACTCAGCGTCGTCACACGCGACGCATTCTCACGTAACGCCGCCACTGACGCCGCTTCCCTCGCCGCTCTCGCCTCCAACGCCTCATTTAACACTCCCGCGTCTTCGGTGCTCACAAACGTCATGCGCACGTCCCCCGTCGGGCTCATCCCCCACACCCACTCAAACGCCGCCTTTGTGCGCGGTAAATGAAACGCACTGGTGACAATTTCAACCTCTCGCCACATCAGCGGTATCGCGTGTAAGCACAACGAGTAATACGCGTTCCCAATCGTATCCATCGACGCCGTATCCTTCAACACCGCCTCCGCCGGCACCCCGTGCTCGCGCATTAAATACTCCGCCATGGCCGTAGATTCGTGTAAATTGAACCCTCCGCGCGCCATCGGCGGGGGCTTGTGCGGGGTCATCGACCCCGAGCATAATATCTTCACCCCCGCGTCGGCGCTCGCGCCTTTCCACGCGCGCGCGGCGTAATCCAGTCGCGGGGTCACCCAGCGCGGAAGCGCGCCTTCATCCGTCATGCCGCCGGCGACGACGACGATGGCGTCGAGCGCGCTCGTCGTGACGCGGCGACTGGTGCGCAAGGTGACGCGGCGCGTGATCGTGATGCGCGCGCGCGTCGGCGTCAAAGCGAGCATCATCGGCGGCGCGTTTTGACGACGCGTGCGAGTTCGTTGGATCTCGTCACATTGCGACGCCGCCGCCTCTACCGTGATGTTCGCGCGCACACGCACCGCCGCCGCCGGCGCTGGCGCGCTGGTGCGCGCGGCGCGATCGCCGCTGGGTGCTGAACGCGCGTGGGGGTCGTTCGGGGCGCTCGCGGGACGACGCGCGGGGGTTGAATGCGCGTCATCGTCGTCATCGATGAGGTTTTGTGCGCGTGAATATTCCAGTGCGATTCGCGCGCGAATGGTGGGGTGGGCGCACGCGTCGCGTCGAGGGTTCGCGAGCGATGGGGTGAAACCTGAGCGCACGCTCACGGAGGCGTTGTTGGAGGAACACGCGCACGAATCGGCGGCGTACGAGCCTTCTGAGACGGCGACGGCGGGGCCGCCGGCGCCGTTTGAGTTACACGAAACAAAGGGCGACGCCGAGGTGACGCTGACGAGAAAGTTTGGCGATAACGATGCGGAAGAAGTGACGGTGACGTTTATTGCGCAAGAAGATCCGTATGAAGAGGATGATTTCGACGATGAGGATTTCGACAATGACGCCGAAGCGGAGGACGCGATGGCAGAGGATGACGACGCGGATGGTTTAAATGACGATGAAGATGCGATAACGATTTCATTCAACGTCGTCGTGAGTAAGACTGATGGTAGTGCGTATTTGGATTTCGACTGTTTGACGGATGGGGAAATTATCGAGATTCGTCACGTTGGGTTTGAGGCGTTTGATGAGGAGAACCCCGTGATTGGCACGACGTATTCGGGTCCGAATTTCGAAGACTTGGAAGAATCCGTGCAAGACAAGTTTCACGATTACTTGGAAGAGCGTGGAATCAATGCCGACTTGGCCAACTACATTATCGAAGCACATTTAGATAAAGAGCAGCGCGAGTATACGTCGTGGCTTGAACGCGTGGCGCACTTTGTCAAAAAATAAACGCGGGCGTCCGACACACACACTACACATTAAATTTGTAATATTGCAAACTCATGATACAATCGACGTGCCGAAAACTTGGAAACATCGCTTGGCGGATTGAGCGTCGCGCACAATGTACTGCATGACACACAAATCAATCCAAGGTGCTGTTCTTTCAAGCTCTTCGTGCTTGGTCAAGCGCGCCAAACGGCTCGCGACTCTTTCCCGCGTCTTGGCATCCTTCTTCAAATCTGCGGGAGTGATGTTATGAAAGAATCGTTCCGCTTCTTCGCCAGCTACATACACATCAACTGTATCGGTGCCATCGATGACACGAAGACACACGCCGTATTGGAAACCAGACGCTGTGCCAGGCTTGGGCGTGCACATCTCCTCGACGTCTGGGCTAAATCCTCTGATGACCACGCGCAATTTGTGCCGCATTGGTGGTTTTGACAGCAACATTTCTCGAATTGTGCTATAACGCATATTCGGATGCGTCGTCACTGTAAGCGCTGGTGAGTTGTGCGGTGCACCCCAAGCTGCGACGACGTTGTTCAACTTGCGCTCGTCGTACTGTCGAATGAGATCTGGAAGAGCCTTCTTATTGCGCACAAATGATGTTTCGCGTCGAACAAAGCCTTGCAGTTGACCACGCACGACTTGTGTGTTCAAATTGCGGATTTTTACCCATTCTCCAGCGTTCGGAATCTCATCTAGTTCAACCTTGCTGCTGTGCATGAAAATTGGAAACGCCGAGCCGATGCGCGGCATGGCGTGATTTTCCTTTTCTGGTAACTCGTCTTGGCCGTTCTTCAAAAATCCATGCGCGTAAAATTGTTGCTTATCTAGTTCACTCTCTAACTCAAGATCTCTATGATCAACATTCATCTCATTTCTTTGCTCAGAAAGTGCCGTCGTCATCGAAGGCGGTAACGGTGGCGCGTCTGTGCCGTCCCATACGAGCATGACGTATGACCCATCTGAACCTTCCACAAAGTGTGCATCTAAAATCAAGCAGTACAAATCGAAAAACTCTTGTTGCTTGATGTCGCAAATTCTACGAAGCTTGTAATCCGGACCCTTCGAACCAAACTCATCCATGAAAGGTAGCGTTTGCGCGCGTCTCGCGTACTCACGCAACGCGTTGATGCGGCGACCATCTGACACGCTCGCATTCTGTGAGCTCTGCGCGTACGGCTCAGTTGATTCTCCATCCCCATGAAACAAGCACCATGCAGATTTTGACGTACCAGCTCCGTTCAATGATCCAGTCTTGCAAATGAACTGCGGCTTCCCGTTGAACATTTGAGCAGTTAACCGATGAATGCGAATAATGTCCCCTTCTGCCGGTCTCGGCAACTCATACGGGTTGGAATCAAAGAACGTCACTTGAATAGAACTCGGTACGCGCCCTAAGTCATCAGCGGAGCCGTACACGACGCCTTGCGTCGACGTCGTCTCGTCGAAGATCTTCAACGTCATCTTAGAGTCGCTCCCGTGCGTCTTCGCCACCGCCGTCGGGTCACTCACCACCCCGTACACGTTCACATATTGCCTCTGGTCAAACGAACGCCCGCGATTGAGCCACATCGACTGACACGTTTCATACTGGTACATCCTGTGACGATCTTACGGTACAATCGCGCGCTTTGTGTAACCAAGTTTTTTCAAATTTAAATTCAGATATGAACACACGTATCGATCAACACCGCCGTCGTCCTGTCGCGCACGTCGCGCTCGATCGCGAACGCTGATGTGCGTTAATTCTACCCTTTCGCGCGCGCGTATCGGGCGTCACACGTGACCGTGCGTAGCGCAACTCGGTGTCCTCGTTGTTTGCGAGTTGAAAAGTGAGACAACCGCAGTAGCTTGCGCGCGTATTCACGACGACGCCGCACGCAAAAACGCGCGTTGTCGTTCGTGCGAAATATGAAAGAGCGCGCGCAAAATACGAAGGCGACGACTTCGGCGGCGGCGCGCGCGGCAAACACGCAGCGCTCGCGTACGGATTCTAAATACTTTAGCCAAGACGACGACTTCTTTGCACACGCGGTGAGGGGGTCGCCGCAAGGGTCGATGGCACGCGCGCCGCGACGAAGTGAAAGCGGCAGCGAGAATATGTATACAGAAGCCGAGCAGACGCTGGAGGGCGCGTCTGGTGGAGATTCGGAGGAGCCATCGCCTAGGGGGGTTGCGGGTTCGCTCTCGCGAGACTCGTCTGGGCGCTTTCACTCGCCAATCCAATCGCCTCGCGGGCTCGTCGGTGGCGATGACGCAAATGCGCATTCACAGTGGAGTGATAGTGCAGTAGCAGATGATACCGCGATGGGGGTTGGCGACTTAGCGCACAAGTCTTCAGACGGTAAGCCACTGACACTGAAAGAGTCGCAACAAAGCCTGAAGAAAAAAGCACTCGAGGAGGCGGGGACGTTGAAGATAAGAGACGTAGATACAGGGAAAGAGTTCATTATGCGGAAATCCGAGGCGAGTGCTTTACTACAGCAGCAGCATTCTGGACGGAAGATTGTGAAAGACGCAGCTACCGGAACAAAGTTGTCAGTCAACGAGTTTGGTGCCCAGGCTGGATTGCCGTCGAATGCGCCTCGTATTGCAGTGTCCGGCCGCGGCGAGAAAGTTATGACAGATCTACGTGCTATACAAACACTATCTGCTCACGAAGGCGCGTTGTGGACGATGAAATTCAACAGGAAAGGTACGTATCTTGCGACTGCTGGACAAGACAGAATGGTGCGCGTATGGAGTACGTTGAGACCCTCAAAGCGTCGGGGCGACGTATTATTTGAATCGACACCCTTCAGATCTTACGCTGGGCACAAAGGAGATATTCTAGATTTGTGCTGGTCGCACACTGATTGGCTTTTATCAAGTTCCATGGACAAGACTGTACGTTTGTGGTACACGACAATGTCTGAGTGCTTGCGCATTTTCACGCATCAAGATTTCGTGACATCCATTCAGTTCAATCCAGTGAACGACAAATATTTTATTTCAGGTTCTCTCGATGGCAAGCTTCGGTTGTGGAATATTCCTGACTTGAAAGTTGTCGATTGGGTGGATATTGGAGAAATGGTAACTTCGACGGCGTTTTCTGAGGATGGTACACGCGCAGTTGTTGGGACACACAAGGGTAAATGTCACTTTTACGGTGCTGATAATTTTAAATTCGAGCACTTGCACATGATCGCGGTGAAAAATTCGCGCAGTAACAACCCGATCGGCAGGAAAATCACTGGCTTGGAATTTAAGCCAGGTGAACCTGACAAGCTTCTTGTCACCGCAAACGATAGCCGTATCCGCCTTTATGATGGCCAGACAATGTTGGCCTGCAAGTACAAAGGTCACTCGAATCAAAACTCGCAAATTAGGGCATCATTCTCCCCTGATTCAAAATTCATAATTAGTGGAAGTGAGCAACCTGAAGTATTCATTTGGCGTACAGACAAAATCACTGCTCCAGGGTGCATGTGTTCGGGGAATGCGCTCAAGCAGCGCGAGTATGAAAAGTTTTCAGCTGAAGAGCAACACGTCACAGCAGCGATATTTGCTCCCGAAAATTTGCGTTCGGCAAGGGCTTTCCCATTGGAAGAACTAGAAGGACCTAAGGGTCAAATTATCGTCACAGCAGGCTACACAGGCAAAATTCAAGTCTTTGAACAGCTCAAGTAAAACGACGTATTGCGTGGACTAATACTCACGAAATGTATAAGAACAACATCAATTCATAGAAACTTGTCGTAATATTCGTTTAAGTTCATCTAAAACACTACGTATCTAGCGGCGTCTTCGAAAGATGCCAAACAGCCCTGCCTTTCTTGGCTGCTCCTCTTCTTCGTCACTCCACCCATCGTCGCCACGTTCCAGTCGCCTCATAACTTTGGCTAATTCTGATTCAAGCAGCTCATTGCGCTCAACAAGCTTTCGCTTCGCGTCATTCGCATCTTTCAATTCACCAGCGAGCGTCTTCTTCTCAATTTCCAGTTCACCAAGCAACTCATTAATCGATGTCAGGAGCTGCATTTGTTCGTCGTCCACTTCGATTGATGTGCCTGTACTATCGCTCTCTGCGAGAAGTTCGGCGTGTTTTGTGTCTGCCTTGGCTCTGGCTTCCTGTTCTGAATCCAAGTCTTTCTTCATGAGCCACGCGCACAAGAACACCGATTCGTCGTCGTCGAACTTTTCTAGCTTCTTCATCAACTCAGAGTCACGAATCTTCTCCTTAAAAAGTCTTTGTTCCTCGCGAGTTGCATCGAGAACGAGTTCAACATGTGCACGACGAGCGTTTGCTGCTTTCATCTCATGCAGCAGTCGCTCATTCTCGGCCTTGACGGCATCGTGCTCATGAAGTCGTTCTTCCAAGTTCACGACTTCAGCTGCGAGCGCGTGGACGCGCTCGTTAGCATCTACAGCGCTCATTGACAGGCTATCTCTATCGTGCGTCACCACATTATTCATTGCTGAGCTTTGTTGAAATTCTATCCACAGCTTATCGAGCTCACTCTGCACATGTGTAAGCTGGGATTTTGTTTCGTTGTAGCGTTGCGTGAGCAAATCGTTCTCAGTCGCGAGTTCATCCATCATAGCCTGCGACTTCTGCAACCCACGCATGAGACCGAGTTTTTCACTCGTCATGTCATCAATGACGTCTTGCAACATTGCTATTTCGCTCTGATCTTCGCGTACCGATCGCGACGTTGCCGCAGAAATTGAAGTATCGGCACGAACGCTTTCAATTATTGCCTCCAACTCAGGCGCCGCTATCGTCGTCGGCGTGTCTGGCGCTTTCAACTCGTCTCGCGACCTTTGAAATATGTCCAATTCGCTCTTATCATCACTTTCGAGCGCACGCATAACGCGTTCATACTGCTCACGCGCTCTCGACGTCGATGTCGTTACGCCCAACACGCCTCGAGCGGCTTCGTCTTCACTTTCATCTTGCGCGCGTTCTTCTTCTGTTTCTTCCTCCCTATTCTTCTCTGCAACGACACCCGAATACTGGTCCGCTAATACCGAATATGCGTTACTGACGTCCAAACTCGAGACGACAGCGTCGCGCACGACTACAGGCGAAACTTCGTCCACCGTCCCGCTAACCACCGAACGGGCAAACGCATCACCCTCGCCGTATTCATCCTCAACATCTGCAAACGGATTGGACGTGGAGACTACGTACGCTACCGGCGGCGGCGGAGATGTCGTCGCCCTCGCCGCACCATCGCGTCGATCGTCGTCGTTATCGACGGCAGGTGCGTGGTGAACATGTCTGTAATCAAAATCCTCAGCCACCGTTGTCGCGTCGGCGCCGTCGCCGCGTCGAACGTCGCCCTCGCTCGCTTCAGACGACGACGCGACCGCAGTCTTTTTCGCCGCTCTGAACGCGTCGAGACGCGCTTTCCCTCGCCTCGCCGCCGCACTCGTCGCCATGGTGTGAGGTGGATTCAATTCATCATCCTCACACGACCGCGCGCGCGCAACATGACCGCGCCGGAAAGTCCACCGCGCGCGCGCGACGCCCAGCACGCCGCCGCCGCTGCCGCCGCTGCGCACGCTACGCACGACGCGCGCATGACCGCCCTCGCGGCTCGCCGCGCCGAGCTCGGAACCACCGTGCTCGTCGGTGGCGAAGGTGGCGATTTCATCGCGAGCGCATTGTCTTCCGCCTCGGACGTCGCCGGCGCTATTGACCACGTGCGTGCGCTCGGCGCGCTGCTCGATAGCGACTGCGAACCTCTGCTCGGTTTGCTCGGGTCGCTGGGCGTCGGGCGAGCGCAGGCGTACGAAGAGATGTTGTCCCGGGCGCTCGCGGAGGTGACGAGACGCGTACCGACGCTGCCGCAAGGGACGTTATTGTCGCTCCTCGACGCGTCATTTCCGTATATCGGTATCGAAGAACTAAAAGTCGTGCCCTTGACTGTATTTGCACACATGACACCCGTGCCGAGCTCGTATTTGAAGCAACTGTCGCGCGACGCTGGGTTGTTCCGGCAGCTTCCGACGGAGGTGCAAAGGCAGTGTTGGGCGTTGGACGCCGGGTTGTTACGAAGACACGCGTTGCCGTCCATCGTGGCGTATGGGGATGAAAAGGACACACTATTACGTAATGTTGACCAAGATTTAGAGCTCACGGTGTTGAAGTTGGAGGATGATTGGTTGGCGGGCGAAGGCGCGACGACAACCGCGTCGGCTCGAGCGAAAGCCGGCGCCAGTGGTAAAGGCGCCGCTATGAAATCGAGACGGGCGCTACGCACGGCGAGTGCGAGCGTGAATCGATTGAAAAAGATCATAGGGACATCCAGAAATGCGTACATTGAAGTCATTCGCTTGTGCCGAAAACATTTTGAGAGCAACGGGGACGACGCGTCGTGCTCGCTTCGTTCGCAGTTGTTGATGGCGTATCACGACGCGGGCGAGACGGAGTTGTGTTCGGCAGACAAGTGCCATCGTTTAGCGTGGCTCATGGATGCGTGCATAAGAGATAGATATTTAGATAGCAGGCGGTTGCATGAGATGGCGAGTATTATCGACGCTGCGGTTGCGGTGGCGACAAAGGTGCATAAGATAAAGGCGCCCATCAAGGCGCCGGCGCGACCGCAGTCGAAACCCGCGGTGCAACAGGATGCGGCAAAGACGACGAGATTTCGTCTTGTCGGCGTGGGTGGCGGCAAAAAGAAGGGAAAAGCTGCCGACGACAGTGAAAATGTCGGCGCCATGGATGCGGTTGAGCACCAGGCATTGTCCGGAGGCATGCCGCCTCCACCCGCGCCCACGCCTCCGCCCGTCTCGTCCTCGGCGCTAGACGCGAACGAGCCAACGGCAACGCGTACGACAAAGTTCCGCATCGTCGGCGCACCTAAAGCCAACAAGGATGGCAACGAAAGCGATGACGGTGGAAGCATCAGTCGCGTGCCCGATAGACGAGAGCAAGACGATACCTTTGAACAAGTCTCTGGTGATATGGGCATGATTTTACGCGATCCGCCCGTGTTGCACTTGTTGCTGCACGAAGTTATCCGAACGCTTCAAGGTGTCATTGAGGCGGAGAAACAACCCAAGGACGAGCAACGTTTACACGAGCTCACGCGGTTTTTGTGCCTCGGATTGACTTCTCAAGCGTTGTTACGAGAGAACACGAACGGCATTCCAAAAGTGCCTGCGGAAATAACCGTGGAGTTTTTTCCGATCCTTGGCGATTTGATGTTGAGCGCAATGCTGCGCGACAGCGACGACGATATGGATGTCGAAGACGGCGAAGCGCCGGAGACGTCTGACATGTCGGACGCGGTGCGTCAAAAGCTTTTGAGGCTGATGACGTCCATTGTGGTGAGGAAAATTGCCTTGACGTTTGTGTTGGTTTGCTTGCAAAATGATAATATTCGTACAGCGACTGAGGTCTTAGAAGTCGCAGCAACGGTGATGACAGAGAAGGACATCGCGGATGAGAGTGCGTTCGCCGTGACACTCGCGAGGCGCGTGGCGAGCATGATTTCAAAGAAACAAATCGATACAGACAGCGCGCTCTGGAAGCACGGCGTCGAAGGCATCTTGCTTCGCTCAACGTCGGCAAGCTTGGAGGCGCACGACGCTGTATTGCAGTTGCTCATCGCGAGTGCGAGCGGGTTGAGCGCGGAGAGCTTATCGAGCGCCGTCGAAGCAACGTTGGTTAACACAAAAAAGACACGTAAACATCGACGCAAGGGTGCCAAGAAAATCGTCTATGAGTACGAGCCAATCGTCGAGTCACACTCTGTCCGTCATGGAAGTTCTGCGAACTTGGACTTGAAGAATACGGCGGTATCAGAATCTTCTGACGCTGAACAACACGCGGTAACCGTCGACGTCATTCGCTCGACGTATCAAATGATTGCGAGTAAATTCTCGAGCAAGTTGAACGACACAAATGCACCTGTTTTGTTCGATTACGTCCGTAAGCGTAGTAAACGCGACGCAGGCGCGCTGATCGACGACGAAGGACCCGCAGACTATTTCGACGATGAAGACGATGGTTCGCTCATGGAACTTGGATTGGACAGAAGCGTGAAATCGCCCAGCGTTATTCGCGACTCGCCTTTGATGTCTCCACGCTAGAAATAATACAGTACAATAGTAATCACAACATCATGCTACATCAACGCGTCGAGTTGACTTTGAATCTTTTCAATCTTCCCAAAGAAATCCACCAGCTCAGTCTTGTTAAACTCCATTTGAAGAAACTTACGGTTGGGCTCTCCGCTCGGCGTCGGCTCGCTCAACTCCAAGTCTATACTCGCCAAGACCTCTTGCGAGCTGGCGACACCAGTGATGGGAACCTTGAGCTCCCATTGTACGTCTGTCATCGTCTGCCCGGCGATGCCAAACGACTCACCGCGTATCGCGCGCATCGCCGACGATTCGTGCGTCGACCAGCTCGCGCCAAACGCGCTCGCCAACGTCGCGCTTGACCCAGCGTCGATCAAAGCTTGCGTGAGTGCGGCGCCATCGAGACCGCTCGATGACGCATGTATAAAGATATCGCGACACGCGCGCATAATCGCGCTCAAATCGTCGACATTGATGCCAAAAGTCTCGGTAGCGACGCGTGTGTTTGAAGTGGTTGGGACGCACGTCGCGGGGAGCGCGCGCGCCGCAGCGTCGACGCACGCCGAGTTAAACACGTTTTCGTGCGCGCACGCGTGTGTATCCACCACTGCGATCGCGCTGTCGAGCGTAGACGCCATGTGCGCGAGATTCGGGCGTGTTCAGGAATGAAGATCGTAATCCAATCAGTCGCGTTGTCGACTGGGACGCAGAGCGGCGAGACATGAAACAAAAAAGTAAATCTTGATTGCACGCGGTCAACTGTAAAATGTAAAGCATCAATGTCCACACTTCGATGTACGTCACATGTGCGCGCGTGCATTGTCATGTCGACCGGTAATGACTGGGATTGAATTCAACGACGACGCGCGCGCTCACCAACGAACGGCATCTGTGTCCCAGTCGCCGTCGTCGTATTCGCCCTCGTCGTATTCTTCGTATCTATTCTCAGCCAAAGGAAGACGACCGACGTGTAATTCGCGTTCTTTGATTTCACCAGGCGTATCAATGTCTTCCTCCGTGGATAGGAGCGGCGTGAAGATATCACTTCGCGTGACGATGCCGACCAGCGTTTTGGACGCGTCAACTACTGGCAAGCGATGAACTTTATGCTTTAACATTTGACCCGCGGCAGCCGCAAGCGATGTTCGAGGCGTGACACATATAGCTGGCGCGCACATTGCGTCGGCAACTTTCAATCCTTTCAAATCCGTGTATTTCGTCAAGTCGCGTGCGGACAAAATTCCGACGACGGTGGCGTCGTCGTCGGATGCAATGACGGGTAGGCCAGTAAATTTTGTGAGCGATTCATGTATGATTGGCGACATCAGTTCCATGTTCGCGGTGACGTGACGAACGGGCGTACTCATGTAATCGCCGATGCGCGCGCTGTATGGATCGCTGTCGGCGACGACAAGGCGGTCCATGTCGGTATCGCCGCCGGTGGGCGTGTGCGAGTGGAGATGCGCTCCGACGACACCAGAGCCCAAGCTCGGTTCTTTCCTTTGCGCGAGCGAGCGAAGAGAACGCTTTTTGAGTGACGAGTGAGAGTGCGTGATGTTTGCACGCGTCGCGGAAGTTTTCGTGAGCATGGCGTGGAAATGTATGACGCGTGACGGTTAGCCTCGTCTTGAATCCAATATAACATCTGGGACAACACGCGCGTATGCACGTCGTATTTCGGAGCACAACTGTTCTGTGCAACTGTGCTGCGCAACTGTGCGGCGCAAATGTTCAAATATCTACTGTCGCTTGCTAAATCGAGCCATAATTGCACTCGCGGCGAACGCGATGCCCGAAAGATACACCATGGAATAAAGCGCTTCGCCCCTCGTCTCAAATGACGGCACGAAAACGCGTTTTAATAATGAGCGCTGTGGCTTGAGTACAACCGTAACATGGTTCGACATGGACATCACGGTTTGTAAATGGCGACGAACGACGTCTGGTGAAAGCGAATCGATCGCTTGTTGACGTAATTCTTCGTTGATCTCGTATAACCTGTCCATATCCCCGCCGAGGACGTCGCGGAGCAAGCGGCTCTTGTACATGCCCATGATATAATCTCTCCAAAATGAATTTTCCGCACGGCTAACCTCGAAGTCACGAATTTCGCACTCACGCACAGCGTTGACATCCTCTTCGCTTGGTCCATTTTCATGAAGCTCCTGCACGACCTGGCGAGCCAAGTCTGCGAGCTCGCTTCCGCGCTCTGGAGCGCACGGGAACGAAATCATAATGTCGCCTCGATACGTATCACCGCACACATCAGGATCTTGATAATTGAAACTCGCGCTCGCCTCGCAAGTGTAAATTTCACCAAACTTGAATCGCAGAAGTGCGAGCAATCGTTTTTCTATAATTGCCGCCGTCATGACAGTATTGAACTTCCCCATCGTCAACTGCATACTACCCTCAAGCGTTGGCTTTCCATGTGCAAAATCAGGATTCGCTATGCGCACCGGGAATGTAATGGACGCTTTTGAAAATGCTTCAGTCATGTGAGCTCGTACTATTCTTTTGATCGCATGCGTTGGAAACTTGAGCGGGAATGGCGTGAGCTTCTTTGTTTGATCTTGGATGTTGCGGAACGCCGCATTCAACTTGTCCTCGTTCGCCGCTGGTATCGATCCCAAATACTTTTCAAGAAGAGGTATCAAAGATTCAATATCAATGGCACCGACCATAATCATCGTAAATTCAGAAGGGTCCAAGAAACATGCGTTGAAGAATGCGCATGCTTTTTCTCGATTCATCTTTCTCAATGACTGCACGGTTACGCGCTGACCGTGGTATGAACGTCCGTACACGAGCGAACGCACGACTTCAGAATAATTACTGTCCGGGTCTCGACTTTGATTGCGAATTTTCTCTTCTTGCATTTGCATCAATGTCTCCAGTAATTCAGGATCATTTGCACGACCGACGTCGTGCGCGAACAGAAGATGTATGCACTGTAACGCGACTTCAATGTCCACGGGGGACGCCTCGCCGCGAATACTACGATAATACATATCGCTCACGTTTGCGTGGACCTTAGCTCGCTTACCCGCAAGAATGCCGTCAAATATATCGGGCCTAAAACCATAAATGCCCAGCTCTTGTGCAATCATATTCGAGCATCTAGCGTCGATGTAATCCACTTGCGATACTTCTGATAAACCGCCTCGTGCGCTACCTCTAATCAGAACTTGGTCGTCTAAAAAATCCGTGACTCGAATAGCCACGCGCATGCCGTTACTCAACGTGATCTCCGTCATATCTAAACCAGAAAGAAATCGAGTTTGGGTAACACTCCCCGCAACTAAATCATCTCCATCCATCAACGCGTCCGGAATTTTGAAAACCTCGCTCATATTGATTTCGCCGTTGATCTCCTCTCGATGTATTTTGTCAATGACTTCGTACATTTGGCTTTCGCTCGTACGCTTGTGTCCTTCTTGAACGCGAATGACGCATGAATTTTGGACATTTAACTTTTTCGCGTACTCATGCACGTCTTCTCTCGTCACTCGTTCCACGCACGCTTGAGCAAGACTTGCCTCCTCTTCCGCGCCAATGACCATGTCGCCTCGTAAATAATGTCCCACGAGCTCATCGCGAAGGTTTTCGCAGTATGTTTGCTCTCTCTCGGCGTACAGCTGCTCCGTTTCGGCCAACATCCGGGCCTTTGCAATCTTGAGTTCTTGTTCAGAAATCCCATGCAAACGAATGCGCGCCACTTCGCGTAACACCGCCGCCAAGCCATCCACGGCGCGGTTCTCCGCGCATTCAGCCTGTAAACTCATGAGCGTTGTCGTACGAGTAGCGTCCTCGATGAGTGAACCAGCGTTGAAAAATGGCGGTCGCGGCTCGCGCATCATTCGATACAGCCGATTGTCCAACGCAGCTTTATAGACATCCTCTATTGTTTTCAAATAATAACCGTACGGCGTCGACACTGGCGTCGATGGGTACTTGAACGTTACCGTCACCGCCGTGCCTCTCAACTCTCTATCGACGTGACACACCACGCGCGGCTCGGTGTGGGACGCGATGAGTGGCCGATGCACGATTGAATTTTTCTCCGGCTGCCCTGGTGCCGGGGACAAATCACTAAACGTGTGTTCAATCATGTGCACCACGTCGTCCAAGTCGATAAAGTCGCCGCTCGCAATCACCGCCATGCGTTCGGGTCTGTACCACTTGGCGTAAAACTCCCGAAACACCTGAGGATTGGCTTGACGAATAATCTCCTCCGTCCCAATCGGTGATCGCTCGGCGTATAGACTCCCAGCCATGAGTTCCTTCCAGTACGCCTCCGCCGCGCGTCCTCGCGCGTCCCGACCCATGCGCCACTCCTCCAACACCGCCCCTCGTTCGGCATCCACGTCTTCATCAGAAATCCGCACCGCGCGCGCAAACTCACTCAATATCGCCAAAGACGTTCCAAGCACCTCACTACGTTCCGTAGGCACCGTCAATTCATACACCGTCTCATCCATAGACGTATACGCGTTTTGACACGCGCCAAACTCGCACCCCACAGACTCCAAAAAGTTTACAATCTCAAAGTGTTCATACCCCGCCGTCGCTCGAAACGCCAAGTGCTCCACCACGTGCGCCACACCGCGCTCGTGTTCGCACTCCGCGATCGACCCTACGTCCACGACGAGCGCCAACGCCGCGTGTTTCGCAGGTTTCGCGCTCGAGCTCACAAAAAAGCTCACACCATTGGCTAACCGTCCATGGCGAATCTTATCGCTCGGCCCGAGCTCGAGCGCGCGCTTGGCCTCGCGCGACGTCGCGACGTCGTGCGGGTACGGTTTACGACGCGCCCGTGCGTCGTGGTCGTCGTCGCGGTGGTCGTCGCGCGACGCGTCCGAGTCGTCGTGCATCGTGACGACGCAAAGTGAGGTCTTTCGACTGCACTGACGCGCACGCCGTCGTCGTCGTCGTCGTCGTCGCGAAGCGTCGTCGTCGCGAGGCGTCGCGGAACGCCGATCTCGTCGTCATCGCCGATGCCGTCGTCGTCGTCGTCGATGACGACGACGGCGCGGTCGGGCGCGGTGCGTCGTCGGTGCGCGAGCGCCAGAAAAAGTGTCCTCTCTCGCCCGGGGGCGCCGCGCGCCGCGGCGGACGATGGCGGCGATGGCGCGGTGAGGGGTGATGAGGAGGGCGATGCGCCGCGTCGCGCGCGCGCGAGCCGGGTGCGTCGCGTGCGTCGGGTGGGCGAACGGCCGGGGAGCGTTCGCGCGGCTGAGGGCGACGCGCGCGCGTCGGCGGCAAAGACAGAGACGCTGTCAGCGCCGCTCGTGGCGGTGTCGGCGCCCGCGCCGGTGCCCAAGGCGAAGTATCTCAGTGACAGTGATTTCGCCACCTCGGTGGCGCTGAATCAAGAGATTACGTCGTGTGGAGATTTGCTCGAGCTCGCGGAGCTCGTCGAGCGGCGCGTGGACGACATGTCAGACGTGAACGTTTCGACGGCGTATGGGACGTTGGCCAAATATATGATGCGTTCGACGAAGTTTAGATTAGAAGACGTGATACGGAGAGATTGGTTTACGGCGCTTGAGGCAAAGGCGTGTGAAAAGTTGCCTACGATGAAGCCGCGCGGCGTGGCGCAAGTGATTTGGGCGTGCGGCTATTTACGCCGCGTTCGCAAGCCGTCACGGGATGTGTTTTGGGATGCTTTGGAAGCGAACGTAGAGCGTTGTGCGAAGAAGTTTGAACCACAAGGCGTGTCAAATACGGCATGGTCGTATGCGAAGATGGATATGCGCATTCCGAGCGGTATTCGAGACGCATTGGAGGCGCACATTGTGAAAAATGCCGGCAAGTACAAGGCGTACGAGTTGAGTGTTTCGTTTTGGGGATTGACAAGATTTGGACATCGCCCATCGATGCAGCTCGTTGAGATATTTGAGCGGAAGATGATGAGTTGGTTTGACTTTTGCAAGGCGCAAGAGCTGTCAAACATTGCGGCGTCGTACGCGCGAGTTAAGGGATGCGGCACAACTGAATTCTTAAACGCCGTGGCTCAGGAGAGCTTCTCGCGTTTAAATGAATTCAAAGATGGCGAGTTTGGAATGTTACTTTGGGGATTGTCGAATGCTGGTTACTTTATAACGGACGAGGACGCTGAATTGATATTTAACGAGGCTGAGCTGCGTTCGCGCTCGCTGCAAACCGCAGAAATTGCACTCGTCGCGGGGTCGTTTGCAACGTTTAGTGACGTCCAGACAGTCGGGTATCGCGATAATGAGTTGCGATCTTTCAACAGATTCAAAGATTCGACGCGCTTAAAGTTGACCAAGTCGCTATGTGCTTTGGAGAGTACGTTCTTAAAGTCAATGTCCAAGTGTAACTGCGACGATTTGAGTTACGTCATTTGGGCCTTTGCGCATCTCGCGCATCACCCTAGCGCAGATTTTGTTCGCGCTTTTGAAGACCAGACGCTAACTAGACTGGATGACTGTACTCCGCAAAACCTGGCAAATATTTTGTATGGGTTTTCGACGTTAAGGCTGCAGAGCATGAGTTTATTTACAAATGCTTCATTTTGCGTCATGGAGAAGCTTGACAAGTTTTCTAGCGTTGAGCTCTTCATGGTATATGGAGCCTTGGCAAATAGTCATTACGACCCGGGTCCGCAGATGATGCTCCAACTCGAACGTACAGCTCTACCGATGATTGAGACGTTCAGCCCTGCGGGATTGACGGAATTTTTACGCGTCTTTGCAAAATTGCGCTACATGATTGACGACGATACATTTGCCGCAATATGCGAGAGGTGCTCGACATGCCCTGAGCAGTATAATTCATACACGATGAGTATGACTCTCTGGTCTTACGCGCAATTGGGAAAGCAGCCGTGTACGGGCGTGCTCAACAGATTCAATGATGAACTTCAAGGGTCGACAAAGCAGTTTCAAGGGCAAGATTTTGGTTTGGCGTTGTGGTCACTCGTCGTCTTGGGTACGCTCGCTGACGCATCAAAGAGAACTATCGCCGTGATAAAATCGCTAGTCAGATTGAACGCCGGCGTGTTGAAAGACTCGACGAACCTGACGGATGAAACGTTGTGCAGCTTGTACATGGCGCGTCTCGTCGCCATCGGCACAACTTACGAAACACTCGTATTGGGCGCCACGCAAAACATTGCTGATGCGTGCAAGACGGCGTGGCTGGAGATGAAAACACGCGACCCGACGATAAGTAAATTACAAAGTGATGTGTCGGCAAGCTTGGAAGAGCTTGATGTCTCGTTTGAGCTTGAAGCTCCCGTCGAAGGTGGTTTGATTCGTCCAGATATTGTTCTCGCTGACCGCCGTGTCGTCATCGAAGTTGATGGGCCTCATCACTTCAGCTACGACGCTAAAGGTGTGCGACGAGTGCTTGGACCGACAATTATGCGTAATAAACTTCTAGAGTCCTGGGGATGGCACGTATGTGCTCTGCCGTACCATGAATGGGCAGATTTGATAACGGCGAGAGAAAAGCGCGCATACCTGAAAAAACTTCTTGCCGAATGCGAGTAAACTGCGCGCGCAAAGAACTGTGAATTTTACTGTAGCTTAATAGATGCCTTATATTTATTAGCAATATTCTTTTGTGATTGATGGATAGACATATGCTTTCGCCCGCGTGAACACACGCTACAACAAAAGTAACCGCCGGCGCGCGCCAAGGCTGCACAAATTAGCGCCCAACCTAGAGAGTCCACGCGAGTGATAAGGGCCACCATGGTGGACAAGTCCATTAAGAAGCGTAAACGCCAAGGTCAAGCGCCCAACGACCCGGTGTCCGCGCGCTTTGCGAACGAATACTTGGGCTACGCGCCTCGCACGCGCGGGGAAACTTTACCTCGAGAGCGCTATGGGTTCCTCACGCCCGATGAGTTCCACTCACGCTACGTTGAAAAACGTCAACCAGTCGTATTGACGCACACTTTTGATGACGAATCGGAACTTGCGTCGGCGTCAACGTGGACAGACGATTTTCTACTCCAACGTTGTGGAGCTGGCTCAAAAGTGCGAATTGAACTTTGCGAAGGTGGGCGCTTCGGACGCGGCGTCTATCGAGATGTTACGTTTGATGAATTCATGGATTTATTTTCGAATGGCGATTCTGGCGTGTATCTATCCGCGGGAGGGAAGAGTGAGACGTTTGCCGCGCCGGCGAGACGGTTGGTCTGCGCTGGCGACGCCAAAAGCGCGCGCAAGAAAGGACTATTGCCACTTCGACCGAGTGCAATGCCAGAGTCACTGGTGCCGGCGGATATCAATCTTTGGATGGGGCGCGCTGCGAAAGGAGAAATGACATCGAGCGGTTTACATCATGACTTTCATGATAATTTATACGTCTTGGTGCGCGGTGAAAAGCACTTTAAATTGTACGCGCCGAGAGATGCGGGTAAAATGTACACTAATAAGGACATTCGCTGGGTGCACGAAAACGGATTGATAAACTATAAGTGCTTTCCGAGCACGTTACAGGATGGTGACGTGGCGTTAGCAGACGGCGAGACGGCATTGGAACGGCGAGTACGGAAAGCGAGACTCGCTGATGCAAACATAGACGGTGGCGAGAGCGACGACGATGACGAGCCAGGTTTTGGTGAAGGTGATGACGATTTCGACGACGACGATTTCGATGGCGTCGACGATTTCGATGAGCTCGAAGAGTCGATATCTGCGGACTCATCCAGTGGAGATGGAGGAACCGCAGATGAAGAGGACGACGGTTCGCATACCAGCGATGGTGGCGCCAAAAAGGTATCAAGGGATACTTGTGATCCAGCGAGTTTTAGTCGCGTCGAGTACGATAAACTAGAAAAGTACCCGTTGTTTAAAAGTGCCACGTGCATCGAAGTCACTGTGCGCGCTGGTGAAGCGTTGTATCTGCCCGCGGGATGGTTTCACGACGTGTCAAGTGGCGAAGCCAGCGCGGCCGCTGGTCATTGCGCGGTAAATTATTGGTTCAATCCACCACCCCTAGGCGAAGAGTGGGGCCCACGTCGAGCGCTTTGGGAAGAAGATTTCAAACGCTCCGTTGTGGATAAAATATTTCGCAACGATGGCGAGGCGACGGATTGAAAAGTAGCAAAATAGCCTGATATCGGTACCGGTATGTAAATCCCAATTTCACTCAATCTCAATTTCACATTCTATCTCTAATGGTCTTTCGATCGACCTGATAATGCCAGTGCATTTGGTCCTCTCCGTATCTATGCTCGGCGAACTTTCCACCATCCATGGCGTCGCGCGCCGCCAGCCATAATTTCCATTGTTCTGGGTCTTCGCCAGACGTATTCGTGTAATTCTTAATGGCGACGTCGAACGCTTGCGCAGCGTTTTCTATAATTTCGTCGCTCACTGGGCACGTCATCGGTGCAGGCATAGCGTCAGGTCCCATGACGTCGTCGAAAACTATTGCGCCCCGAAACGCGCACCACGGGCCAAACTTTGGATGGATGGACTGATGCGTCGTTTCGTCTAGATACGCCAGACGCGCCTCGTGTGCCATGCGCTGAATCGCCACCAACTTGCCATCTTCAGTATCTTTCGACCAATACACTCTCACGCCCGGAATCTCCTCATCCTCTGTCAATCCCAAGGCTTCTCTAATCGACGCGCGCGTCGCTTTTTCGACAAACGCGTCGAGTGGGTCGGCGGAGTCCCGTACGTCTTTGTCCTCCTTGTACGCATCGACAAAGTGATCCCACAAAGCCTTCGAGTTTCCAAACACAACTACCAAACACGACTCCTGATGTTTTCCTGCGCCCTTAATCGCCGCCGCACTGGGCGCCGCCGCGTTATACGTTCCCAGAGAGACGCACGCGGAGCAGTCGAGTCCTCGGCGTTCAAGCGCTCGAACGCATCCCGCAAACACCTGCATCCCGTTTTGGGCTTGCCTATGCTTTAACGCGGTATCGTATGCTTGCATCCGTAACCGCGCTGTCACAGCGACTGTGGCCGCGACGATGATACCGCCGCCCGCGGCAACCTTTCGCTGATGCTGACGCAGAAAAGCTTTCGCTCCTGCGGCGTTAAACGAATGAAACGGCGACGGCGACGACGCCATTCCGACCCGTCACCCGCGCAGACGCTCTAAATAATCAATCCACGCGCGTGCGCGCGCGCGTGAGAGGGTTCGATCGCGCACACGCCGCGACTGAAAGTGGAGCTCCGGAACGCGGTGTTTTGCCGACACCGACACTTTGCCGCGCGCGGTGCTCGCGTCAACGCGCGCGTGTGCGACGCGAAACGCACGCAAAATGACATGCACGCGTGCGTGCGTGCGCGCGCGTCGCACAGCGCGCGCATCGCGGCGTGGCGGCGTGTGGTTGGTGCGATCGATAACACTATTAATCGCCATCCTCGTCGCGCTCGCTTCCGCGTTGGCGTACGCGCGTGCGTTGGATGACATCGCGGATACGAAGGACGATGAACACACGCGCGCGCCGGATGTTTCGTCGGTGCACGTGAGCGAGAGCGATCGGGCGTCGAGGTTGCAAGCGCAGTGGGAGGCACAGCGGGCGTTTACCAAGGCGTTGCGGCACCCGCGTAACGATTTATCGAGCGTTGGCGCGTGTAAGGATGTCATTTCGCAAATGTGCGGAAGTGTCGTCGAAGCGAGAGCGTTGTTGGATCGCGCATGGCGGTATGTGGTACAGGAGGAGAATCTGGAGGAGCATCGAGGACCTCTGCGGGCTTCGTTTGGCGGAGGACGAAGTTTGTTGTATTCCAGTTCGGCGTCTTCTCGGAATCGCTACTCGGCTGCGAATAATCGCGGGAGCACGAGTGCACCTAGAAGTACGTTGCGGGATGATTATAACTCCAGAGAGAAAGAGAAGGCGGAAGCTGCGGCGTCAAACAGGGAGGCTGAGGCTGCCGCAGAAAGAGCGGAAAGAGAAAAGCAAGAGAAAGAGGCTGCATTTGAGCGATTGAAAGCTTTTCCTGCTGGGACTTTGGCGCACGATCCGCATAAGGTTGAAGCTGATATTAAATCAATCGAAGCACAAATTGCAGCCAACGCGGACCCGTCCAAATTACCGATATTGAAGCGACAATTAGAAGCCGCACAGAATGAAAAGGAAAAGATGATTGCTGGGGCGTTTGCGTCTGAAAGCCGATCGGCGGGCTCTTTTCACAACAATCATGTCGATGATCATTGGTTCTTAGAAGATCGTCAAGGATCAGAAAATGGTTACAGACACAGAAGAGGAAAGATCGCTCCGGAGTTGACAGCGAGACAGCGATACGACTTCATGGCGACTAAGGTGCCAGAGTTTTCCAAGAGCTATTTTGATTGCGTTGGACACGTTATCAAGGTTGAAAGCGAGCAAAGATTGCAGGAGTTTATGATGAGTGGCACTGGCGCGTTGAAAAATCACAAAACCATAGTTTCCAATCAGTGCAAGGTTGAGCTCAAGTCAAAAATGCGCGATGTTTATGACGCATTTCAAGCCGAAAAACCGCTTCTGGATCATTGCGTTGACGATATAAAGACGAAATGCGCTCATACGGATATTGGTTACGGACTCATCACGACATGTTTACTTCAAGCGACAACAGAATCCGCTTCTTCATTTGCGCCATCCTGTGAGCAAGCGTTGAGCGCGGTCAAAACAAAGGCGCACGACGACAAGCATCCTACGGATGAACTCACCAAGCACGTAGAAATCGAGGCGAATACAGTGCACGCACCAAAAGTCGAAACGCAGCCGACTCTGACTCAGGCGGAGCAGCATATCGTGAATTCGGTCGAAGAAGAATCTCAGGCGGAGAAGGATGAGAGAGATGCGAAGATTGCAAAAAAGTTTGCAGTTGAAGATCCGACGCCGACAAAGGACAACGTGGCGATGGAAAAGAAGGAAGACGCACCCAAAACTACGACTGAACAAGAGCGCGCAGTACTCAAAGAGCCGATGCTGTCAAGGTCTACCGAAGATTTAGAGGCAAAACTTCGAGAGGCAAACGCGAGAATCAAGCTCGCCGAGGCGGCTGCTGCGCACGCTTCGGCTCAAACGCGCAACTTTGTCTTTTTGCTGATTTTCGTCGCGATAACGTACGGTGTCACACGCAAGGGTTCACGACGACGTATAGTATTTATCTTGAAGAAGTTGCGACTGTCACAGAAGGGTGCTCAGCTGTAAAAATGTTATATACAAGGCCGCGCGCGTACACGTACATACAGTGTCTAGTAGTAGTAGTAGTAGTAGTAGAGTAATCTCGACAGTATCACATATCCATCTCGTCGAACATCAACGAATCATCACCGCACGATTCTTCGTACGAGTTGTAATCGCCACCAGTGGGTGATGTTTCAATGTCGAGATCACTGTCGGAATCCAATCCCATGGTCTTGCTCGCGGCGTGCGAGGTGAAGAACAGAATTCTCTTGAGCTTTTTGTTGTAAAAGAAATAATTAAAGCTCCACAGATTGCCTTCATCCGTGAACGGGTCACCTTCGGACATGGCTTTATATGAATACACATCGCAATCCACGAGCTCGATGGCCTCATCCATCGTTTTCCACAACACTTCAAGAAACGCTTCGTCGTCGCCATATCGCGCCGACCAGACTCTACCAATTTCCATCAACATCGTATCGATATCCGTCTTCACCGACGAGAGCGTCCCTTCTTTTGTAAAGTGCTGCGCTCGCAAATTGCTAAAATCATAGTCCGGGTAGATATGATTCAGCGTCAAGATGAGATAAATCAACGTCTTGCGCGAGTTGGAATCCGTCAACGGTCCCACTGGCGACGTCCCGAGCGCCGTCGGCGACGACGCCATGTCCATCACCACCTCCGCATCGAGCGAGCGCGACAGCTTCTTATCCGTACCCGCCAATTTACCTACATATGAGTCGAAAAGCACGACCACGCGTCATAATCGTCAGTCTCGCGCAACCGAAACGCTCCTCCGTTTCAAACGCCAGCGCGCGCCCTCGCCCCTCGCGCCCGTCCCCACACCCCCAGCCCAGCGACACGCGCGCGCACACGAACACACACACACACGTACATGAATAGCTCTCCACTTGCCCAGAAACCACATAATCCCCGACATTTACCGACGCTAAGAACGCATTAAGTGCGGCCAAGTCGTGGTCCACCAACAACTTCATCGCGGCACCCTCACCCAACGTCGTTCTTTGTCGCTCTTGTCGCGTCCGTCGCGGTGCGGCTACGCCCGGGCGTCCGTGCGCGCTATCGCCGCGTCGTCGTCGTCGTCGTCGTCGTCGTCGTCGTTCGCGTCGTCGTCGTGCGTCGATGAGTGACGAGCGCAAAGGACACAGGATAAAGCGCACAAAACCACGTCAGCGTGTGTGTTACATGATGGTGTATTCCACCGGGATGATACAATGAATATCGCCGCATACGTAGCCTATCGCGATCGACGGAGACGCGATGACGACGGTTTAGCCGCCGCGGATGCGGGCTTGGATGAGGTGTCTTCGAAGCGCGACGCGCCGCGTCGACCGCGATTGGATTTGGGGGCGGTTTTGGCCGTCATGGGCTTGGCTCGTGACGCGCCTCCGGTGCGCTTGTATCGAGCCTCTTCGGCGGTTTTCTTTTTGCGAGCTTCGGAAATGGCGCGGGAGCTAGTGGCATTGTCGATGGGTAAGCCGAGCTTGACGGCGGTGTCAATCTCTCCGGCTAAGACGCGGTCCTTCTTGGCGACGAGATTGGTGACTTTGCCGACGGCGCCGGCGCGCGCCGTGCGCCCAGAGCGATGAATGTAATCGATGGGATTCATCGGAAAGTCAAAATTGATCACGTGGTCAACCTTGATGCGGCCAAAATCTAACCCACGCGCGGCTAAATCGGTGCACACCATTGTGAGGTTCTCCCCGCCGTCGGCATCGATGAAATCGCGCATGGACTCGGCGCGGTCATCCGACGTCATGTCCCCGTGATATTGCACCGTGCGAATGTTTGCCTCAAACATCGTGCGCTCTACGGCGATACAAGACGGCAAGGTGTTGCAAAAGATCATAATTTTCTTTCCTTGGGAGTGCTCGGGGAGCACGATTTGCTCCAGTACCTTCATCTTGTCCACATCTCCGGGGCAATCCACGAAGCGGTGCTTCAAGTTTGGCGCCGACCGGTGCAACGAATCCGTCTTGATGTACTGCATATTCGGAAGCTCTTCGTCCACGAGCTTCTTCAATCGCTCGGGCATGGTTGCTGACACGAGAACACACGTCTTACCCTCGGGTCTGGCTTTGAGCGGACGCAACATGCGCTTCACTTCCTCGCCAAATCCCGCCTCGAAGAGCGTATCCGCTTCGTCCAAAATCATCGCGTCGACGCTCCCCAAAAATAAATTCCCCTGCTCTACGTGCTTAATCAACCTCCCAGGCGTGCCAATGATGACATCAATCGGTGAATCCAAACGCTCCTTTTGCGTTCCTAATCTCCGCCCACCGACGACTAAATACGAACTAAACTTTGCCACGTGACTCACCTCCTTGGCCACCTCGGCGACTTGCTCGGCTAATTCCCGCGTCGGGCACGCGACGATAACTTTCGGCCGCTTCGGTTTCGCCAACCGCTCTCCCGCCTCCGCCTCCGCCTGCTTCAATCGCTGTATCACCGGAAGCAAATACGCCAACGTCTTCCCTGAACCCGTGTGCGAAGCAATAAACACATTCCCGCCGCGGCCGCCCACGGCGTCGAGCGCCTTGACCTGAATCTCCGTCGGCGTCGTGATCGCCATGGCCTCGAGTGCGCGCACTAAATCATCATTCACCAACCCAGCGTCGGCAAACGCATTCGACGTCGACGCCACCGCGACGGAGGACGACCTCGCGCGCGCGTGCGATGCGGGATTCGCCGCCGAAATCGACCGCGTTTTCGTCTGCGCTGAGGCGGCGGCGCGACACCACGCGCGGCTCATCGACGCCTGCGTCGCGCACGCGCGCCATACGCCCGGAACGCGCGCGGCAAACATGACAAGAAACGCGCGGCGTGCTTTAGTGCGAGACGTTCGTCGACGGTGCGAGCACCGCGTCGACGAATGGCGCGCGAATCGAATCGGTCGCGCGCGCTATGTGTCACTTCAAAACGGACCAGAGCAAACGCGCCCCGGCGCGCTCGCGCGCGACCGCGCGCGCGCGGGCGCCCCGGCGCGCGCAGGCGCGTTTGAATTGCGCGTTTCTCGCGCTTGCACTCGACTCGCGCGGCGTCGCGGCGCGCGATGCGCCGATGGCGCGCGCACATTTTGAGCGCCATTCTGTGCCTCGACAATCTTCGCCGATGACGCGCGGCGCGGCGCACAGCACGGACGTGGATACCGCGCGCGGGCGGCGCGAACGACACCATTCGCGGTCGTCGTCGTCGTCGTTATCGCGAGAGCGTCGCGATGGGCGACGAGGACGGGGTGAGGGGGCGTCCATGCGTCGGCGGTCGCGGTCGATGGATGATGACGACGGGCGCGAGCGACGGCGTCGGCGGCGTCGGGAGGATTCGCGCGATGGCGGTGGACGAGATGGAGAGCGTTATCGTCATCGAGACGGCGAGCGCGCGCGTCGCGAGCGGCGGTCTCGCAGTCGGGAGCGCGAGGATGGAGCGCCGGCGTCGACGACGCTCGCGGAGCGCATGCGAAGAGACGGCGACGGAGGACGATACGGCGTCACGGATGCCGAGGATGTACCCGCTCCGGTGATCCCAAAAGAAGAAGCCTCGTTTGCGTTGAGTGGGTTGCTCGCCGCGGAGTCGAATTCGGTGAAAGGCGTGGCGTTGAAGTATATTGAGCCGCGAGGCGAGGCGAAGCTTCCGACGCAAAAGTGGCGGCTGTATTGCTTTAAAGGTAAAGAGGAGTGCGAGGAACCGTATAAGATTTCAGGGCAGACGAGATATTTGATAGGGCGCGATCGCGCGGTGGTGGACATTCCCAGCGACCATCCATCGTGTTCGAAGCAACATTGCGTGATACAGTTTAGAGACGTCGACGACGGCGAAGGCACGCAGCCGTACGCGTTTGATTTAGGAAGCACGAATGGCACGTTCGTGAATAAAAAGCGCATCGACGCCAATGCGTACGTTAAGCTCAAGGCTAAAGACACGCTGAGTTTTGGCCACAGCACGCGCTTGTACGTGTTACTGCACGAAGGTGTCGTTTCGTAGCTCACCCGTCAACTGTAACAATAGTCCTCTTCATTCTTAGCCACGTTTTTGCGTGCCTGCGAACGCGCGCCCGCGAACGCGCGCGCACGCACTTCTTGATGATGAATCAACCTCCACCGCCGCCCGCGCCGCTCGCTGACGGGTGGTTTGACGTCGGGGACGCCGCGCGGCTTCTCCCCGTCCTCGACGCTCGTCACGCTGTGTGCGTCGATACTCGGCATCTCGCGCTCATCCGCACGCGCACGGGCATTCACGCCATTGATGCGACGTGTTATCACATGGGAGGCCCGCTGCTGCGCGGCGTCATAGAGGACATCGAGGATGTCGAGGCTATTTTGTGCCCGTATCATCACTATCACATTGCTCTCTCCACTGGCGAACGCGTCTATCGTGACTTGCACGGCCAAACGCAGACGATAGGCGGCAAACAGCGCGTGCACGAAGCTAAAGAAACACGCGATGGGCGTGTGCACGTTCGGCTGTGCTTGGATGGGGAGTTTGAGAGCGATAGGTACGCGGACAAGGCGCCGCCGCCGTGCGCTTTGGGACGGGCGGGAGCGTATAAACCCGGACCGAGATCGGGTGAGGTGTTCAATCGCGCCGGCGCCGCCGCGACAGGACGCGTAGGGCGAAGCGATGATACACGAGAGATTGGGCCCGGTGCGGTGGATAGCTTGGTGAAGTCGATGGTGGTGCAGTCGATGCGCGGAGGCGACGGAGCCGCGCCGTGGGCGGTGTCGAGAAATGTTGGTGGCTCTAGCGCGTTCGCGACGCCGAGCGTGCGGCAAGTTCGACGAAAACACGTGTCGTTTGGTACGCAGGAAGGCAATGAAGACGGCGAGGTTATAGATGACGACGCAATGGGTTGATGTTACTTTTGTTCCCACGAGGATGCGCGCATTGGGAATAGCGTGTACTTTTGGCCAACACTTTGGGCGTGACACGCCGGCGCGACGCGCGAATAACGCGGTATCGCAAACGCAAATCATAGCATGTATATCGTGCAATCGCATCGCGGCGTTTTGGCGCTATGCGCCGTGCTTGTAGCGTGCGCTACAAGCACGTTTGCGCAAACGTGTTCTCAGTGCGACGCGACTCAACCGTGTGGCGCGTGCGCGGTTGATTTCACGTACGAAATCGCGCCAAGACTCGAAAGCAACGAGTCGAACGCGTTGTTCAATGGTCTGCTCACGATGCGCAATAACAATCCCGAGACCGTGTCGAGTTGGCAAGTTACGTGGATTTTCGCTGGAGGCCAGGGAATTCATAGGGGACAAGTCGAAAACGCGTTGCTCATCAACCCAGGTGCCGGTGGGCAGCCAGTGCGCGTGGTAAATCGACTGAGTAACGCACTTATCAAGAGTGGTGCGACGCAACAATTTTCTTTCGTAGGGATCGTCGATGACGCGGCGATTGAAAACATTGAGAGCGTCGCGGTCAACGGCCAACCATGCCGCCAAGCGAAACGTTTGGGAGACATCGAGTCTACGCCACTCGATTCCGCGTGCGCGATTCGCGAGTACACGTTTTGCTGCGGACGTGAAATTGCAGCACTTTCGCCTCCACCGATGCTGTCGCCGACAATCGAGGCACAAAGTGGTCCCACAGTCATTGCGCGCACCGCCAACGGCGGCACCGCGTGGTTGAGAAACGGAAGCGCCTTGTCCGCGCTCATCGTCGCCTGCTTTGTCGCTTTAGTGTTCGTCATTGAAATTACCCGGCACATTTTGCGATGGCTCATCGCTGAGGATTACAAAGACGTGACGCTCGTGAACGTGAACGTCGAGGACATCATCTCCGCCGCGCCGACAAAGCGAAAAACCACCATGCTTTTACCCGGGCAATGTTTCATGTCAAAGACGGATGATTTGGACGGCGTCACGATCATCCCTGCCGACGACACGGCGCGCATCAAAGCAGGCGTATATCCATTACGGCACCAACTCGAGGAGGAAGATCTATTTCAAGGATCGCTGGCGGCGTATGTGCAAGACATTGACGCGAGCGACACGGACGAATCAGACGACGTCGTCGTGGACGAACGCGGCGTCGGCGCCGTCGTCGAGATCCCGCTCGCGCACATTAAACTCGGCCAATTACTCGGACACGGTGCTTACGGCGCCGTCTACGCCGGTCGATGGAACAAGCGCATTGTGGCGGTGAAAAAGCTCCACGCCGCGTCTCGCATGACTGCGCGCGACTTGAAGACATTTGTGAGAGAAGTCGCCGTCTTGAGCACCGTTCGGCACCCAAAAGTCGTCCGAATGTTTGGCGCGTGTCTAAAACCAAACAATATATGTATCGTTGAAGAAATGATGGACCACGGAAGCCTCCACGCGCTGATGCATGTACAGAAAAGGGTGCTGAAAACGCATGAAGTCTTACGCGTGGCGCTCGACGTCGCCCTCGCCATGAAGTATTTACACGACAAATCCATCGCGCACCGGGACTTGAAATCACACAACGTGTTACTCAACGCCCACTGTGCCAAGGTTGCAGACTTTGGCATTGCGCGCGCGCTCGAACAGACGACGTGTTTCGCGAGTTCATCGAGCAAGACGCACGCCTCAATCGCGGGCACGCCGGCGTACATGGCGCCCGAGCTCTTCGTCGGCGACGACGGTTCGGTGACGACCAAATGCGATGTCTTTTCATTCTCCGTACTTATTTGGGAGATGCTCAGCGGACAGCAACCTTGGGAATGGCTAAACAACCACATGCAGATTATTTTCACCGTCGCCATACAGTCACAGCGGCTTCCGCTCGATAGACACAGAGCGTTCGCGCGCGCCGACTGGGCGTCGAAATCGCTCGTCGACGACGTCCTCGTCCCGGCGTGGCAAACAAATCCAAGCGCGAGGCCGGATTTTGATGACATCATCACTGTCATCACGAAATGTCTACGACACATAGCGTCTGAAGACGTCGGCGCGTTGTAACATCAAACCGCACCACCATAAAGCGTATCCTTTCCACCGCGAATGTCGTCGCGTAGCGCCGTCAACACTATACGACAACCTCAGTCTGCGACTCCTTCTCGCGTCATGGCGTCGCGCGCGGGGCGTCGCGCACCCATCGCGCGCGTCAGCGCCATCGCATGCGTCGTCGCCATCGTGATCGCGGCGTCCGCGATGCGCGTCGTCGACGCGTCGACGTCGGATGCGCGCGTGATTCAGAGCGCGCTCAGTCACAGAAAGTTGGGACCCGAATACTCGATACCTAGCGTGCGACAGACGCGCGACGAGGCGTTTTGGAGCGCCAACGTCGCGCGGGACGTCGGCGGCGGCGCGGTGTTCCCATCGGTCGATGCGCCCGCGGAGTCGGGGGCGCTCGGGGATGTAGGCGACGCGAGCGTTCGAGGCGCCGAAGCCGACGCGGCTGAGCCGGTGTTTCGCGATGCGAGTGGCGACGCGAGTGGTGGGTTCGTGGGCACGTTTGAAACGTGTGATACGTGCGCGTTGTGTGCGCTCGGGGACGTCCCCGCGGGGGTTGCGTTGACGGCGCCGGAGAAGTCTTCGGAGTCGTCTTCGAGCGAGCCGACGCACTGCGCTTTGTGCTACGGTTGCAACGTTATTCTGAGTCGCATAGAGAAGAGGGTTGTGTTTAACGGTAAATCGCGACCGGTGCAATTAGGTGCGAGCAGCACGGCGGTGTTTAAAGGCAAGGTGCTGCGCGATGAAGCCGATGGAGGGGGCGTCAAGGATGTCTTTGTCAAGGCGTGGTGCGGGTTGAAGGGACAGTATCGACACTTACCGCATCTCGAGCGCTGGACCCCAGAGACGTGCCCGGATGAGGGTAAGACGTATCAAGACATAGTCAAGTCGAAGTCGTGTCCAGATTCGGGGATGACGCCGAATCGGTACTGCAATCAGCATTTTTTAAACGCGATTGATAAAATCGCCGTCGAGGCGGGTTTGGGAGACATTACGCCGCGCACGTGGACGTTGCTCGCGAAAACATTTACGCCTTGGGACGAGGGCCAGATGTCAAGTTCAGGCGTGAAACAAGAGTTGCTAGTGCAGGTGTTCGATAAAGCTCCGGGTGTGAGCTTGGAATCCCTCGGCGCCGGGGTGGATGATGAGAAAATAGATTTGATAAATTCGGGAGATTTGAACAGGATCAAAGATATCACGCTATTCGACTTCTTGACGTCACAACGCGATCGTCATGGGCAGAACATTTTCTTCGATGAATTTGGAAACGCAACCGTGATAGATAACGAAACGGCGATGATTAGCTCCGCAAAAGCTGGACTCAACTCCATGTTCATTCCCGGCGGCCAAAAGTACGAGACGTACAGAGTGGGATACGACAAAATGACGTGCGCGATGAATGACAATTGCGACACGGTTCAAGACAAACTGCCCACAGTGGGAATTCTGCTGGATTATCGTTGCTACGTCGAGGGTGGGTATATTGGCAAGGACTATTCTCCGACGTTGACGGCGTACTTGGAAAAATTGGAAGGCTTGAGCGCGCAAGAAATCCAAGATTATTACCAATTGCCGCGACTTCAGATGGCGGAAGAGCTCAAAGAGCGCGCACATGACATGTTACACCTCGGGTTTGAGGGCGCGGTAAAAAAGTTGTACGCGAGCATGAGAACAGGCGACACCGCTGGAACTTTTGGTACTTTTGCGTACGCCATCGTGCCGCCGTGCTGCGGACCGAGGCAGTGCACCATGAGCACAGCTCGTGAGATCACGTCGTGCGTAGGCGAGCCAAATTGCGCACAGACGTACATAAAGGACGCCCATGCGTGGATAGGCCCGAACACCCGAGCGTCCCTCGCCACATTTCTTGAAAGTATTGGCGTTCGCGCCTCTGACGAACGAGACGCCGTGACGCAAGTCGACGCCGAGGTCGCCGCCATCCCGAACATCACGAACACCACGGACCCGCTCGCACCACCATCACCCGTGAACGACACGATGAACGACACGACGTTCACCACAACGGCTACGACGGATCAACCCATCGTCCAACCATCACCAGACGCCGCCGACCACATCGCCGTCTTGAAGGAGCAAATCGAACGCATGCGCGCCGCCCTCGAGCGCGTGCGCGACGTCGAGAAAAAGGTCGGCGCATAGCCCACATACCCCTAGCCCACGCACGCATTCCACAAATCGCATTGATCCCACGAATTGACCCCTAGCGCATTGCAATCTCATACATGAAAGAACCGATTTCTTGCGCGCCGCTTTATTATCCATAAAGCGTCCGAGGTCTTCTGAGACGTCTTCACAACGCGCCCGCACGAGGCATGTTCGCGCACTCCACCGCGCCCGGCGCGCGCGCGGTGCCTCGACCGACGATGCGATCGCCCGCGGTCCCGTCGCGCCAGCCGCCGCCGCGTGCGTCGTCGGCGCCGCGCGCGCGCTTGACCTCGCCTCGCCGCCGCGCCACTGAGACGGTGACGCGTGCGTCCGCGCCGGGCGACGACGACGCCGAAAAAGACGCCGATGCCGGCGCCGACGCGTCGACGACGATTTCTGATGAAGCCATCGAACGGGCGCGCACGGAATTATTGATAGATACGTCCTCGAATCCGCTTCGAGAGTTGTTTAGCGTGGAGAGCCTGGAGGAGGCGCGCGCGAGCGGGACGCGGCTCGAACGCGTCGTGGGTGCGGAAAATGTGCCGCAAGCGATAATTGAGGCGGAGAGAAACGCGCGTCCGTTGCGGAGACCGCGTTTGGTGGTGTATGCGCTGAGTGCGAGCGCGGCGGCGGCGCAGGCGGTGAGCATAGCGTTGGAGCCGGGGAGTTTTGAAAGCCCAGGGGCGAGCGCGTTGAGCGACGCGTGCGTGATTATTATTGGGAGTATTTTATGGCGCGTAGAATTGCAGCAACGCGCGGATAATTTGAGATTGATTTGGGCGAAAGCGAAAGAGCGAGAAGCGAGTTTGACGCGCGCCGAGGCGGGCATGGGTGATACGATTTGGACGGCGCGGATGCGGAAAAAGAGCGATAAAATGAAGAAGAGCGAGGCGGCGTCGGAAGAGGAAGAGGAACAGGAAGAGGGCGACGACGCCGACAGTGGCAACGAGCAACCTGCTAGCGATTGAAACCGTACTTGTAATATTTTAGAGTTACCATTCATTTATTTTCAAGCACGCATGTTTTATGTCATAATTTACGTAACCTTCAATGTCGGCTCTTCGCCCGGCAAGAGTTGAAAGCTTGGCGTGGACTTGGCGATTTCCAATTCTTCATCGTTCATGTCCGCGTTGATGGTTTCGTACAAAGGCGTGGACATGTAGCGCTCGCTTGTATCCGGAAGCATGGCGAGAATGGTCGACCCTTTTGGGGCGGATTGCGCAACCTTGAGCGCGCCCGCAAACGTGGCGCCGCCAGAAATTCCGGTGAAGATGCCCTCCTTTTGCGCGAGAGCTTGCGCGGTTTTCACCGCATCACCACCTTCAATCTTCACCAGTTCGTCGTACAAGTTCATGTTCATACCATTCTCGAGCACGAGCGGGATAAAATCCGGTGTCCAGCCTTGCACGGGGTGCGGCGAAAACGCTGGGTGCGACGCCGTCGCCGAACCATCCGGATTACGCTCAGATTTGATGCCCGAAGAAATCAACGCCGCGGCTTCGGGTTCGAGTAACACAACCTTGGTATCCGGGCGCGCTTCCTTGAGCACGCGCGCAACGCCTTGAAACGTACCACCCGTACCGTAACCGGTGACAAAGTAGTCCAACCGTTTCCCGGCAAAGTCCCGAAGGATTTCGGGACCCGTCGTGCTCGCGTGATACGCTGGGTTCGCCTCGTTCTCAAACTGCTGGCAGAAAAACCACCCATGCTTCGCCGCGAGTTCCTGCGCCTTGGCAACCATTCCCGTGCCCTTCCCAGCCTTCGGGGTGACGATAACCTTTGCCCCGAGCATGCGCATGATTTTCCGTCGCTCGATGGAGAATGGCTCCGCCATCGTAATCACACACTTATACCCACGTTGCGCGCACACCATAGCCACCGCGATGCCAGTATTCCCCGACGTCGCTTCAATCACCGTCTGCCCACTCCCAGGGGTCAAAATCCCGCGTCGTTCAGCATCCGTAATCACCGCCACCGCCAATCGATCCTTCACCGAGCTCAGCGGATTAAAGTACTCGCACTTGACGTACATGTGCACCCCTTCAGGCGCCAAGCGATTAATCTTCACCACGGGCGTGTCGCCCACGGTGTCAAGAATATTATCATACATCCTCGCGCGCGGTGTCACCGCGATCGCCTTGCGAGACGACGACGGTCTCGTCGTCGTGTTCCCTCGCCGCGCCGATCGCGTCAGCGGATTGCCAATCTTCGAGCTCAACATCGTCGTCGTCGTCGTCGTCGTCGTCGTCGTCGTCGTCGTCGTCGTCGTTCAATACGTATGCTCAGCACACACACACCGTCGTCGTCGTCGTCGTCGTCGTCGTCGTTCGAGTCGCGATCGCGATCACGTCGTCGTACAGTGCCGCGCCCGCGCCGTCACCACCACCGTCGTCGTCGTCGTCGTCGATCCGATCGCGTAACCGCTCGGGTGTCGCCGTGGACGGTCCATCTACGTACTATACGACACAACCCTCTATCACATACACACACAAAACGCACCACACATAGGCATGTATGTACCTCCAGTACGTACATACCGACGCCCCCGCGATCGATCGCGACCGCGCGGGGTCGACGTCGCGAAAAAAAGTCGTTTGAATTCGAATGCCCATCGCGATGCGATGCGAACGCCCGACGCGGCACTGCGCGACGACTTCCCGGCGCGCGACGATGTCATCCGATGCCGACAGCGTGCTCGCCAACGCGGCTGAGCTCGCGGCGGCGCTCCTGCCGCTCGTGGCGCGCATGACCGAGACGCTGTTTGACGCCCAACGCGCGCTCGCGCGGTGCGCGGGCGTGCCCGCGGGACAGCAGATTGGGTCGTTGAAGCGCGTCGCTGGGGCGACGATTGCGGGGGAGAAGCCGATGACGAAGAAACAAAAGCGTGAGTTGAAGCCGCATCGCGCACCGACGGCGTTTAACTTGTTCATGAAGAGCGAAGTGGCCAAGGTGAAGGCGGAGCAGCCGGGATTGGCGCCCAAGGAGGTGTTTACGGCGTGCGCGGCGCGTTGGAAGGCGGCGAAAGAGAAAGAAGGGTCGTTGCACAGTACACCACCGCCGAGTAAGAAGGAAAAGCATAAGGATAAGTCGCATAAGAAGGATAAGAAGGATAAGTCTTCAAAGACGATGTGAGCAAAAGTCATTCGCGCGAATGAATTTTTGAAATTTTAAATTTCGCGAACTGACGCGCGCGCCTCGCGAACATTGAACATGGCGACTGTAAACTTGTTTTAATGACGCATCGCGCGATGATGGTTGGTGTGTGTTGTCGTTGTGTGTGCGTTCTTTTTGATTCCCAGCGCGGCGATTCGACGGCTTTACATCACCGACGAGCGTTCGCGCGCTTGTAAACAACCTTCTCCTATTAAGCTCATAGCGTTAAAATGCCTACACTATGACGCGTACAACACTTCGTCCATCGGACACGTGCAGTGCGCCGCATTCGTCGACGCCCGTGCGCGCGTCGTCGTCGAGCGCGCGCGCGACACTCACGCACCGTTCGCATCGTTTCATTTCGCCGTCGTATCTCGTCTAACCGCGCGTAACCGCGTCGTCGACGATCGATTACAGCGCGCGAATCGATCGCAAAGGCTACGAGCACATCATGGCGTTCGTCCAAGACGTGACGCCGGAGGTGGCGTCGTCGCGGTACGGCACCATCCCTCTGGCGCAAGACACGACTGCGGTCGCGCACGCGGGCGGCGCGGGCGATGGCGCGCGAAAGAGCGGGCGCGCGAGGAAGATTTCAAAGGCGTTGCGCGTGGTGGACGCGACGACGCGCGCCGAGGTCGCGGCGGCTCGGCTCGACTCTTTAGAGTCGGACGTCGCCATCGTGCCTGGTGCGGGTAATGGCGCGAGCGAAGGTGTCGATAGTGATGATGAGGAGTTCGTCTTTAATGAAAATGCGCGAGATGGTGAGGCACAAATTGTAAAGGGAGCGAAGAAGGCGAAGCGGACGACGCGCGGGGTGGCGGAGAATAGACGCGCGGTGGCGGCGAGGACGTTTAATTCGTTGCTCGAGCAAAGCTTTGTGGATCGCGTGCCGGAAGATATACCGACGTATCTCACCGCGGCGGCGACGGCATCGACGTCGAGTGCGCCGCGTAAGTTTTGTAGCGTATGCGGGTTCGCCGCGCCGTACGGGTGCGCGCGGTGCGGCATGCGGTTTTGTTCAAAAAAGTGCAGCGCCGTGCACGCCGAGACGAGATGCTTGAAAATGGTGGGCTAACCGCGCGTGCGATACACTGTTTCGTTAGATTTTGTCCGCACCAAGGTGTCCTTAGCTGTATGTAGCCACGTAGTCATAGACGAAGAACGAGCGTTCTGTATTACACCCAAGTCCCCAAAAAGGCGTTTTTTGTGTGTCCACTCGACATTTTGAGCGCCGTCACACGACGACGCGACCGCGACGGACGCGAACGCGATGCAAAATTTAACGCATCCAGATACGGTACGTGCGCGCTCGTGTAGGGCAAATCGAATGCGTTCGCGTCGTCGTCGTCGTAAACGCAAACGCATGAATGAAAAACTAATCACTGGGCGTTTTTTGTGTGGTTTCGTCGCTGCACCAGGTTGGGCTGCCTAACGATGAATTATGTCGGCGGAAGATCTTTCGCGGGGTGTATTCGACGCCAGATCAAATTGCCGATAATCAATACGCGCTGTACGTGCTGTGTGAGGCGCAAATGTTTCACAAGCAGCTGCCATTGACGCCGAAAGTGTGGGCGGACGCCGCGCGACGGGACGGCGAGACGGAGACGGTTGAGAGGAAAATGTTTACGAGCGCGGATTTTCATTTGCTTGGATACATGACTGCGTTTACGAATTTACGCGCGTTACAAATGTTTGCGAATGCGCGGTTTCGGAGCGTGCCGGCGTATTACTACGTCATACAAATTGACGGCGCAAAGTTGACGCACGTAGAGGACATCACCATCGTGGAGGATGGCGCCGAGGCGTCGTGCGAGGCGCATGATGGCGATGTTGTGTTAGATAAAGACGAGTGGGGTAGTCACCCAGGACATGGTGATCAAGTTTGCATTCATGGTGTGATTAACGTCGAGGCGATTGATAGGATTTGGGTAGCCGAACGCGCCGGCGAACACGGATTTGAAGGCGCGTTTACCGATTGCACGCCTCCGGGACATCACAACATGGTCATCGAGTCGAAGAAACCATAGCTACCAATTTCAGTCGTTATAACATTAATCTGCTTTCATTATATTCACTCCGCCGCTTCGCACATCATCATCTCATCGTCTTCCTCGTCTTCCAAGGGAAACGGCCACGCGTGGAGCAACGAGTCCTCGCATCGATTTGGTTGGTATGTCCAGCGCCCGAGCTTACTCAAAGTACGCTGTTCACCCATGCGCACGATTGCGGCGCACCACGCACGGTATCGTTCTTCTTGTGCTGGATCGTTCGGCGATACCCCAGCGAACATTTGGATAATTAATCGTGATTCTCGCATGGTTTCGTTGTACCGCTCCTTGGCGTGCATGCTGAGAAATTGCAACGACGCTCCAACCAAGTATGACTGTTCCGCGCGCTGTGCATCATTTCCTTCGAGAATCATCAGCTGCTCTTCGTCATCAAAGTCGGTATCGATGAGCGTAGTCATTTCTTCAGGAGTCAACGCGAGAACACGCAGAGCGATGAGAATTTCTTTGCTCGGACGACCGGTGGGGTGGATGAAAAAGCGCGATTCCAGCGTCTCGTCGCCGATTCCTCGCGACTCTAGCCATGCCAGACGAAGAGGCAACTCATCAATAACTTCAGGATGAGCTTCCAACGCCGCTTCCACGACATCTTCCAAGCTCACCGTCGTGCCGCCGTGCGGATTTCTGGCCAAGACAAAGCCGTAGCGACGCAACAATTCGGCGTTGCGCAAAGGTCCGTATGTGTTAAACACTTCTTCACCCTTCTTCACCTCTCGCACGGTAATCATCTGTAGCGTCGATGTTTTCTCGTCGTGATACAGGCGAACGGTTGCATCGCACGGTGGTGCGTGGTTCAACATGTCCCAGAACGGTACCATGCCTTGAATTTCGTCGTCGCCGAGCGTAAACGAGTAGCCAGCCACCGCCGCCGTCGCGGCGTAATGTAATTCTTTCAACTCCTTCATCGGTCGGCCCTGAGCCAATGCAGAATTGGCGCGAAAGAACGGCTTCACCACGCACTTCCAGTGCTCATCCGTCATCGTCGGTAAATCCAATTCTTCGTCTTCGTTTTCGTACGCGTCTCTCCACGCATCCGTACCTTCCAACAACACCGCCTCATCGTTATCCCACGACAACACCGAGTGCCCGCGCACGACGCCATCGTACACCACGCGCAAGTACTCTGCATACTTTGACTCGCTTCCTCGTAACATCTCACACATCACGCCGATGACCAACATTTCCTTGTCCAACCGCGGCGACTCCGCGCTCGCAGCCCCCAACATCGCCTCCAACGCCGCGCTCGCGCACGACGTCTCCGACGTCAACACCGCTCCATCCGGCACGCGCACGACAACCTCGCCGATCCCCAAGTCTCGCGTCGCGCACACGCCCCGTCCAGTGCGCCGAAACGTCGCGAGCGCCACGCCATCGAGATGCACTTTATGCGCGCTCAACCACGCCTCGAACGCGCGCTCGCACGCGTCGTCGCCGCGCTCGTCCGCCCTCGCGCGCTCGCGCATGACGACTGTCGATGAATGCCAATCGTCCGCGCGCGTCGGTGCGTTCGCGGCGCGTTCGCGTTCGTGCGCGCGTCGATTCGAGCGTCGCGCAATGCCAACCGGCGGCGGCGGCGCGCTGGTCCGCAGACCGCGACGTCCGCATCGATGGCGCACGCCGCGTCGACGACGCGGACGACGACGACGACGCCGCAGACGCGCGTCGCCGCGCCGCGTCATCGCCTCGCGCCGCCGCGCGCGCGCGCCGCCACCGTCGCGCCGTCGCGCGTGTGGAGGCGCATCGACGAGCACTGCACCGCGGTCATCGACCCGCGGTTCGACGTCGCCGGCGCCGATGCCGACGACGGCGACGACGACGGCGGACTCGGTCCGTCCTCGGATGACGTCGCGCTCGCGAATCACCTGCGCGCGGAGAGCTCGGCGCAGCGCGAGGCGATGATGCGCTCGTCGCGACGCGAAGCCGCGCGGTTTGTGGATATTCGCGCGGCGGTTGACCGCGCGAGCGCCGTCGATGACGCCGTGCACACGCTCTCGCGCGATGGTGCGGTGTTTTTACGTCGCGTCGTCGATGGGGAGACGTGCGATGGGATCATGACGGTGGTGCATGAGGCGTGCGAGGCGGCGAGAGCCGAGTACGGGGACGCGTTGCGAAGAACCGACGTCAAGCTCGCGTTTGAAGGCGATACGAAGGCATGTTGGGCGCAAGCGTGCGGACGAGGTGGGGTTCGGGAGATTTTAGAGCGCATGCCTGACGCCACGGCGGAGGCGGTGATGGTGGAGATGAGTGTGTTGGCCACCGAGCGCGGCGCGGATAGACAAGTGCTGCATCCAGACGCGAGCATCGACGCCGAGCACGCGCCTCTGTATTCGCTATTCGTGGCGCTCCAGGATGTTGATATGGACATGGGACCGACGGCGTTTGTGCTCGAGTCACAAGGTCGCGCGACGCACGATGCATTTCCGTCGACGAAATGGGGGAGCGAACAATTTGAGACGTTGCGCGGCTTGCGTTGGTGCGACGCGACGTTGCGTAAAGGTGACGCGGTGTTGTACGACGCGCGGACGTTCCATCAGGGTGGGGCTAACGAATCTAGACGGCGGGCGTTAATGACGGCAACGTTTTTGAAACCCCCCATTCCGCCGGCACCGACGCGGCGCAATGCGAACGGCGAGTGGTCGATACGAAACAACGTGTTCAATGCGATGCGAACCGTTCGCGACATCGCTGACATGGACAAAGCGTCTTAACCACGAGCGACATAGTCATTAGAAGCTATAGAATAGTGTGTATAATTAAACCAGCAGTCTATCATCATGAAAGCAATCCCGCGAGGGTGAATTTATCCCTGAGCTCGGAGCGAATCGTACTCACCGCGGCGTTGGGATTGTCGCTTCCGGCGACTTGAAATGAGAAATAAAACAGCACCCGTCGCTTATCGCTCTCATTCTCCGTGCCACAATGTAACGTGCGACTATCAAACAACGTTGCATCACCTTTAGAGATGACACCAATCTCATTCGTGCGCTCGAGTACCGGTCCACCGCGTTCGGCGCCTTCTCTAAATTCAACGTGCGCCTGAGCGTTATTCGTCCCGGGTATAAACAACGTCGGACCCATGTCTCGCGCGACGTCCTGCAGCGCTACGAAGCACGTATACACCGTAGGATCCCGTCTATACGCCGTGTCTGGATGCACGGGCTGCCGCGTCGATCCAGGATCGCTCACTAACGCCGCGAGCTCAACGAGCGTCGCATCCGCGCCGCACGCCTCTCGCAGCACCTCGCCCAAGGCTTTCACGCACTCCCTCAACGCGCGCTCCACCGGCGCCTCAAACGGAAGCTTCATATCCCACCTATTCTTCTTACAATACACGTTCCCAAACACCTCCATAGATAACCCACGTTGCGACGTCGTCGCGTCGTTGGCCTCCAACGTCTCGTCGACAAACCGCGTCAACCCTTCGCTCGCCTCCGCGCTCAACACTTCATCCACGCGAACGACGCCGCGCGTTCTCAACCGCGATACAACGTCACTCGCGTGCATGTCCACCGCGCTCACACCCGCGCACACGCCCTGCGTTGCGTCCGCCATCGCCAAACGTTGCGCGCGCACTTTATCCTCGAGCGCCGCCTCGCGCGCGGCGTCTTCGCTCACCAGCGACGTTTGCATCCCCACGACGCCGATGACGAGGATGAACACGCACACAAATAATTGCGCCAGGCCATCTTCGGCGGAGAGCGGCGACGGCGCGTACGGTGCGAGCGCAGGTGGCGCCGAAGTAGCTGCCGCAGCGACAGCCGCAGCCGCGTTGGTGATGAACACGTCCTCGGCGCCGCTCGCGACAGCGCGCGTCGTCGTCGTCCGCGGTGGCGGCGGCGCGCGGCGCGTTCGACTCGCCACCGACGCCGTCGTCAACCGTGCTCGGCGCGCCGCGGCGCTCGAACGCGCGGCGTTGAGCACAGGTGACGCCATCGCCCCGCGCGCGTCACAATGCCGCTCGGCGCAGCGTCTCGCGCCGCCGTCGTCGCCGTCGACCGCGCGCGGACGATCACCAGACGTCGACGACGGCGCGCGCGATCGTTGGTGATGGCGACGCGCGCGCGCGAGGCGGTGCCGCCGTCGTGGATGCCGTTTCGTGCGTGCGACGATGGCGCGCTGGTGTTTCACAACTCCATCGTGCCCGGCGCATTCGCACGCGAGATGATTGGTGGCGCGGACGCGTCGACGGCGATGTATGCATCGCTGTGCGTGCCTCGCGCGCGCGCGCGTGGGTTGGTGGTGGTCGTGCACACGGCTATCGGGGCACGAGAGGCGTTCGTGGAGCGGTGCTGCGACGCACTCGCGTCGGCGGGCTACGACGCGATTGCGCCGGATTTATACGATGCTGGCGCGTGCGTGTTCGATAAAGACACGCAACGCGCTATACGCGGTGGTATTGAACGTCGCGCCGCGTTCGGGGCGCGTAAGGTCAGAGAGACGGTGCGCGCGTTTCGACGAGAGACGAAGACGACGCAGCCGTGGTGCGCTTTGGGATTTTGTTTAGGAGGTCAAGTTGTTTTAGATTGTGCGCGCGGGCTCGGCGCTGATGGAGATGAAGATGTGTTGGATGATGTGCGCGCGGTATGTTCATTTCATGGTGTGCTTGATGGTGTGGATTTGGATGGAACCACGGCGACGTCGGCGCGCGTTTTAATGTGTCACGGCGCTTCGGATCCCTTCGTTCCACCAGAGAATGTCGACGCGTGTTTAAATGACCTTCGCCAGCGAGGCATTGAAAATGTACAATTAATATCGTTTGACGGCGTCAAGCACGGGTTTACGCGACCAGAAAAGGTGCAAAAAAGTGATTTTGATGCGGGATTTGGCTACGACGCAGAGGCGACGCTCGTGTCGTGGCGCGCGTGTTTAGACTTGTTAGACGACGCGATGACATAGAATATAGAATTTAAATACTGTACAAGTGTAGTACAAAACATAGTCTTGGTTATCAACCCACGAACTCCGATGGCCCGATCCACACGGTCGCATCCCACGGGTTTGAGCCGCGCCACTTTGTCGGCACCCGGCTCTCATCATCCGCGGCGTCTCGTCTAAACTCCTTCCCATTTCGTCCGGCGCATTGCGCGCGTTGCGTCAGCACTGGATTGCAAAAGTCCAAACCCACATATTCACTAAACTCGTCAATAGTGCGCTCGCATCCAACGCCGTACGTCTTCGTAAAAATTACGGGCTCATCTCGCGACGTCGCCGACTGCGCATCCGGAGCGCCGACGAGTGATGTCACCCTACGTCTCGATGTCAAATTCAAAAATTCGCGTTTTTCCCATTCATGAGCCATTCCCCATCGCATCTTACGATCATCATACAACATTTTCCCGCGACGGCGATCCTCCATCCACATCACGCGTGGTCCACCGTCGTAGCAATGTCGCACGGGTACGCGCGCCGGAGCGTAGAAATTCCATCCGCGCGTCCACAACCGCGCCGTGGCGCTCAATTCCTCACCTAAATGTAAGAATGGCGCGTGCGCGTCCGGTGGCGCGTCGCGAACGAATGCCCGGGCGCGTGCAAATGCGAAATTACTACTCATGAAGAGCGTGGAGATTGGTCCCGGGGGTGGCTCGCGCAATTGTCGCGCGCGCATGTGGCAGAGCGCCGTGGAGCCAAAGGCGTGCGCGCACGTGAGCGCCGGCGCTCGTTCGCGATCAGCGATCTGTGACGTGATATCGATCGCGGGCAGTGGAGGTTCAATTGTGCCGTATACCGGTCTCGTGTACTTGACTTCGAACGTATTCTCGTCGATGACGTTTTGGGATTGTAAGTTGTACTCGAGCGGCGCGGCGGTGAGCACGCATTTCGCATCCATCGCTTCGGCTCTATGGAGCTCATCAAGTAGAATGTCATCCCAACCTGGGTCGAGCGCAGTCATGGCATCGATGTGTAGAACATACTTTTCACCAGCCCATTTACGCATCGCAATGTGACGCGCGTACGAAGGTCCATCTGTGGTGTCCCACGCGAGATGCGTCTCGCGAACGCGTTCGCGAAACGGAGCTGCGAGCGTCTTACGCGAATGACATCTCTTTTCTTCTGCATCTAACTCACGCTGGAATTTGAGCTGCATGCGGCGTAGTTTTACGAGATACTTTTGTTGCTCTTCGGGATCTTTGATTTCCAGAGCGTTTTTTGCGACTTCTTCGGTGATATGATTCAACTCGGGATGCAGACGGTCCACGCACGCTCCGGCGGCATCTGGCGGCGCCGCGGTTGTTTTGTATTGCCATGTCACACCTACGTACACACGCTCGGGTTTAGAAGCGCATTCAAATATACGTTTAAGCGTATGCTCTGCTTCGCGATTGCGGTAGACGTCAAGAACGACGAATATATCTTCATTGTCGACGTCCACGTATTCGTAGTCGGCATCATGGTCATGATTTGCCGGCATCCGACGCATTCTTCGCAGTATCTCTGCTCCTTCATCATGTCGCCAAAAATCAGCAGAAATCGCATCGTACGCAGCGTGGATTTTGTACAATTCTTTCGTGGAGCCACCCGCGTCTGGGTGTGCGACCGTGATGGCATCGCGATACGCCGCACGAATGACGGATTCGTCCGCCGTCGGTGGACATTTGAGCGCGTCAAAACTCGGTTGCAGCGCTGGATCCAATCCCAACGCATATTCTGGCGCTTCTAACGCGGCGCGAGTAAAGTGTTTTACCCACCAAGGATCGTTCTCGTGACCATCGTTCGCGAGTACGTCGAAAGACGTCGGCAGATTGTCGTCCTCGGCGTCGCCGTCTTCGTCTGAATCTGTTTCGTACGCGGCAGCGTCGCCCACCTTTGGCAATGTCGCAGGCTCAAATGAGTCTGGTGCCACGAGCGGAAGACAGCACGACGAGCACGAAGACATTTTAGCGTGGCATATGTTCCCGCACATTTTACATCGCTTGTACTCGTACGTTGCCGCGCTGTTTGCGCCGGCGTTTGTTGCCGTCTGCGTCGTCATGGCTCGTTCTATGGCGGCGACGCCGAATTCCTGAAGCAATGGTTTCGTCAACCCACGAGAAGGAGGATGCGCCGTTACGCGTGCCGTCGAAACGCAAGTGTTATCGCTCGTGTCATCATCGTCGACGCCATCCATCGCGAGCTCAGGGGCAAAACTCACGCGCTTGCGCCCGTTTCCCTCCTTCTGCGCGGCGTTCGCAAAGACTGGCTTTGGTTGCACCGCCGCCCCCATCGCCGCATGCAAGCCTTTTCGCTTCTCTCCTTCACCTCGCGCCTCGCATACATCTATATCCATCAACATTCGCTGCAACTCCTTCCGCACCTCGCCATTCCCGTCGTCGCCAGTCGTCGTCAGCGCGGCGCACGCCTTGACGCTCTCCCTCGCTCGCGCGTACTCACGCTTCTCCATCAACGCCCGCGCTCGTCTCACGTGAGCCTTCGCAAACGTCCCATCCAACGCAATCGCACGCTCCGCCGCATTCTGCGCGTCATCATATGCCCCCATCGCGCACGCACATGCGCTGATATTCGACCACGCCTTCACCGCGTCCGCGTCCGCCCGCGCGCGCTCCGTCGCCTCCGCCTCCGCGTCCGCGATGACATCCTCAAAAAGCGCGCGCGCCACCGCAAACTCACCTGACGCATACGCGTGCGCACCCGCCGCCATGCGTTCGCGCGCGCTGAACGACGCCGTCGACGACATAGCGTCGCATTCGCGCGCGTCAACGTCTGCGGCGCGCGCGCGCGTAGTAACGCCTCGACCGTTTTTCCCACCGGCACACCATCCGAGACGCGCTATACGCATACAAAACACCCTAAACCCTCAGTATCGAGACACTCGTCGAAATACAATAGCACACCATCCGAGACGCGCTATACGCATATATAATGTCCTAAACCCTCTATGTTACGGTAATAGAAATTCAAGACACACACGCTTCAGTCATCATTGGTCAAACCTAGGGTATAGTCAACATCGATAAAACCGCATGGCGTCCACCCGTCACCGCGGGTCGTCATCCTATGGGCAAACAGTACTACACATCACCACGCCAGCTCGGCACCGCGACCGCGACCGCGCGCGCGCCGACGCCGACGCCGTCACATCGCGCCGCCGCGTACCATCGCGCGGACGCGGGTCCCACGCGTGCACCGCCCACGCCCCGCGCGCGTCGCTGTCGCTGTCGCTGTCGCTGTCGCTGTCGCATCGCTATCGCGAGACGCATCACGCCGCCGCCGCCGCCGCCCATTCGCGCCTCGGTCGTTCGGACGCGTCGCGCGCGCGAGACGCCGACGCGGACGCGCGTGCACGACACGAACGCGCGGGTGCGAGACGGCGAGGTCACGCGCGGGGCGCGCGCGAGGGATGGAGTCGCGCGCGAGCACGTCGGGGGGTGGTGCGGGAACGATGACGATGCGGCGGGTGGATAGCGCGCGCTCGGGCGAGGACATGAAGGCGAGTGTCGATGGCGGCGTTGGTATGGGTATTGGTGGCGTGAATATCGATGAGAGGGGTGTTACTGGGGAGTGTGTAGCGCGCGAGGGTGGGGATGACGATGTGAGAGCGCGCAAGCGGGAGAGAAAGATGCGTCGTCGGGCGGAGCGGGCGGAGCGAGGAGGCGACGGCGACGCCGGAGAAGAGGATTGGGAGATTCGCGAGAAAAGACGAAGTAAAAGTAAGCATGGGAAAAATCGTCGCGATGATGATGCTGATGATGCAAAGAGGCTGCGTGTAGAGCATGGTCGTGATGTTGGAGGGGGTTCAAAGTCGACGACGAGCGACGCGTCTGAGGAGGCGGATGAAACGCCTCAGAACGACGAAACGGGCGATATGGACTCTGCTCGAGCGAGTCCCGTGCTCGACCAAGACGAGCAAGGGAATGAAAAAGTCCATGTGCCTAGTATGGTGGGCCCGATTGTCGTCGTGGGTTGGGCAGAGGAGCAAGGTCAGCGTTCGTACATGGAGGATAGATTTGTCGCCATGACAAATTACAAGCCTCTGGACGAGTGCGATGGAGTCCGTCGTTCATTTTTAGGCGTTTACGACGGCCATAACGGAGATTGGGCGGCGCAATACTGTAGTGAAAGCATGCACAAATATCTCAATCGCGAGATTTTTACTGAAGACTCAGCGCCTGAATGCCCAGACGCAAAGAGCAAGTACGACGAGAACATGACTGCTGCTCTTAAGCGCATGTATTTAGAGTGTGACGATCATATTTTGGACACCACCTTTTCAGAAGGAAGACGAGATGGTTGTACGGCGGTCAACATTTTACAGGTTGGAAAAGTCTTATTCGCGGCTCACGCGGGCGATTCGCGGGCGGTCATCGCTTACGCGGATGGCCGTGCGCGTGCCATGACGGAAGATCACAAGCCCTCTTCAGCGACCGAACGTCGGCGTATCACAGCTGTTGGTGGTAAAATTGAATTTTGTGGATGCTGGCGTGTGGTTGCGGATCACCCGTTCAAGCCTGTGCGTGCTGCACTCGCTGTGTCGCGCTCTCTTGGTGACATTGACTTCAAACGCCCAAAAGATGCCGGCGTAACGGCTGAGCCTGACGTCAAACGCTTTGAACTAAATAAAAATGTCAACTTCCTGATCATTGCGTCGGATGGCCTCTGGGACGTCATTCGAGATCAAGAAGCTGGTGATATTGCGCGCAACACGCTCACATCATTTGGTGTATTCAAAGATGGCAAATGCGTACTGACGGACGTAAAGAGCATCGAAGTCGCTTGCCACGCGGCGGCGAAAGAGCTCCTGGATACTAGTTTAAATCGCGGTACGAGCGATAATGTAACGGCCATCGTTGCCGTGTATGTGCATTAGATTCGATTTGATTCTTTATTCTCTAATATATTCTTTCACAACAAACGAGCTAGTAGGACCGTTGTAAATAGATGTACTCTCTCAGAGGAAAATATCAAGCATGGTGGAAAATGTCGACTTCTTTTCCGATTTCACGCCAGCAGGTGACGCCGCTCCCGTCGCTGATCTATCTTGGCTACCGCGCTGCAATAACCGCTCGCTCTGAACACGCTCTTCGTCGCTTCCATATTCAGCGCGCTCGCTGTCTTCGGCATCTCTTTCGCGTCGTTCTGTTACCTCGGCAAACTTCTTTTTATCATAATAGTAGTTCGTCCCGAGCACATATGCCTCAAGCGAATGTAAAAACAGTGGAGGTACCCAAGTCGACAGTCGTTCGTGCGTGATGAAAAGCTTTTGTAGTAAAGCTACGATGCCTGCAACGATGTCAAGACCATACGTTACGTAAGAGAGCGATTTGCTCCCCTTATTCCCCAACGACTCACGAACTTGTGGAATAAACTTGCCGCATATAATCAACGCTACCACAATCCCTAATATATTCGCGTACGCCGCTAATGGCTCACACCTCCCTTCTCTGCTAAGAATCCAAAGCGACGGGACCCACGCGCCCGCCAACACCAACAGTTGTGCGGCTATCCCGTATCTCACCGACTCTTTCATTCCCCAATCGATTTTCATCCCAACGATGGGAATATCTAATACTACCGCGTGTGGCTCATCTTCCAAGTACGCATATGCGACCGGCGTAATCATCAACAACGATAAGGTATTCGCGAGCTCTACCCAAATGAACAACATGTGCGGCTGCGCCTCGGCCCACGTCTGAAAGTTCCTAAACGGCGACCCCGCGAGTACGATTTGATCGTAGTGTAGGATGTACATGTTCAACACGTACAAAAAGCCACCGATGTTACCCAAACCCAGGGTGGTGAATGACACTCCACGCGCGCTGCGTCTTCTGATGATCTTCAACGCCTGCGGCACCCCGAGCAGCGTGGCGACGACGACGGAGCACACGCCGAGGAACACGAATGGTTCGCGAATGGGTTCGAGTGTGTGCAGGCACATGTCGTTCGATGATGCGCCATCAGTGGACATCGCGTCAACCTCTGACGGTTTCGTTGGTGCGTGAACTCTATAAAGGTGTTGGAGCTTTAGTTTCGCGGGACTCTCTTCGTATAAAATTACAATGCGCGAATGTTCGTCGAAAGGGAGAGTTAAAGAGCGTGGATCACATGCTTACCCCTGTGATCTCATCTCGTAATGTCTTGGAGTAATTTAAGACGTTTTTTTTTGTTTTTTTTTGTTTTTTTTGTGTGAGCGCCGACTAAACAACAGCCAGCGCGACGTCGTTCCCGTTGTTTGTTTCAGCAGGTTTCAACTCGAGCGTCAAACCTTCACGCTCGAATCGAGCGAACAGGTCTTCATCTTCACCATCTTCAGTCGACTCCTCCGTGTTTGCAAGCATTGCGGCGGGATCGATGAAGAAAACATTCGAACCAGGCGCGGTAACAAGCATCGGGAGCACGTATGCGTCGGCGGCATCCCCAAGGACGCGCGCCGCCGTCTCATTTTCATCCAACGCGGAGCACTCCTTCACGCCGGATAACGGATCGATATCCTCATCGTTCAATTCATCGTACCATTCGTTCCAACCTCCTGAGTTTTCTGGAACGGCTAATGTATCTTGACGAAGTAATACAAAGTTTTCGCAAGCCTTTTCAATAATTTGATGACGCGTCGCCACCTGTTGGTCAGCCCCGTGCTCGACCTTTGGTACGTTTCGTATCGTCGTAAACGCTTTTGCGGTTTGCTTTTGTGCAGGGTACACGAGGACGGGTTCAATAAATAATGTGTGCGCCGACATTTTCTGCGACACGGCTGCAAATTCTGCAGCATCAAGTTGGCCGTCATCATTCTTGTCTAATTTCTTCCAAAGATCGTCGGAGACGATGGCGTGCGCATTGTTCAAACCCGCAGCCTTTTCAATGAGTGCGACAAGTTCCATTCTGTTTACCCCTCCAGAATGGTCAGCGTCGACGATTGAAAACTTGTGTGCCGGCGGAGGTGGCGGCGGAGGTTTTGCAGCCAATACGTGATGCTGCAAATACTTTGTGACCTCTCTCATCTCCACAATTGATAGCACGCGTTTCCATACGAGCAACTCAGCCACAGCCCAACGCGAACGCTCGTCGGAATGCTGACCGCCACGTGGAGCGTAGTTTACGCCAAGGCCCTTGTCGCCACCGCCGCTTCCTCCACCACGAATGACGCTTTTCTCAGCGACGTTTTCGCCGTCTACAAGCTGACGCGCAGCACCGTTGGTGCCGCACATGATGAGCCAGTCGGTGTTAGAATCACCCTCGCTTCGCTGATTTTGGGTCATCCAGTTGTCGTAGTACGCCACACCACGACGACCCATCCAGTGACCGTGCAAGAAGTTGCCCGGACCGCCGATGAGGATACGCTTTTTGTATTGATACTCGTTGGTAGTGTAGCGGGTGATGGAGCAGAGCGTGAACGTCGACGGCAGCAAATTGTCGCCGAATGAAATTTGCGCGTTTTCATCGCCATGTAGAGCCTGCACTCGGCTCTCGGCGCCGAATCCAGCCTCAGCCTTGACGGATGGTTTCCCTCCTTTGACTTGAGCAGTGAAATCACCCACCTCGCTCTTCCAGTCTGTGGAAACCCGAGAGCTAGCGAACCAAGCCACGAGATCTTCCTCCGGAATACCTTCAGGAACAGCACGCGGCGGCGCCTCGGGAGGCGGAGGAGGCGCAGGCGGAGGCGCAACGTAACCAAGCACGTTGTACTTCAAGTACCGCGTGACTTGCATCATCTCCTCGTATGAGAGCACAGAGTCCCACACGAGCAACTCAGCCACAGCCCAGTGCGAGCGCTCGCTCGACCACTGGCCGTAGCGCGGAGCGTAGTTCACGCCAAGGCCCTTGCCACCGTTACCACGAGTGACTCTTTCGTTGGCCACCTCGTTGCCGTCTACAAGCTGACGCGCAGCACCGTTGGTGCCGCACATGATGAGCCAGTCGGTTTTAGAATCACCCTCGCTTCGCTGATTTTGGGTCATCCAGTTGTCGTAGTACGCCACACCGCGGAGACCCATCCAGTGACCGTGCAAGAAGTTTCCCGGACCGCCGATGAGGATACGCTTTTGGTACCTGCCATCCGTTGTCGTGTAGCGCGTGAGCGAGCACATGGTGAACGTCGTCGGCACCACATTGTCGCCAAACGTAAACTGCGCGTTGTGGTCACCGTACAGGCACTTCACAGCGCCAACGGCGCCGTCTTGGCCAGGCTCATCAGTGCGCACGTTCACGTCGCCACCCACGGTGGACCCGACGAGCATGCGCCCGCCAGGCACGTCGCTCAACCACGCATCCTTGTCCGCTGTTTTACTCGGGAACCACACCGCCAAGTTGTGGTGCGGAATACCGCTCGGCAACGGACCTGGGCGCTTGAAACCAAGCACGTCATACCGCAAGTACGATGTCACGCTGCGCATTTCGTCTTCACTCAGCACGCGACTCCACGTAAGAATCTCAGCCACAGCCCAGTTGGACACTTCGTTGCCGCAGCATCCACCAGGGGGAGCGTAGTTGATACCGACAGACAAGTCTCCTTGCGTGGAAGATCGGCCTGTCGCAACGTCATCGCCGTCAACAAGCTGACGAGAAGCACCATTCGTGCCGCACATAATGAGCCAGTCATCAGCAGTACCCTTATTGTCCGTATTCGTCATCCAGCCGTCGTAGTGAGACACGCCACGACGCTGCGCCCACTGGCCGTGCAGCCAGTTGGTCGACTTGCCGCCTCCAATGAGAATACGTCCCATGTAGCGACGATCGGTGGTGGCGTATCGCGTAAGCGAGCAAATCGTGTACG
>JACLAB010006499.1_pt1 | contig 100413 bp, 136 predicted proteins | sample 8027921 | NCBI WGS metagenome assembly JACLAB01 (sample SAMN15725117, study PRJNA655200) | protist metagenome | isolation source: fluorescence activated cell sorting (FACS) single amplified genomes of... | place: USA: West Boothbay Harbor, Gulf of Maine | collected 2000-07-19 | reverse complement strand
CTACATACACTTGGCCAGATGCTCCTGGTGGAAATAGAATCCTTCAGTCAAATTCCAGTGGAGATCTTTCTTGGGTATCACAAACATCTGGATATACTGGATGGACAATTGAAGCAGATGATGCTAATAGTGAAAATATTAGTAGTGGACATAACGTTGACTTTGTTGGCGGAACTGGCGTTGTTACATCTTATAACACGACATCTAATGAATTAACAATTTCTTCTAGTGGAACACTTGCCGATGTTGCTGGATTAGCAGTAACTGATGGTGGCATTATTGTTGGTGATGGTTCAAACTTTGTTTTAGAATCTGGAGCAACTGCTAGAGCGTCCCTCGGATTAGCCATCGGTACAAACGTTCAAGCACAGAATGATATTCTTGCTGATCTTGCTGGATTAACTCAAACAGCAAATACATTACCATTCTTTGATTCTACTACTAGTGCTGCTACTACTGCCATCAGTGCTTTTGGTAGAGCTCTAATTGATGATGCTGATGCTGCTACTGCTAGAACAACTTTAGATGTTGATGTTGCTGGAACAGATAATTCAACAGATGTAACTCTTGCGGGGTCATTAAATTACATTACTATTTCTGGTCAAACAATTACTAGAAACGCAATTGATCTTGCTGCTGATGTAACAGGAACTCTTCCTGCCAGTTCTGTTGGAAATGGAATTACTAATGGTCAGTTAGCAGGTTCTATTGCTAATTCTAAGTTAGTTAATGATAGTGTCTCATTCGGTGGAGTAAGTTTAGATCTTGGGCAATCAGATGCAACACCAGCATTTGATTTGAGTGATGCCACTAACTATCCGACATCAAGTCTTAGTGGAACCATTACTAATTCTCAACTTAGTAACAGCAGTATTACAGTTACTGATGGAAGTAATTCAACTGCCACCAGTCTAGGCGGAACAATTACATTCTCTGGAACTACCGGAGAAGTAGAAGTTGCTGAGTCTGGTGGAACAGTTACTGTTGGACTTCCAGATGACGTAACTATTGCCGGTAATTTAACGGTTAATGGAACAACTACAACACTATCTACAACAAATACTGTAGTCGAAGATCGTTTACTTGAGTTGGGAACAGGAACCACCGGAGCTCCTGCTGCTACTGCTGACTTAGGTCTTATACTAGAACGTGGATCTTCATCTAATGTATTCATAGGTTTTGATGAAGGAGATGATGTATTTGTTGCTGGAGAAACAGCATCTACTGGTGCTTCCACAACTGCTACGCCAACTCCAATTGCTTTCCTAGCACTTGCTTATAACGTAACGGATACTGCTGGAACAAATCAAGTAGTAATTGGTTACAATTCATCTTCATCTCAAAGAGAACTACAGAACATCGTAGTTGATGCTGGAACATATTGATAAATATATAAAATAAATTTTTTATTATGGAAGTTCAAGTAGATTATGCCACTCTGGTTGAGGTGATGACCGAAAAAATGTCAACACAACTCAGCCAGATTGTTGCTTTAGAGGCACGTATTAAATGTCACGAAAGAACATTAAAAGAAGCATTAAATAATGTTTCAGAATTACAAAAAGCGTTAGATAACGTTTCGAAAAAATCGCCATCTACTCGTAAGAAAACTGTAGATATAGTTAAAGATGGCGGCGAGTTTTAACCTAGATAGGTATCACTATGGCAGTCCCAAGTATTAGATTACGTAGATCATCTACGACTGGAGCAGTTCCCACAACTTCTCAGTTGGCATTAGGGGAAGTAGCGATCAATACGTATGATGGAAAAGTATTCATCAAGAAAGATGACGGGTCAGAAAGTATTGTAGAAGTTGGCGCTAGTTCTTCCAATAGTGGTGTAACAGTTCAGGATGAGGGCAGCCCCCTTTCCACTACTGCTACTACACTTAACTTTGTTGGAGATGGTGTTGTTGCTTCTGGAACTGGTACAACAAAAACAATCACTATTAATGGTGGCGGTGGATCTAGCTCACTTGCCACTGCTATTTACACAGGACCATCTTCTTCGCAGACTGTTGATTCGTCATCATACATTGATCTTGATATAGACACAGCTGAAGGCACACCGGATGCCATTTTTAGTAATAGTAACGGCACGGTTACGCTTGGTGCTAGTGGCACTTATCTGGCAATGTGTACATGTGTCCTAGATAGCACTACCGGCACCTCAAGATGGACTGGAGAACTAGAAGTCAGGCAAAACTCAACAACACTTGGATCAGTCCAGGGTGGTTACATTAGAAATGCTGATGGTTCGACAGAAACCTACATTACTTTAAGTCGTATTGTCACCACCGCCACCTCAACTGACACAATTAATTTCAGAATAAGAAAAATTGGAGGAAGAACTCCTAGTGTAGGATTAGTTCAAGATTTGTGTACGATTCAAATAATCAGACTTGACGGGATTCCAGGAATCCAAGGTCCGGCAGGTAATGACGGAGCGGATGGTAATGATGGAACGGATGGAGAGGATGGTCCGAGTGACATACCTCAAAATTTGGAGGTAGGTAACTATACCCTGACATCTTCAGACAATGGAAAACATATAAAAGCATCTGGTACTGGAGCGATAACAATTCCATCTTCTGTATTTTCAGCAGGAAACGCCATAACTATTTTCAATGATACTACATCCGACAAGACAATAACTCAAGGCACTTCGGTCACTCTTCGTCTCGCCGGAACTGCAACTACAGGTGACAGAACCCTTGCTACATATGGTTTGTGTAGTTTACTATGCGTATCTTCTAATGAGTTTGTGATTTCAGGAGCAGGATTAACATAATGGGCATTCATCAAGCATTTTTTAGCGGATATAAAACTGTAGTTGCTGCGACTCATGACTGGAGTATTAGTGATTTTAGTATTTCAGGTCCTTTTGTCGGAACATTTGCTTTTACCATTACAGCAGCTAATCTTCAACCTAATGATCTAGTAGTTTTTGCAGTAGGGGCAGATAGCGCTTCCGTGGACATCTCAATCAATAGCGGCATCACTCTTACGACACTTGTTGACACCATTAGCAATAGCATCTCGCGTAAGATTTATTATGGAAAGATTGGATCCTCTGTACCATCTGGCGGCATAAGCGGAACTACTACAGGCGATTATGGGTTTGCAATGGTTTTTAGGACACCAGCCTATTCAGATTACACCGTAACTGTCGAGGCTACTAATGAAACCACTTCAGCACCCTCTCACAACAACACCAGTGTTAGTTTTGATGAGAATGATCTCGCTCTTCTGATTGGTTTTGTCGATGATGATTTTACAACTATGACGCCACCAAGTGATTCAACAAAAATTGCTGAAAACTTACAGTTTGGGAGGGGTTCAATAGCTTCGGCGTATAAAAAGATTACTGCTGATGGAACCTATTCTTGGGGTTCTTGGACAACACCAGGAAGCGATTCTACAGCTGCATACGTATTAAAAATCAATCCGACAGAAACTTCGACAGGACCTTTATGGACTGTTACTGGCACTACCAGCGACTTTAGCGCGAATTATCCAATCAATAATTTACAAACAGGAGATCTAGTCCTTGTCGCCACCACCCTAGGATCATCAAGCTCAGATACAATACCAGATCATCCTGGATGGACAAATTTTATATCTAGTTCTGATTTGCCATTGGGAAAACTTTATTATAGGAAGGCAATCGTAGACACTTCTTTCACAATTCCAGGAGGAGCAAATATCAATTCCGATAATATTGCTGTTGTAATAGTAAAAAGCAATAAAAATACGAGAACGATTATACCTTTTTCTGTAGCAGCGGCGGGCGATGACAATAGCGAATGGCCGTCTATCCCAGGTGAGAATGTTGGCGGTAATGCAATTCCAGCATTAACCAATGATCCATTAACTTTAGCCTTTGGATTTTATGATGATAACGATGGTGAAAACTCTGGTGCTCCTACGTCTGATTACACATTCTTAGGAGTAAACGCGAATGGGGACTCCTCTCTTATGGTTGCTTATTCGCTAGAGGCGTCTTCAGGTGACACTGCCCCGCCTGGTGCTAACAACTCATTTGCAAATCCAGATGGTAGATCTGATAATAATATTTGTTTAGTTCTTTACGCAGCAACAGAAGATCGCACAGTTAACACATGGTCAGTTGTTGATTCTGAATTTAAAGATGTAGGCGCTCAGGGATCTGGATTGACTGTAAGCAATTTACAGCAAGGTGATTTCGTTTACTGGACCCAATCGGGTGATAATGCTGGCGCCATCAGCACTGCCAGTGGGTGGTCTGAAACATTTGATTCAAGTGACAACACCCCATCTTTTAAGGAGCAAACTAAAACTATAGGATCTGGCGTTACATCAATATCTGTAACCTGCGAAAGTGACTGTGAAGCTGGTGCATTGATTGCATTCAGATGTAGTTCTGGGGCCGCATCTTTCAACATATCAGCGGGTGCGATAGGAACGGGAACAAGTGGCAATCCTGTCGTTCCAGATCAACACATTGATCCCGGGGATGGCACCCAGCTGGTGACTTCTGAAAACGATTGCCTATGTATCGTGTCGGGATATTTAGATGACGATACGATCACTTCATGCACTGCTCCAACAGGGTTGACTCTCGCCGGTTTTGTTGGAGGGTCAAGGTCATTCGGCATTAATAGAAGTTCGCTAATGGTTGCTTATGGAGTCTCACTCCAAGATGAATCAGGTCCTTTAGCCGGGGGGAGAGCATTTACGACTAATGGCAGTGATACTTGGTATTGTACGGCGTGGTATGCGAATCCGTCTTAAGTCAACAAACAATACCAAAAATAATTACTAACATAAATACTTAAAAAATAGGTCGAAGTAATGGCACAACCGTCAAGTAGAGCGGAGTTTACTGATTATTGTCTCAGAAAACTGGGAGCACCTGTATTAGAAATTAATGTAGATGATGATCAAGTAGATGATCTAATTGATGACGCTATTCAATTTTTTCAAGAGAATTGTTACAATGGAATGGAGAGAGCATACTTATTCCATGAAATAACTACAGAAGATAAAACTAGATTTGGATCTACAGTAACGACATCTTCTGGATCAACCAATTGGAAAGAAACTACTAACTACATTCCTATTCCAGATCATATAGTTGGTATTTCTAAAGTTTATGGTCTTGTTAGTAACTCAATTAGATCTAATCTTTTTGGTGTTGAGTATCAATTATATTTAAATGATCTTTATGCTTTTGGATCATTAGATATTTTAAACTATTTTATGAATAAACAATATCTAGAAACTTTAGATATGGTTTTAAACAACGGAGCATTTCAGCAATTTAGATATACTCAAAGACGCGATCGTTTATATTTGGATGTCAATAAAAATTTTCTAAAAGAAGATACTAATCTTCTTATTGAATGTCATCGTTTGTTAGACCCTACAGATGCCACTGAAATGTATAATGATATGTTTTTAAAAAGATATACAACATCTTTGATTAAAAAACAGTGGGGTCAAAATATGATTAAATTTAATAATGTTCAACTCCCTGGTGGTATTACAATGAATGGAAGACAGTTATACGAAGATGCACTAGCAGAAATCGATAAAATCGAAAGTGAAATTCTCAGTAAGTATGCCACCCCACCAATGGATATGATAGGATAAAATGCCAACAAGTCATTACTTCCCACAAAGATATAAAGGATTTTCAGGAGAGCAAAATCTATATCAAGATTTAGTGGACGAACAAATAAAATTATTTGGATCAGATATCTATTACATTCCAAGAATAGTGTTACAAGATAGCACTCTTGATGAAGTTAGGTATTCTAAATTTGAACAGCAGTTTCAAATTGAAATGCTATTACAAAACGTGAATGGTTTTGGGGATAATTCTGACTTTATTAGCAAATTTGGATTGAGAATTACCGATGAAGTTATCTTCCGAGTTTCTACTCGTAGATGGGAAGAATCTGTTAGAGATTTCAATCCAAATTTGACAGTTAATTCCAGACCAAATGAAGGGGATTTACTATATTTCCCAATGACAAAAGATATCTATGAAATTAAATATGTTGGTAAAGAAGAACCATTTTACCAGTTTGGCAAGATTCAATTTTATGCCATCACAGCTGAAATTTATGAGGTTGGCCAAGAAGATTTTGACACCGGAGTTGCAGAGATTGATACAATAGAAGAAATATTTTCAAATTCAATTTCTTTAAATTTAGATGAAGGTGGATCTTCAAATTTTGAAACTGGAGAAACTGTTACTGGATCTTCTTCAAGTTCTACAGCAGAAGTTAAATCATGGGATACTACTTCTAGAGTTTTACAAGTCTATAATAGAAATGGAACTTTTGTTGAAGGAGAAAGTTTAACTGGAAGTGAAAGTGGAGCATCTTGGACCGTAGGAACATTCGACACTCTAAATAACGTTAGCAGCAACTACGATCAGAATAGACAGATCGAAAATGAAGCTGATGACATTATTGATTGGACTGAAGGAAATCCATTCGGTGAAGTTGGCAATTTTACAGGTAGCATATAATGTTAGGATCGCATTTTTACAATCAAATTGTTCGCAAAAATATTGTTTCTTTTGGAACTCTTTTTAATAATATTATAATGAAGAGTACGGATCCTAGTGATGGATCTGCTTTAGAAGAATTAAAAGTTCCTCTTGCTTATGGACCAAAGCAAAAGTTCTTGGTTCGTATTGGAGAGAATGCTAGCAGCAGCAAAGTTGCAATTACTTTGCCACGTCTCTACTTTGAGATGACAAGCATTGATTATGATTCTTCTCGTAAAACATCACCCATCCAAAAATATAAAACTATCATTGATGGTAATGGGGATGAAGTTCGAGTGCAATATGTTCCAGTTCCCTACAATTTTAGTTTTGAATTAGGAATTATTGCTAAGTCTCAAGATGATGCGCTACAGATTGCGGAACAAATTTTACCATATTTTCAACCGTCTTTATCGATCGCGATAAACATGATTCCTGATATGAATGAAAAAAAGGATATTGCTATAGTTTTAAATAACGTTAGTTATGAAGATGAGTGGGATGACAGTTTTTATGAACGTAGATATATTGTATATACGTTAAATTTCACAATGAAATCTTATCTCTATGGACCGTATAGTACTGCAGATATTATCAAGAAAGCAATTATCCACGAAACAATTGGAGATCTTGCAGTAAATCGTAGAACTATTACAAGAACATATACACCCAAAGCAAAAACAGATATTAATGAAGATGGCAATATCGATGCTCTCGATGATGCATTAGTTGATGCTGGTGATGACTTTGGATTTAATGAAGGAATTCAATTCTTATGAGTAACCTAGAAGATAACATGGAGGAAATCCTCAACATTAGTGCTGAACCGGTTGAGGAATCTAAACCATCTAAACCTCAACCACTTAAGATTGATGGGGAGGATCGTGAAAAAGATTACAGATATACACGAACTGAATTATACTCCCTCATAGACAAGGGTCAGGAGGCGGTCAACGGTGCCTTAGAGGTCGCTCAGGAGTCAGGGCACCCAAGAGCGTATGAAGTCGCTGTAGCGGCAATGAAGCACGTCGCAGACATGACTGATAAACTTGCTGACCTACATAAGAAGATGAAGGATCTGGACGAAGATAAGAAAGGTCCATCTAAGGTTACCAACAACGCTATGTTTGTAGGGTCTACAGCAGAGCTTCAGAAGATGCTCAAGGATATGAGTGGTGGTAAACGATAAATAAATCAGAGGTGTAATCTAGATGTCATACGTTAGATACGATTACGATAATGTAATTGCTGATCCTCAACCTGTTAGCATAACTGTCAATCAGTTTTCTGGCACTGAGGGTTGGAGCACTGTGACATATAAAGATTGGAATGGTGATTATGAAGCACATGACTATCTAAATGCAGATAGAACTCCTGGCACATATCAAGCTAGGAACTATGACAACACCACTAGAACACCAGCGGCATATCAACGCCACGATATAGATAACGAGGCAATAGAAATCTAATGGCACAATGGAACAAGGATGCTCAAGAATATAGAGCACAGGACACTACTAATTTTGAAGTAGTAATGATTGCCGATGAAGACGGCAACCCTCTCAATAGTTATGGATCTGCTGCTAACATCCCGATTGCTGCTGGACAATTAGCAGGTTATTCCTCTATTGAAAAGTTTGGTAGAAATCCCAATGTAACTACTAGTATTGAAACTATCTGGGAGCATGGTGGTATCTATGAATATCTAACGACTGCTTCTCAAATTTTTGTTTACTCTGCTTCATCTGATGATGGCGTAGGGCAAACTGGTGCTATCAAAGTAACGGTTCAAGGTCTGGATGAAAATTGGAATATTCTTTCAGAAGAACTAACAGTCAATGGTGCTGGATCTACTGCCACTTTCTTAAGAGCATACCGAGCATTTATTACCGATGCTGGATCTACTGGGTATAATACAGGAAATCTTATCATCAGCACTCAAGCTAGTGGTGCTGGAACAGTATTAGCAGACATTGGTGGTGATGGAACTGGTTCTAATTTTATTGGTTATGGACAAACAATGTTAGCATTGTATACAGTTCCTGCTGGTAAAACTGCTTATTTGACACAATGGACTATTGGTAATGGTAATTACAATACTTCGAGCTCTGCTTTCTTGAGAACTAGATTACCTTTCAATGGATTTGTTATGACTACGAGTGATACTATGTCAGTATCAGGTGGTTTTCATGTAAAGAACTATTCTATTCCATTAAAGTTTGTTGAAAAAACTGACATTGAAGTCCAAGCATTTGATGGTGGCGGAACAATTATTAGTTCAACCTTCAATGTAATTCTTGTAGACAACTAGGTATAAATATGAAGTCCTTTAAACAACTACGTATTGACATCAACGAAGCAGCCTGGACCAGAAAAGAAGGAAAGAAAAAATCTGGAGGACTCAACGAAAAAGGACGAAAGTCTTATGAAAAAGAAAATCCAGGATCTGACCTCAAAGCACCAAGCAAAAAGGTTGGAAACCCCCGTCGCGCATCGTTCTGCGCTCGAATGAAGGGCATGAAAAAGAAATTAACCAGCAAAAAAACTGCTAACGATAAGGACAGCAGAATCAACAAATCACTCCGTGCGTGGAATTGCTGACATACATGTTAAAAGTATGTTAAAATAGAACAATTTTACTTACATAATCTATAATTATATTATGAGTTCTGATATGACAATGCGTTTAAACGACAGCGACATCACACGTTTGATTACAGCTTGCCGTCTCTACCAAGAGAAGACAGGTTCTGAGTGGATGTGGGATGAGTACAACGAATTAATTACTAAACTCAATACTTACAAAGAACAATATTCTGTATCAAAATGAAAGCTTTAATCACGTTTCTGGTTGTGCTATTTTTTGCTGCGCCTGTATGGGCAGTAGATGTATCAATGGGTGCTAATGGCAACCTAGCATTTGAACCGAATGAGATCACAATCTCAGCAGGTGATACTGTTCATTTCATCAATGAATCATTACCTCCACACAATATTATTGTAGAAGCACGCCCTGATCTCTCAAGAGAAGCACTATTGTTTGCTCCTGGAGAAACACAAGATGTTGTATTTGCTGACGCAGGAGACTATAACTTCTTCTGTGGTCCTCACCAGGGCGCAGGTATGACTGGTGTTGTTCACGTAAATTGAGTTAATTAAATGAAAGTTGGAATGATAGGTCTTGGTAGTATGGGTGAGAGTATTTCTCGCCGTATGATCAAAGCAGGGAATGTGGTTTGGGGATATAGAAATAACTACAAGAAAGCATGTGAACAATATGAAGCAGGATATATTAGTGGGTGTGTAACTTCATTAAAGTATCTTATTCAGGCAGTTAAATCTGATGGCAAGCAATACACCAGTGCTGGTAAAATTCCTGGCATCTTTCAACTTGCTATCCCCACAGAACTAGTAGAGGATACTATCGATGATCTATTACCATTACTTAGTGATGGAGATATTATTATTGATCATGGCAATAGCAGTTTTAAGGACAGTTGGAAAAGATCCGAGCGTCTTACAAAATTGGGCATCGCGTATATTGACTGTGGCACTTCTGGTGGTATGTCTGGTTTGGACAGTGGATACGGTCTTGTGGTTACTGGTGGAAAGTATGCAGTCGATACATGCCGCACAATCTTCGATGCTATCTCAATGGGATATAGACATTCCACTACCAAATGTGATTATGTAATGTATCCTCAAGATTATGGTTGGATCCATAGGGACTGGTAAAGTATGACGGAAATGGAACAGCGCATTAAGATGAGACATGCGTTTGCTATGTCATCATTTGCTAGAATGTTTACACCATCTGGTATTAGACCTGAGATGAGAAAACTTTGTGATAACTGGTCCAAGATTGAAGAGCAACCACCTTTTGAAAATTTGTATCAAGTAGATCGGTATTTTTTAGAACTCTGGAAAAATAGAAACCAATGAAACACACTACCATTTCTGCATCAATTATACTTTCTTCAATTGCAATCTTTGTTATCTGGGGGTTGAGTCATGCATACCCTACCTGATTACATTCCTTTTATTTTAATTGGATTAGTTTGTTTCTTCGGATTATTTTTATTCATCTTATCGGTTTTTCAAGAATGATGTTACAGTTTGCTAGATTCTGTGGTGTTGTATTAAACAACCCATATGGAATAGGATTTCTCTCAACCATTTTAGTATTTGTTCCTGTCATAGGAATGTGGGCAGTTCATAAATATCATTGGGAACACTGGGAACCTTTTACGAGGAAATATAAATGAACCCAATTATTATAATTGGTTGCTTCACACCGCTGGTTATTATTTTTATAGTAATGAAATTTGCAGTGTGGGTATCTGCTGTTAAAGAAGAAAACTCCTATGTCGGAAAAGAATCTTCACGAAAACGAGGACCCTTCTTGGACAATGCATATGCAGACGTTGATGAAGAGGAAGAAGAATATGGAGACCGCACAGATTATCGATGATGCTCTCCATCAATACTATGTTCTAGAACAAAATAAACCAGTTCCCAATTGGAAATACATTAAAGATGCTGACTGGTGGATTGAATACTTAAAAAATTTAGGAATCGATCCAAGAAATCCATGAAAGATAACGAACCGGACTACAGTATAAATTTAACTATAGAAGATATACGTTTATTACACCATTCTGTACAAGAAACTATTAAGTATTGGCCAGGTGCTCCTGCTAGACCATACGAAGAACAAGAACATTTATGGTATATGAGAGATTCTTTATACAGAATCATGTTGGACTATAGATTTAATCAATTATGAACTTTGAACTTACTATGGAGGACTATGCAATTATCCTCAATGCATTACACTATTATAAAAAAGTTGAGAAGCGGGGAAACTTTCAGCAATATGATGAAGAACGTGTAAATAAGTTGAGAGATAAGATGGCATACCAACTAATACCATCTTCAAAGAGTGGTAATAGATTATGATGAGTGGAATATTTGTATTTGCTTTTGTGCTACTACTTACAATAGGAATGGAACTTACTTGGCCTGTTAAGAAATGAATTTATTATTGCGTCCTCTCGATAACGTTACCGACCCTGTGTGGTCAGTGATCTTTATGGTATTCCTTGCTGTCGCAGGAGCATTCTATTGTATCTACTATATACTAGGAATAGCATTTGATGAGTTAGAAAATGGCAGGACTGACACCCCCAAGCAGAAAGAGCTGCTACAACTTCCGAGTGACGGAGATCAATCGTGTTCTTGACGGGGATACTATTGATGTCACCATTGATCTTGGGTTTGATTTATACAAGAAAGAAAGAGTTAGAGTTGCAGGAGTTGATACGCCAGAGAAAAGAACAAGAAACCTAGAGGAGAAAGCACTTGGAATCGACGCAACCAACTGGCTCAAAGAGAAACTCGAAGGCACTTTGGCTGGTGATGATGAGTTGTCTGTTAGGACTGAACTTGTTGGTGGCGTCGGCAAATATGGCCGTCTTCTTGGTTGGTTATACATTGGGGACGACAGTGTGTCCCTCAACGAACAAATGATTGCTGAAGGATATGCTCATGCGTATGATGGAGGCACTAAGGATATGAATCTAGAGGCATTGAAAGAAATTCGTAGAGCACATGGAACACTAGTGGAGGATGTGTAAACCAACACTTATAAAAATGTAGCCAAACGATACAATATTTTTCACTACATACATCTATAATGTTTGTAGTGGAATATTATCATGCTTGGTATCTATTTAAGTTTTACTGTCATTATACTCATGGTAGCATATGCTGGCATGGAATCAACCATGCGGTTATTTGCTTACGTAGATCTTATGATTCGATGGCAATGGGTTCAGTTTAGAATGTTTTTGATGAGACGTAAATTAGAACAACAACTCATAAAGGATCTACCAAACTTTAACAAACTAGTAAAGGAATTAAAAAATGACCAACGATAAGGAACTGTCGGATCTCAAACTTGAGAGAAAAGAATGTCCTAAATGTGGTGCTATTTGGATCAACGGCAAACATGTGTTTAGTGGCACAGCTGCATCATACGACAGAAGTGAATTAGACCTTGCTGGTCTTGTTTGTAATAATTATGGAAACGAGCAATGTATCAATCCATCAAAAGGAAAAGATGGTGGAACTACTTGGGAGTATCGTGCAGGATATATTGATGGTATGATTAAAGGAAAAAAAAATTCTATCAATGAATTGAATGATAAATTTGGAGATCTATAAATACTAGTGGTGAACTAGGTTTTTGTTTTGGCAAGTGGTACTGATGTATATTTGGGTAATCCCAACCTGAAAAAGGCAGGGACCCCAATACAATTTACAAAGAAGCAGATTGATGAGTGGATCAAGTGTAAGAATGATCCCATCTACTTTGCGATGAACTATATAAAAATTATCTCTCTTGACGAAGGTTTGGTGCCTTTTGAGATGTATGATTTTCAAAAAAAGATTTTGAGTGATTTTCATGAGACAAGATTCAACATCGCAAAGCTCCCAAGACAAACAGGGAAGTCTACTACTGTTGTCGCTTATCTTCTTTATTACGCAATTTTCTATGATAGTGTTAATATTGGTATTCTTGCAAACAAGGCATCTACCGCTAGGGAACTACTAGGAAGATTACAACTTGCCTATGAGAATCTGCCAAAGTGGATGCAGCATGGTGTATTGGTATGGAACAAAGGTAATGTGGAGTTAGAGAATGGCAGTAAGATATTGGCAGCTTCTACATCTGCAAGTGCTGTCCGAGGCATGTCGTTTAACATTCTCTTCCTCGATGAGTTCGCCTTCGTTCCAAACCATGTTGCGGAGCAATTCTTTGCCTCTGTTTATCCTACTATTACTTCTGGTAAATCAACGAAGGTAATTATTATCTCAACGCCTAATGGCATGAATCACTTCTATAAGATGTGGGAGGATGCTAGGAGAGGTAAGAATGATTATACTACAAACGAAGTTCACTGGTCTCAAGTTCCTGGCAGAGATGCTAAGTGGAAAGAAGAGACAATTAAGAACACATCTCCAAGACAGTTCGCACAAGAGTTTGAATGCGACTTCCTTGGATCTGCTGATACTTTAATTAGTCCGGCAAAACTACAAACTATCCCTTTCGCAGACCCAATTAAATCAAATGCTGGACTTGATATCTATGAGAGAGTCGAAAAGGATCACGAATATATTATTACTGTTGATGTTGCCAGAGGAATTGGTGGCGACTATTCTGCTTTCCTCGTGTTTGATATCACCACGATGCCGTATAAGATCGTTGCGAAGTACAGAAATAATGAGATTAAACCTATACTGTTTCCCTCAGTAATTTTTCAAATTTGTAAAGAATACAACAACCCATACGTTTTGGTGGAAGTAAATGACATTGGCGATTCTATTGCTGCTACTCTCAATTATGATCTTGAATATCCTAACGTACTTATGTGTGCGATGCGTGGTAGAGCAGGTCAAGTCGTGGGGCAAGGATTCTCAGGAACAAAAACACAACTAGGTGTCAAGATGAGTGTAACGGTTAAAAAGATCGGTTGCTCTAATCTTAAAGCTATTATTGAAGAAGATAAATTAATATTCAATGACTTCCAGATCTTCCAAGAACTTACTACGTTCGTACAGAAGAAGCAAGCATGGGAAGCAGATGAAGGATACCATGATGACCTTGTAATGTGTATGGTTCTCTTCGCATGGTTAGTCATGCAAGAATACTTTAAGGAGATGACCGACCAGGACATTAGAAGAAGAATTTACGATGAGCAACGTAATCAGATAGAACAGGATATGGCTCCCTTCGGTTTTCTTGATGATGGTATGGGTGATGATACTTACATTGATGGGGATGGTAATCTTTGGGAGTATGGAGACAAGCAAGAGGAAGTTGGATATATGTGGAACTACTGATGAATATCGAAGATCAATTTTCATTAGAACATTTACTGTTTAAAGAAAGAAAATGTAAATCATGTGGCATTAAAAAAGATCTTATAGAAGATTTTTACCTCACAAGAAAAACCAAGAAAGGACACCCGTCAGCATATGCATATGAATGCAAGGAGTGTACTGTCAAGAGAGTGATGGAGTCTAGGAAAAAAAGTAAAGATAAACCAGATATACCATACGATCCTGTCCCTAGATTCCGACCAGACATTTACCCTGACTGGTAGTTCATGCATAGTTCACCACAAGTGAAGCATTCAAAAATCTAAATAGATTTAGATAAATTTGATATCTAAGAGGTATAAACATGGCAAGTCAAGTCTCGCCTGGTGTTGTTATTAGAGAGAGTGATTTGTCCAATGCAGTTGTTGTAGGCGATGTAGCTATTACTGGCGCTATTGCTTCCTCATTCCGCAAAGGACCCGTAGGCAAAATTACAAACGTTAGTACCGAAAGGGAACTAATCGACACATTTGGAGCACCATCTGAGGCTAATGCCGCTGATTGGTTGGTCGCTTCAGAATTCCTCCGTTATGGTGGAAGACTATCAGTTGTTCGTGCAGCAACTGCAGTTGTAAACGCAACAGAATCTGGCACTGGTGTTCTTATCGCTGATAAGGATGCATTTGATTCTGGAGTAACTTCAGAAAAATTTGCTGCTAGAGATGCAGGTGCAGATGGAAACAACATTAGTGTTGTTATCGTAGACAGAGGTCCCGATTACACCATCAACAAAACCGGTCATGGTCTAGCAGTCGGTGGCACATACACTGACGACGCTGCTGTAGCACACGAAGTTTATGAACTAAATGGTGCTAACAGTTTCAGAATTATTAAAGGAAGTGCTGCTCCAACTCCTGCTGCAGGAGATACTGCTGTTGTATATTCAGCATCTGATTGGAATGCAAGAACAATCGGTTCAACTGGTTTGACATTCAAATCAATTGCTCCTCGTCCTGGAACTTCCGCATACGCAGCTGAGCGTTTCTTATCGTATGACGAAGTGCATGTTGCTGTAATTGATACTGCAACTAATACAGTTCTTGAGAGAATGACATATCTCTCCAAACTTACTGATGGTAAGTCTCCCGAAGGTAATTCAACTTACTGGAAGGATTATGCAAATGAGTATTCTGGTTATATCTACGCTGGTGCTGCTCTAAGCGCAACTGAAGTTACAACCGCCGGAGAAGATCCTGGTGCTACTGCTGCTTCTTATGGTGCTACTGAGATAGCTCCATTAGTATTAGCAAGAATTCTACCTACTGCAGGTGGAGCTCTTTCTGGTGGTACTGACGACTATGCATATACTGCTGGCGAAGTTGGTGCTGCATACGATCTATTCTTAGATACAGAAGCAACGGAAGTTGATTTTGTTCTTATGGGTGGCGATGGCGCTAATGAAACAGATACGATTGCTAAAGCATCTTCTGTTGCTGCTGTTGCCAATAGCAGAAAAGATTGTGTTGCATTCATCTCACCATGGACGGGTGCTCAAATTGCAACTTCTGGTGGCAGTGCATTAACTCCAGCACAACAACTAGCAAATACACTAGAGTTCTTTGAAAACATTGGTTCTAGTTCCTATGTTGTTCTAGACAGTGGTGTTAAGTATACATATGACCGCTTTAACGACAAGTATCGTTATGTTGGTTGTAATGGTGATGTTGCTGGTTTGTGTGTTTCAACTTCTGCAGTTTTAGATGACTGGTTCTCACCAGCAGGTCTAAACCGTGGTGGTTTGCAAAACGTTGTTAAGTTGGCATTCAATCCCAATAAAGCACAACGAGATGATCTCTATACAAATAGAATCAACCCAATCGTTTCATTCCCTGGTTCTGGTCCTGTTCTCTTTGGAGATAAGACTGGTCTTGCTTCACCTTCTGCATTCGATCGTATCAACGTTCGCCGTCTCTTTCTTAATGTTGAGAAGAGAGCAAGAGCTCTTGCAGAAAGCGTAATCTTTGAGCAGAACGATGCTGTAACACGTTCTAATTTTAATTCTGCTATCGCTTCGTATCTTTCCGAGGTTCAAGCACGCAGAGGTGTAACAGATTATCTAGTTGTTTGCGATGGAACAAACAACACCCCTGAAGTTATCGACAGGAACGAATTCGTTGCTGAACTATACCTCAAGCCCACCCGCTCTATTAACTACGTAACTGTCACAGTGACTGCTACGAAGACGGGTGTTTCCTTTGAGGAAGTAGTCGGTAGAGGTTGATCGATACTAGATAAAACATAACGAGGTAAACAACAATGGCAACGTCAAACGTAAGTCAATTTCTTCAGACAATTGGGCAAGGTGTCAAGCCCAATATGTTCTTGGTTGACATCAAATTCCCAGATGAATTAGGTGGTTCATCCGCAGCACTAGGAACTGATCTTTCAAATATTCTTTGTAAGTCAGCAGCACTTCCAGGTTCTAACTTGGGTGTTATTGAAGTTCCTTTCCGTGGTAGAACAGTCAAAATCGCAGGTGATCGCACCTTCGATACATGGTCTGCAACCTTCTTCAACGATAAGAACATGGAACTCCGTGGTCTATTTGAAGAGTGGGCAAATCAACTCAACACTCATGAAGCAAATACTGCTCCTAGGTTCCTACCTGATAGTGCAAGCACTGGATACATGGCAAGTCTCTATGTTACTCAACTAGAGAAAGATGATAAGGAAGGTGGTTCTGCAATCAGAACTTACAAACTCCATCATTGCTTCCCAACCAACATCTCTCAGATTGATCTTGCTTATGATAGCAACGATCAGATTGAAGAGTTTACAGTTGAATGGCAGTATTCCTTCTTCACCGCGCAGAAGGAAAATAGCGAGACATCTGGTTCTGCTAATGTCAAGGGCACCGCATCTGCTAAGACTGTGGTCTGATAAATAGTTGGAAGCGCACAAGTTGAATAGATATCATGAGTCAGTTATTTGGCTTCCAAATTAACAGAAAAGAGGGGCAGCGAGGTCAATCTCCTGTCCCTCCTTCTGCTGAAGATCCAGTTTCAGTAGCCGCTGGTGGATATTATGGAACGTATGTAGATACGGATAATCAAGCTCGTAATGAGTTTGAGATGATCCGTCGTTATCGCGATATGGCAATTCACCCAGAAGTGGATAGTGCTGTAGATGAAGTTGTTAACGAGTTTATCGTAAGTGATGCTTACGATTCTCCTGTAAAAATTAACTTAGATAATCTAGGTGTTGGTGCTGGAGTAAAAACTAAAATTCGTAATGAGTTTGAGTATCTCAAAAGACTTTTAAACTTCGACAATCGAGCACATGAGATTGTCAGAACTTGGTATATTGATGGACGTTTATTTTATCATAAGGTTATCGATTTAGATAATCCCAAAAAAGGTATTACAGAACTTCGTTATATTGATCCTATGAAGATCAAGAAAGTTCGTCAAAAAATTGACAATACTCCAAAAGATTCTCTAGCGAAAGCAGCAATCAAAGGCACGGCGCTTGAGTATGAATATGGAACATTTGTTGATTACTACATTTACAATCCAAAAGGTTTCTATAAAGGCGGTGTCCTAGGACCGATTGGAGATATGTCTTTGTCTCAGGGTGTCAAGATGGCAACTGATTCAATTACATTCTGTCCTTCTGGACTACAAGATTTAAACAAAAGAATGACTCTTGGTTTCCTACACAAGGCAATCAAGACTCTCAATCAATTAAGAATGATTGAAGATTCAATTGTTATCTATAGATTATCACGCGCACCTGAGCGTAGAATTTTCTACATCGATGTTGGTAATCTACCTAAGGTAAAGGCAGAGCAATACTTACGTGATGTCATGTCTCGCTATCGTAACAAGCTAGTGTATGACGCAAACACTGGTGAGATGCGTGATGACAAAAAGCATATGAGTATGCTTGAAGATTTCTGGTTGCCTCGTAGAGAGGGTGGTCGTGGTACTGAGATCACAACTCTTCCAGGCGGTCAGAACTTAGGCGAACTTAAGGACGTTGAGTATTTCAAAAAGAAATTATACAACTCTTTAAACTTACCACCTTCACGTCTTACTGACGATAGCAAAGGATTCAATCTTGGTAAAACTACTGAAGTCCTCCGTGACGAACTTAAGTTCACGAAGTTCATTGGTCGTCTCCGCAAGAGATTCTCTGAGATGTTCCATGACATGCTCAAGACTCAACTCATTCTTAAAGGAGTAATTTCTCCTGAAGACTGGGATGATATGAAGGAGCATATCCAGTATGACTATCTCTTTGACAATCATTTCAATGAACTAAAAGAAATTGAAATGATGAACCAGAGGATGATGACTGTAAGTCAGATGGATCCTTTTGTTGGCAAATATTTCTCTGTTGAATATATCCGTCGTCATGTTCTAAATCAAAAAGATACAGAATATAAGGATATTGATAAGCAAATGAAGGCAGAGATTGCTTCTGGTCTTTCTCTTGATCCAGCAGAAACAAATGCTATGGATCAAATGACAGCAGCAAACACTGCCCTTGCTCCTGAAATTCAGGATCAGCAAGCACAAGATGCAGCAGAAAGACAAGAACTTGCTGCGGATGCTGCGTCGGAAAGAGAAGTATCTAAGGCAAAGAAAATGCCTTCACCTTCTACAAATAATAAATAAATTATACAGAATACTTATTATGGAACAACATAACCCTGAACCTGGCGTGGTAAATATCGTTGATAAGATCAGCAACAACGACAGGGCATCTGCTATTGATGCTATTCATGATCTACTTTTTGCTAAAGCATCTGATGCTATGGCAACATATAAGCAGGTTGCCGCGAATACATTCTTTGATGAACCCACCGAAACGGAAGAACCCGATGAAACTGATAACGGAAACGATTGAAAACGTCAAAATCCTTACTGAGGAAAGAGACGGAAAGAAACTTCTTTATATTGAAGGAGTATTTTTACAGTCAGAACTAAAGAACCGTAATGGTCGCATGTATCCTTTCGATGTTCTCAACAATGAAGTTGAGAGATACAACGAAGAGTATGTAAAATCAAAGCGTGCTCTAGGTGAACTCGGACATCCTGATGGTCCTACTATCAATCTTGATAGAGTATCACACAGAATTACAAGTCTTCGCGCTGAAGGAAATAACTTCATTGGTAAGGCACAAATTCTAGATACACCTATGGGACAGATCGCTAAGTCTTTACTTGGCGAAGGAGTTCAGTTGGGTGTTTCATCTCGTGGTATGGGAAGCATTGAAAAGCGTGAAGATACTTCAGTAGTTCGCGATGACTTCATGCTAACAACTGCTGCTGATATCGTAGCAGATCCTTCTGCTCCTGATGCTTTTGTAAATGGCATCATGGAAGGCAAAGAATGGGTATGGGACAACGGTATTCTCAAGGAATCAAAAGTTGATAAATACCAACGTTATATCAATGGCGCTCCGCGTCGTGAGTTAGAAGAGAGAACACTCAAGGTGTTTGAGGATTTCCTCGGAAAACTTTGATTTATAAATAAACTTAGATTAATTATTTACGGAAAATTACGAGGTAATCTCAAATGTCAGATATGTTAAATGAAAAATTTGAGGAGTTCGTTACCGAGCAAAAGGTGATTGTAGAAGCTGGCGATCCTATGCCAACAGTTTCTGCTAACATTATCCCCGGTGCTGGTAGTGAACCCTCTCAGGTTTCTGACGCGCAGACTGGTTCTGGCGGCAAGGATCCTATGCCTTCAGTTCAACCAGGTGTTGCTCCTGGACAATCTGCTGCTGCAGATTTAGGTGGAACTTCCACCGCTCCTAATGAGGATGATGATGATGGCGAAGAGAATCCTGGCGCTAAAGCGGCAGCACCTATTTCGCAAGTATCTGGCGATCCCCAACAACGTGCCGGTAGTGCTGATCCTATGCCTACCGTTGGTGCTGATGTTGCATACGCAACTAGCACTGGTCCTGCTGTTACTTACCCCATCAAGCCTTCCTTTGAAGAACTTGATGTTTCCGCTGATGTTGCCGCTCTAGTAGAAGGCACAGAACTCTCTGAAGAGTTCGCTGAGAAAGCAAAAGTCATTTTTGAGGCTGCTGTCAAAGCGAAAATCTCTGAGGAGTATGACAAACTTGTAGAGCACTTTGCTGCTGAACTCGATAAGCACGTATCATCTGCTAAGGCAGAACTTTCCGAGGAAGTAGACGGCACAGTGTCCTATGCCATCGGTCAATGGATGGAGCAAAACCAAGTTGCTATTGACCGTGGAATCAGAAATGAGATCACTACAGACTTCATCGCAGGTTTGAAGGGTCTCTTTGAAGAGCACTACATTTCTATTCCCGACGAGAAAGTCGATGTTGTAGAAGGTATGGCTGAATCTATTCGTGAAATGGAAACACGCCTTGACGAACAGGTCAAAGCAAACGTGAAATTACAAAATCGTCTTAATGAGTCTGCCAAACTCAATGTTCTGTCCACCGTGTCAGAAGGACTAGCAGATACTCAGAAAGAAAAACTCGCAGCACTTGCTGAGGGTCTAGAGTTTGTCTCGGAAGAGTCATTCTCCAAGAAGGTTACGACCATCAAGGAGTCTTACTTCAAAGAGTCAATCGCTACCCCAACGGAAGTTGTTGATGAATCCCCAGTTGAAGGTGTAGATGATTCTAACCCAGTAATGGCGCAGTATCTGAAAGCACTTGACCGCTGGTCATAATAATAACCCCCACATTTTTCAAACAAGAGCAAACAAATGTTTAATTCAAAAGCTCTAACCGAAAAGTGGTCTCCTGTTCTAAGTCACGAAGGCGCTGGTGCCATCAAAGACAATTATAGAAAGGCTGTTACCGCTGTTCTGTTAGAAAACACAGAAAATCAACTACGCGAAGAGCGTGGTATGATGAACGAAGCTAGTACTGTTGGAGCTATCAGCGCAGCTGGTGGACAAGCACTAGGCGGTTCTGGTCTAACCACCAGGACTGGTGGACTTGCAGGTTTCGATCCTGTAATGATCAACCTTATCCGTCGCGCAGCACCTAACTTGGTTGCTTACGACATCTGTGGCGTTCAACCCATGAGCGGTCCTACTGGACTTATCTTCGCAATGAAGAGCCACTACAACACCAGAGCTGGCGCTGAGGCACTCTACAACGAGCCTGACACCAACTTCTCTGGAAACACTCAGGGTCCTGCAGCATACAACGATCCCGTATCTCCTCTTGGCGATGGCGGCACGACTGATGCTAACCCTGGTCTGCTTAACGACGCCACTGGCGGCGGCACAACTGCTGCTAACTACGAGCGCCAAGCAGGCAACATTGCTAGAGAAACAGCAGAAGTTCTTGGATCGGGTTCGACCTTGTTCAACGAAATGGACTTCAGCATCGAGAAGACTGCGGTCACTGCTAAGACCAGAGCTCTTCGCGCTGAGTACACTCTAGAATTGGCACAAGACCTTAAGGCAATCCATGGTCTTGATGCAGAGCAGGAACTCGCTAACCTATTGTCTAGCGAAATCCTTGCTGAGATCAACCGTGAGGTTGTTCGTACCGTTTACACCGTTGCTAAGCCTGGTGCTCAGAACAACGTTGCTAACGCTGGTGTATTTGACCTCGACGTTGACAGCAACGGTCGTTGGTCGGTTGAGAAGTTCAAAGGACTTATGTTCCAAATCGAGCGCGATGCTAACGCTATCGCACAAGAGACTCGTAGAGGAAAGGGCAACTTCATCGTCACTTCTGCTGACGTTGCTTCTGCTCTTGCCATGTCTGGCACACTCGACTATTCCTCAGGTCTAACTGGTGCTGGTGGTCCTTCCATCGGTGACGTTGATGACACCGGAAACCTTCTAGTCGGCACCATGAACGGTCGCATTAAGGTCTATGTTGATCCTTACTCTGCTAACGTTTCTAACACCCACTACTACGTAGTTGGTTATAAGGGTTCTTCCCCTTATGACGCAGGACTATTCTACTGCCCCTACGTTCCCCTCCAGATGCTACGTAGCATCGATCCTCAGACCTTCCAACCTAAGATTGGTTTCAAGACCCGCTACGGCATGGTCAGCAATCCTTTCGTTGAGTCTTCTGCAGGAACTCCTGATGCTGAAGCACTTACCGCTTCTAAGAACCAGTACTACAGACGTGTTCGCGTTGCGAACCTCGCCTGATATCGGTTATTACGAAATCAACACAGGGACGCTGCGGCGTCCCTTTTTTTGTGCTTAAATAGAAGTAGTTATCCCGTATCGTTATGCCCCGTGGTCGCTTACACAAAACAGATATGCTTGCAAAAGTATACAAATTAAAAACTGAATTGTATGATAAAGAAACGAATCATGGTATGACCGGTCAATGGTATGACGGTGCTCATGATTCGCTAGATAAAATATTAGATATAATTAATGAATACGCACAATGAATAACAACACAATAGAAGACGTAACTGACTCACAAAAAGACTGGGAAGACTTCTGGTATAACGAGGATAAATAGTATCAGCTTGGGAAGTTGACATGTCTGCTGATTGGTATAAGGAACAACCTACTAACAGGAATTTCCTGAACCCTATTGGTTATCTCTTAAAACTAGAGAAATTTGAAGGAGTAGATTTCTTTTGCCAAAGAGCAAATGTCCCCGACATTACAATGCCAACTACGGAAGTAGCAAGTCCATTCAGAAACTTGCCTATTATTCCTGGTGGTGGAGTAACGTTCGGGGATTTTTCTGTATCTTTTATTGTTGACGAAGATTTAAAAAATTATAATAGTATTCATAAGTGGATGCGTGATAATGGTAATGCAGATCAAATGCAACGTAATACGCCAAAGAATGATATCTTGACAAATGGCATATTGCAAATTGTTACCTCTCATTATAATCCAGCATTTATTATAAATTTTAGAAACCTTTTTCCTGTAGCACTAACGAGTCTACAGTTTGATGCTACAATAACAGATGTAGAATACATCACTGCTGAAGTAACATTCAAGCATCAACAGTTCTTTATTAATGATAAAAACAATCAACCTATATGAATTTTGAAACTCTTCGTAATAAATTTGACAAACTGAGAGAAGACTGGACAGAAGATTCTGCAGTTGACTTTCAATTTAAGAACAAACAGTATACCACGGATCTGGGACAACTCGCATTATCCATCCCTTTCCAACATAATAAATACTTAAACCACTACACTGACATTCAGCAGATCAAGACTTCGCTGGAATTTGAGACCCGCAAACTGGTAAAAAATAAGCGTGAATATTACTCTGGCGAAGCAGACGCTAAGACCTACGCCGCTAAACCATTCGGATCAAGCATTAAGACTTCAGAAAAAATGAGAACTTACCTTGAGGCAGATGAGGAAATCATCAACCTTGAGGCAAAGATCAAATACTTAGACCAGATGCTTTACTGGTTGGATCAAGTCATGCGTCAAATTTCTAATAGAGGTTTTCAGGTCAAGAGTGCCATTGAGTGGGAGAAATTCGTTAATGGACAATGATGACCACCCTCAGTATCAAAAAGAAAAACGAAGTATACGTTACCATTCAATCTGCTGAGCCACACGTACATCAGGAACTCTCAGATTATTTTTCGTTTGAAGTTCCTGAAGCAAAGTTCCTGAAGAAGAATCCCAGATACAAATACTGGGATGGAACTATTCGTCTGTACTCTCCTGGTACAGGCGACCTTTATGGTGGTCTGATGAAGCACCTACAAGTGTGGGCTGACGAACGACAATATAAAGTTGAGTATGAAACTAATGATTGGTATGGAGAAGTCAAAGAAACTAATGACTTTGTTTCATACGCAGGCATTGAAACATACATGAATAAAATTACACGATCTGAAATTAAACCAAGGGTGTATCAGTATCGTGCTGTTTATGAAGCAATTAAAAATAATAGGAAGCTCTTACTTTCTCCAACAGGGTCTGGTAAATCTTTGATGATTTATTCCCTCGTCAGATACTATACTGCTACCAACAAGAAGACGCTGATCATCGTTCCTACTACGTCCTTGGTAGAACAGATGGTCAATGACTTTAACGATTACGGGTGGAATGCTGACGATCATGTGCATAAGATATATTCCGGCAAGGATAAGAATACGGATAAACCAATTGTTATATCAACCTGGCAATCCATCTACAAATTTCCAAAAAGATACTTTGATGATATTGATTGTGTTATCGGTGATGAGGCACACCTATTTAAGTCGAAGTCCCTCACAGGAATCATGACTAAACTACACAACGCCAAGTATAGGTTTGGTTTTACTGGAACCCTAGACGGGAGTAAAACTCACAAGTGGGTGTTGGAAGGATTGTTTGGTGATTGCGAACAGGTTACTAAAACAGACAGTCTAATTAAGGAAGGTTATCTTTCTAAGTTTAGGATAAAGATCCTACTTTGTAAACATGCTCCGCAACATTTTGAATCATATCATGATGAGATTGATTACTTGGTAGAGCATCGTGGTAGAAATAATTTGATTAAAAATTTAGTAAAAGATATTGAAGGGAACACTCTTGTGTTATTCAACTATATTGAGAAGCATGGTGAACCACTTTTAGAATTGATAAATAGCACCATAGACCCCGGACGAAAAGTATTTTTTGTTCATGGTGGTACTGATGTAGAAGATAGAGAACAAGTCAGACAACTTACGGAAACTGAGAACAATGCGGTGATCATTGCTTCTTATGGAACATTCTCTACAGGAATTAACATCAAAAGACTACACAATATTATTTTTGCTTCCCCAAGTAAGTCTCGCATTCGTAACCTCCAATCTATCGGACGTGTTCTCAGGAAAGGCGAAGGTAAAGATATAGCAACCTTATACGATATCGCTGATGACATTGGCGGTCAGAACTACACCCTTAGACATTTGAATGAAAGAGTTAACATTTACAATGAAGAAAATTTTAAGTATGAGGTTATAAAAGTAAACCTAAGAGCAAATTAAATATGGAAGAAGAATTCTATGCAACTATTAAATTAGTATCCGGTGAGGAATTAGTATCAAAAGTATGTTATCTTTCGGAAGAAGATAAAATTATTTTAGATAGACCATTAGAAGTTGAGAATGCAAAAAGCAAGAAAGGTCAAATGGAAGTAACAGGATTTTCTTTAAGAGAATGGATCTCTGCTACATTTGATAATATGTTTGTTATCAACAGATCTCATGTATTAACTATGGTTGAGATTGAAGGAGAAATTGTTGACTTCTATAAAAAAACTCTTAATAGATTAGATGGTGGAAAAACTTTAGCAGGTAGAGGAAACAAATTACCTAGAACATCTGGATATGTAGGATCAGTAAAAAAAATGAAAGAGACTTTAGAAAACATCTATAAGAAAAGCTAAGGGACACAACCCTTCTGAACTCTGACATAGTTATTCTACTGAGTTTCTGAGGTTTTGTCAACCAGGGTTTACAAAACCCTCTTTAGATGCTAGACTCTACATATAATTACGTTAAGAAACCGTGGCATACACAGTAATGGCAAAGAAAAAGCAAACCGAATATTACGTAAACAACAAGGAGTTCCTTGCTGCCATTACTAAGTATCGCGATAAAGTTATTAGAGCAAAAGAATTAAATAAACCAAAACCTTTAGTAGAAAAATACATTGGAGAATGTTTTATTAAAATTGCAACACATCTTTCATACAAACCAAACTTTGTTAACTATATGTTTCGTGAAGATATGATAAGTGATGGTATTGAAAATTGTTTACAATATATTGATAACTTTGATCCAGAAAAATCAAAGAATCCTTTTGCTTATTTTACACAAATTATTTACTATGCTTTCCTTCGTCGTATACAAAAAGAAAAGAAACAACTAGAGATTAAAGGAAAAATCCTAGAGAGATCTGGACATGATGAAGTTATGCATACTGATTCATATGATGGCACAATGTCTGGTATGAATGCTTCTTACTCGGACATGGGTAGTATCAAAGAAAACATTGAGACAAGAATGAACCGATGAGTGAAGAACAAAATTATGAATGGTTTGAAACACCCTATGGAAAATTCAGAGTTGAGAAAAGACAGTTTGGAACGTGGTCTAGCTTTGGTGAGGATGGCGAGAGCATCGTCACAGGAGGTACGAGGGAATCTGTCATGGAAGGAACGCCATTCCACTTGGAAGGTGTCGCTACTAACTGGGCAAACTGTAGATACTCAGCACGATATGATGGGACAGTGAGTGGTAAGTTATGAAGATTGCTTTAATTACAGATCAACATCTCGATGGACGTAAAGGTTCTTTAGCATTCTGGAACTACTGGCAACAATTCTATGACAATATCTTTTTTCCAACTCTTGAAAAAGAAGGTATCGATACCGTCATTGATCTTGGCGACACATTTGATAATCGAAAGTCTATGGACTTTAATACTTATCACCGTGTGCGTGAAAATTACTTTGAGAAACTAGCAAAGTATAACGTTCACATGTTGCTTGGTAATCACTGCACTTACTACAAGAACACTAATCGCATCAACTCACCAGAACTTCTACTGGAGAAATACAAAAACATCAATATCTATTCTGAACCAAAAGAAATCCTGATGGGTCAGAAAGTATTCTTGATGCTCCCTTGGATTAATAAAGAAAACCGAGAAGAAGTATTGCGATTGCTTGAGACTAGTGAAGCAGATATCTGTTGCGGTCATCTAGAACTTTCTGGTTTCGAGATTACTCCAGGCATGAAGATGGATCATGGTATGGATGCTAGTTTATTCCATCGTTTCAAACGTGTGTGGTCTGGACACTATCATCATAAATCAAAGAAAGGTAATGTTCAATACCTAGGTAACCCTTACCAGATGTATTGGAATGATTATAAAGACGCTCGCGGTTTCCATATCTACGATACTGAAAGTGATCGACTTAAGTTTGTTGCAAATCCCTACGAGATCTTCGACAAAATCTTCTATGACGATTCCAGCATGGACTACAACAAACAAGATGTGTCTAGTTATAAAGACAAGTTCATCAAGATCGTTGTTAACGAAAAACGAGACTACCAAATGTTTGAAACATTGGTTGATCGTCTTTACAACATAGGTGTCCATGATGTAAAAATTGTAGAGACATTAGTTGATATAGAAGATCAGGTAGACCTCGAAGTTTCTACTAAAGATACACTCACTCTTCTTAATGAGTATATTGATGAAGTAGAAATGTCCGTAGATAAAAGTGATCTTAAATCTCTTATGAGATCACTATATATTGAAAGTTGTGAAGTAGTTTGACATGTTTATTGTCACATTAGAAAATTGTCCTGACGGTGTTTATTCTGTGTTCGATGAATATGATGCTAGAGTAATTCCTATTTTTGAAGAAGAAGATGATGCCAATCGTTATCTTATGATGTTAGAAGCAGATTCTGAAAACCTTCCAATGCAAATTGTAGAACTTGAAGATCATGTTTTAATATCTGCATGTCAAGAGAGAGGACAAAAGTTCTCTATTATAACAACTGATGATTTTTTAATTCCCCCTAGTGATACTGAAGAATGATTATTTTTAAAAAGATTAGGTGGCGTAATTTCCTTTCTACTGGGAACGTCTTTAGTGAAGTTGATTTAAGAACATCGAAAACAAATTTGATCATTGGTAGCAATGGCGCAGGTAAGAGTACTATTCTAGATGCTCTTACCTTTTCTTTGTTTGGGAAACCATTTCGTAAGATCAACAAACCGATGCTGGTAAACAGTATCAATGAAAAAAACTGTCTTACTGAAATTGAATTTAGTATTGGTAAGAAAGAATACAAGTTGGTTCGGGGAGTCAAACCCAATGTATTTGAGATTTACTGTAATGGTGAACTGTGGAATCAGGAGAGCTCTTTAGTAGAACAGCAGAAGAACTTTGAGAATAATGTTCTCAAGATGAACTACAAGTCATTCACACAGATTGTGGTGCTTGGTTCTTCTACGTTTGTTCCATTCATGCGTCTGCCTTTGGCACAGCGTCGTGAGATTATTGAAGACATCCTTGACATCCAAGTATTCTCTACGATGAATGTTCTTCTTCGTGATAAAGTTAGAGAGAATAACGAAGACATTAAAACAATTGATTACGAGATACATCTTTTGGCGGAGAAGATTGATCTCCAGAAGAAGTATATGCTTGAACTCGAAAAGAAAACCAAGGAAGAGATTACTCGTAAAGAGAATAAGATTGCTGAATTGTTAGAGGATGAGAATACCCAACACCAAGAAATTGCGCGACTAACTTCTGAAGTTGAAAAACATTCTAAAGAAATGGAAGAGGTGTCTAGCAGCACTTCAAAACTGAAGAAGTTAAACACTTTTCTAATTAAAGTTCAGGGTAAATTAAAAACATGTAAAAAAGAACATGAGTTTTTTGAGAAGAATCATGTATGTCCTACATGTACTCAAGACTTATCAGAAGAATTTCGTGATGAAAAGTTGGAGTCTGGAAAAACTAAGGTTGATGAAATGCTTGTGGGATACAATGATATCCTTGCTGCTATAGGAGAAGAGGAAGTTAAATTTAATAAATTTACTGAGTTGTCAAGTCAGGTCATGACTATCAACAACTCCATCAGTCAATCTAATTTCCAGATCACTTCATTCAGAAAAACTATTTCTGATATCGAATCTGAGATCAAAGAACTGGAAGGTAGCAACCCAGACAAGAAAGCAGAGTTTGTAAAACTTGAGGGTCTTGTTAAGAATAAAAAACAATTGGGTGGCACACTCGCAGAAAACCGCAAGGACCGTGATACACTATTGGTAGCATCGCAACTGTTGAAAGACAACGGTATTAAGACTAGGATCATCAAGACCTATCTTCCAGCGATGAACCAACTCATCAATCAGTATCTTCAGAGTATGGACTTTTATGTCAACTTTACACTGAATGAGAACTTTGAGGAGATAATTAAATCTAGGTATAGGGATGTGTTTTCTTATGATAGTTTCAGCGAAGGAGAGAAATCTCGTATTGATATTGCTCTTCTGCTTACTTGGAGAAGTATTGCTAAGCTCAAGAATAGTGTGGATACTAACCTCCTCATATTAGATGAGATATTTGACAGTTCATTGGATCAGCAAGGTGGTATGGATCTGAGTTGGATCCTTCGTAACTTTGACGACAACTCAAACATCTATGTTATCAGTCATAGAGAAAACCTTGACGGTAAATTTGAGAGAACTATCACAGCAGAGAAAGAAAAGAACTTCTCCGTGATCCGAGAGACAGTTTCTGAACTGGACTAGGGATGCCTTCGGGCATCCTTTTTTTATGTATACTAATAGCATCAACGCAAGAGAAGCATGTCATCCCAAGATATCAAAGGAAACCTAGCACGACTGCTCGCAACAGAGAACCTGATTGTAGAGCACCGTAGAGTCGCTACAGCGTCCTTTGATGTGGATCGCCGTGTGTTGACTCTTCCTAACTGGGACAAGGCATCTAGCACCGTATACGATATGCTGGTGGGTCATGAGGTTGGACATGCTTTGTTCACACCTAACAAAGACTGGCGTGATGTTGCAGATTGTCCTAAGGACTTTGTTAATGTGATTGAGGATGCTCGTATTGAGAAACTTATGAAACGTAAGTATCCTGGATTGCGTAAGTCTTTTGCTGGTGGTTATAAAGAATTAAACGATGCTGACTTTTTCAGCATTGATGGAGAAGACTTTAATACTTTTAGTTTGATTGATCGTATCAATCTCCACTTTAAGATTGGTGCTAGTGCTATGGTTCCTTTCTCTATTGAGGAGCAATTGTTTGTTGCTCGTACTGATGTTGCTGAGACTTTTGAAGAAGTCCTACAAATTGCTGTAGATGTTTTTAACTATAGTAAGCAAGAACAAGAAGAAGAAGAACAGGAAGAAACTCCACAAGAGATGCCTGCTAATGAATCTTCATCAGAATCACAGGAAAATGTAGAGCAGCAAGAAACAAACGATGGAGAACAACCTAAACAAGAAAATACTACTAGTAGTGGTCAAGAGCAATCTGGTATTGAAGAAGATGAAGAAGAAGAAGAATCTATAGAAGGTTCTAAGACACAAGATAGTTTCAACGAGGCAGCAAAAGGTTTAACTGATCGTTACTCTAATGATCCTGTATACGTAGAGATTCCTGACAGTGTGGATCTCCCCACGTTTGTTGCTGACTGGACTGAAGTTCATGACTGGATTGATGAGTATCGTAATAACTTCCTTGGTAAGAATGAAGGAGACGATTATTACAATCCTTATGAAACTGTAGATAAATCTTACACAGAGTTTCGTAAGCAATCACAGAAAGAGGTAAACTATCTTGTTAAAGAATTTGAATGTCGTAAGTCTGCTGACGCTTATGCTCGTGCTGGTCAATCTAAGACTGGTGTGCTTGATACTACTAAGCTACACACTTACAAACACAACGAAGATCTTTTCAAAAAAGTAACTGTAATTCCTGATGGTAAGAATCATGGTTTGATATTCTTGCTTGACTGGTCTGGTTCTATGCAGAGTGAGATTCTTTCTACAGTAAAACAGTTGTTGAATCTGACTGCCTTCTGTAAGAAAGTTCAGATCCCATTTGAGGTGTATGCTTTTACGAATGAGTTTTATACTGTTCGTCGTATTAAGAACGGTATTGATGAATACGTTTCTAATGATGAGTATTTTCAAAAAAATGGTTGTATGGAAGGCAAAATCTTTCTACCAAAAGATATGTTCCACTTGATGAACTTTGTTTCTTCTCGCTCTAACTCTAAAGACTATGAGCGTATGTGTTTAAACTTGTATCGTGAGGCATATATTTTTGTGTATGCTTGTTCGTATCAATCCACCATTGGCATTGGTCTTTCTGGCACTCCTTTGAATGAAGGTATTATTATGTTGAATTATATTATCCCTCAATTCAAGAAACAAAATGATCTACAAAAAGTAAACGTGTGTGTTCTATCTGACGGAGAAGCATGTCAGTCTTCTTATGGTCGTGAACTTTATAACGATCATAAAGATGAATTTTATGTTCGTCCTCGCCGCCTTGATTACCGATCTGTTTTACGAGATCGTACAACTGGTCATGTTTATGCTATGGATGGTGGTTGGTCTGGTATGACTAATATTTTTATTCAACAACTGCGTGACCGCAATCCTGGTGTGAACGTTCTTGGTTTTCGTATTATGTCCAGTGGTGGTCTTAGTAACTTTGTTTCTATCTACGGTAATATTTCTTACTACGATCAAGTACAGAAACAATGGAAAAAATCTAAATCTGCTGTGGTCCCTTTTCCTAAGAGTTACACTGCTCTGTATGTAATTAGTAATAACGCTGTGGAATCTGATGTAGATTTTGATGTTGAGACTGGTGCCAAGAAAGGTGAGATATCTCGTGCCTTTAAAAAGATGCTTGGATCTAAATCTGCCAACAAAAAACTACTAAATTCCTTCATCGAGTATGTCGCTTGACGAACTGTCCACTCTGCCCCTGACTCTGCCCCACTCTGCCCTACAATAACTACATCAACGAAAAGACCCATGCCTGCCAAACTTGACCTCACTACAACTCAACTCGCTTCTTTCCTATCAGAAAATTTTGGCAATGATGTCAATGCCGAGCACGTTCGTTCTGCCTGTGATCACTTTGGTATCACCTATGCTACTGCTACTAAGCGTCTGCGTGATTTCTATGTCAAGCGTGGCACTTGGAACCTGACTGTTCAAGAGAAACTGGAGCAGACCTACCAAGCACCCGCTGCTGCTCCCGCTGTTGCTATTACCGATCGGGAAGATCAGAACCTTGTTCCTAGCAAGGATGACAATTATGTCCCGTTCGGGAACTTCTCTGATGTGAAGAAAATCATTCAATCTAAGATTTTTTATCCAACGTTCATTACGGGTCTTTCGGGTAATGGTAAGACTTTCTCTGTTGAGCAAGCATGTGCTGCTCTAAATAGAGAACTTATTCGTGTAAACATTACCATTGAAACTGACGAGGATGATCTTATTGGTGGTTTCCGTTTGGTTGACGGTAACACTGCTTGGCATAATGGTCCTGTCATCGAAGCTTTGGAACGTGGAGCTGTGTTGCTTCTAGATGAAGTTGACTTGGCATCCAATAAAATCCTCTGTCTACAGTCTGTTCTAGAAGGTAAAGGTGTTTTCTTGAAGAAAACTGGTCGTTATGTACAACCTGCCATGGGTTTCAACGTCATTGCTACTGCCAATACTAAAGGTAAAGGTTCTGATGATGGTCGTTTTATCGGCACCAATGTTCTCAACGAAGCATTTCTTGAGCGTTTTGCCTTGACCTTTGAGCAGGAGTATCCTACTCCCGCTACTGAGCAGAAGATTTTGTTGCGTATTGCTGCTTCTGTTGGTAAGCACGATGAAGACTTCTGTAAGAATCTTGCTAACTGGGCAGACATTATTCGTAAGACATTTGCTGATGGTGGTATTGATGAGATCATTAGCACCCGTCGTCTAGTCCACATTATCCGTGCTTATGCTATCTGGGGTGATCGTATGAAGGCGATCAAAGTCTGTGTAAATCGTTTCGATGATGAGACTCGTCAATCATTCATCGAATTGTATGATAAGATTGATGCTGACGTTCAAACTGGGGAGGAAGAAAATGCAGCATACTGAAAAACTTCATGGGTATGTAAATAATCTCGCCATCATAGAAGATGGTGAGAATCGTAAAACTGTAAAAATTATGGGTGGCAATGGTTTGAAGTTGTTTGTCAAAGACCTTGACGGCAAGGTTCAAGAGTGCTACCATAGTAATCTACGCTTAATCTGGGATAACTGAATGGCGAAAAAATACAATGAAGATGCTCTGTTGAAAGAGTTGAGTGATTACATTTCTGGAACTTATGGACAACACTATTCTGCTGGTAACGACAGCATTCAAACGTTAGATCTAATTGAAGCATGTGGAGACGCTGAGGCATTCTGCCGTAGCAACATCCTTAAGTATGCTTCACGTTACGATCGTAAAGGCACTGCCCGTCGTGATATCATTAAGATCCTTCACTACGCATTGCTGCTCCTCCACTTCTCTGACAAATCTTCCAACCGCGAAACCTATCCTCAATGAGTAAAGTTATTCTTTCTAGAAAAACACTAGATGTTCTCAAAAACTTCAGTACTATCAATTCCTCTATTGTCTTCCGTAAAGGATCCACGGTTAGAACTATCTCTAATGCAGAGAACATCCTCGCAAAGTTTACTGGTGAGGAAGTATTTCCTGTTGACTTCGCTATCTATGATCTTAGTCAGTTCCTTTCTGGGATCTCTTTGTTTAGCGACCCTCAGCTTGAGTTTGACAACGAAAATTTTGTCAGCATCCGTGGCGGTCGTCAGTCTGCTCGCTATTTCTTTTCTGATCCAGAGATTACGCTCAAGTCTGCTCCAGAAAAAAATGTAAAGTTTCCTGGTTCTGATCTTCAGTTCAATCTGACTGGCGAAGATTTGATTGCTCTACAAAAAGCATCTGCTGTTTATAGTCTGCCTGATCTCACCTTCCAATCGATTGAAGGTCATGATGAGATTAAACTTATCCTCAGGGACAAAGAGAATGATACCAGTAATACTTACGATATCACCGTGGCAGGTTCCTCTACTGGCACCTATACTCTTGATCTTAAGATTGAAAACATTCGTCTTCTCCCTGGTGATTACATGGTCAAAGTATCTCAGCACCTCATTTCAGAGTGGACTAACGTAAATACTGACCTGACTTATTACATCGCCCTTGAACCAGCGTGAAGCATATTCTCTTTACACTCAAAGGGTGTAATACTGATCTCCTAAATGACGAGGAGTTCATCCGAGATATTGTTTACACTACATCTAAAAAGTGTAAGTCAACTCTGCTATCCATCAACTCACATAGGTTTGATCCACAGGGTGTTACCTGTGTGGCGATGCTGGCAGAGAGTCATATTAGTATTCACACATGGCCAGAGAAAGGTATGGCAGTCTGCGATATCTTTACCTGTGGTGAGCATACCAAACCCAAGAAGGGTATGGAGTATATGCAAATGATGTTCAGTGCCAAGGACATCGTATCTAAATCATTTACACGACCATTAGAATGAGCAAAGAATTTTTGTGGGTGGAGAAATACCGCCCAAGCATTGTTGAAGATTGTATCCTTCCTGCTAGCACCAAACAAGTGTTTCAGGGTTTTGTTGATCAGGGAGAACTTCCTAACTTGCTGCTGACAGGCACTGCAGGTGTTGGCAAGACAACGATTGCCAAAGCTATGTGTGAGGAGATTGGTGCCTCTTACATCGTGATCAATGGATCTGATGAGGGACGCTTCCTAGACACTGTAAGGAACCGTGTCCGTCAGTTTGCCACGACTGTCTCTCTCACGTCTGGAGCATCCCACAAGGTGGTCATCATCGATGAAGCAGACAACACCACTAACGATGTTCAACTGTCTCTGAGGACCGCTGTGGAGGAGTTCCACGGCAACTGTCGTTTCATCTTTACCTGCAACTTCATTAATAAAATTATTGAACCGTTGCACTCACGTTGTACGGTGGTTGACTTTAGAATCAAACCCGAGAAGTCTACTCAACTTCAGGGAGAATTCTTTACTCGTCTCAAAACTATTCTGACAAATGAGAATGTTGAGTATGAAGACAAAGTTCTCGCGAAGCTTGTTAAGAGGTATTATCCTGATTGGCGTCGTCTTATTAACGAGTGCCAGCGTTATGCTGCCACAGGGAGTATTACTTCTGCTATCTTGGTTGACGTTGCAGATGTTAATCTGGACTCTCTACTTACATCTCTGAAGAAGAAAGACTTTACTACTGTAAAGAACTGGGTAGTTCAGCATCTGGATAACGATCCTAGTATGGTGATGCGTAAGATCTATGACAGTTTGTATGGTGTATTGAAACCTGCTTCTATTCCTGAAGCTGTTCTTATCATTGCCAAGTATATGAAAGACATTACTATTGTTCCTGATCAAGAGATCAACTTGTTGGCATGTCTAACAGAGATCATGATGAGTTGTGAATTCAAATGACACTACTCAAATTTATTGAAAAAGAACCTAAATTTATTATGATGGAGGAAATGTATGAGAGACTCGAAAACGAAGCAGAAAGGCAGTGGGCGTATATCAAAAGTCAAAACGACACCAGAAAATGTAGCAGAAGCAAATGAAGCATTGTTTCATGCTACAATGAACTTACCCCATGCTGCTGCTCATTGTGGAATGACAGAGCGTGAAATGAAAATGATCTTTCGTGAATACCTTAAATACCATGCCCCAGACATTGAAGTCATTGAAGACGCCACTTCGCTACCCAGGCGGAAAGAGTCGTGCGCTGAGTAAACTCTTTCAATACATTCCTAACCTGAAAGATTACACTGAGTATCGTGAACCATTCTTGGGTGGTGGTTCTGTGGCGTTGGAAATTGGTAAACGATATCCACACCTAGACATCTGGGTAAATGATTTGTATGAACCACTCTATAATTTCTGGCGTGTTCTTCAAGACCAGAGTGACGAACTTCATTCTAAGTTAGTACGATTAAAAACTAACCATCCAGAACCAGTATTAGCAAAAGAATTGTTTTTAGATGCTAAGGACATATTAGATATGGATACAACATCTGACTTATCTCGTGCTGTTGCTTTTTACGTTGTCAACAAGTGTTCCTTTTCTGGTCTCACTGAGACCAGTTCATTCTCCAAGCAAGCGTCAGAGAGCAATTTCTCGATGCGAGGCATTGATAAACTTCCAGACTACTCCTTGATGATCAAGAAGTGGAAGATTACTAATCTTCGCTATCAAGAACTCTTTACTGATAACAAAGACATCTTTACTTATCTAGATCCTCCTTATGAGATTGGTTCTAATCTCTATGGTAAGAAGGGGAATATGCATAAGGGATTTGATCATGATGGGTTCGCTGCCATCTGTGATCGGTTTGTTGGTCATCAACTTGTGTCATATAATTCAACGCAACTGATCCGAGACCGCTTCAAGAAAGGGTGGACAGCTGCTGAATTTGCACACACTTACACCATGAGGAGCGTGGGGAGTTATAATACAGATCAAGCGTCTCGCAAGGAACTCGTCCTAGCAAATTATGAAATGTGAAGTCACCCTCTACGTAGCAGGCACCGTGTTCAAGGAGCAGGTCATTGCTCGTAATTATGAAGAAGCGAGACAAACTGCTGTCGCCAGAAATCCTACCGCTAAAGTTGTTAGTGTAACTGCTGTATTTAAATGAACATCTTTGTTACTGATGAATCTCCATGGAAATCTGCTCAGGTTCTACCTGACAAGCACATCGTCAAGATGCCTCTAGAAACCTGCCAGATGCTCTCTATAGTTGCCTCAGACAAGTGGGGTCATGCTTATGGCACACTGCCTAAGAAAGACGGCAATCCATATGCTACAGAGAAGGGAGCATTCCGCAATCACCCTTGTACTATCTGGGCTAATGAGACTGTAGCAAACTCTAGATGGTTGCTTGCTCATGGGTTTGCTCTCTGTAGTGAATATGCTGCTCGCTATGCAAAAGTTCATACCTGTTTTACCACTCTTCTTGCTGCTGACAAAATCATTCCTGATGTAAGATGGGATGATCACACTCCTTTTGTTCGAGCAATGCCTGAGGAGTATAAATTTGATGATAGTATCACTACTATCGAAGCATACAAAATGTATATCGCATCCAAGCCTTGGGTGAAAGATAACTACCTACGATTACCACACCACAAACCTGACTGGATTTAATAATGTATCAATTGAAAGATTACCTGTATTCAATTAACCAATCAAAGAAAAGTATTCTAGATGATGACGTTGATTCTGAGCGAGGGTATCCTCCTTATATTGTTAACAGGTGCTTGTCTTCTTTCACTGATACTATCCTATACGTAAATGAGATGAATAAAAGTTCTCATCTACCAAAGAAGTTACAATATGACTTTTTACTAAATAGTGTGAAACCGAGGAAGCGTTTCTCTCCTTGGGCAAGAAAAGATTCTATTGATTATCTTGAAGTAGTTAAAGAGTATTATGGTTATAATGACGATAAAGCACTCCAGGCACTTAGGATTCTCACCAAGGATCAATTAGATCATATTACCAAGGTATTGAATAAAGGTGGAAGACAATGAGTGATGAAACTATAATCCAATGGAAACAAACTGATATGGTTGAAGTGGTTCTTGGAGAACCAGACGACTTTCTTAAGGTAAGAGAAACTCTAACACGTATTGGAGTAGCATCTCGTAAAGAAAAAAAGATCTATCAGTCTTGTCATATCTTACATAAACAAGGTAAGTATTATATCGTTCACTTCAAGGAGTTGTTTGCTCTTGATGGCAAGAATACAAATCTTTCTTTGAATGATGTTCAACGTCGTAATCGTATCATTCAATTACTTAGTGATTGGGGACTGGTTAGTGTTGTTGATGCTAGTAAGATTGAAGATCTGGCACCACTGAATCAAATTAAAGTCTTGTCTTTCAGGGAGAAAGGTGAATGGACACTTGAGTCAAAGTACAACATCGGTCGTAAGAAAACTACGGTAGAGTAAACCGCAACTTTTAATAAGGAAAACCGTTATTAAAGGTTAAACAGTTGTTGTTAAATAAGTATGTGATGCCAAACGGGTCACATATAAACGTCGCTTATTTAAGGGCATGGTAAACATTAACTGGGAAACATATACTCCCTACTCAATTGGATTTGATGAAACATTCAGCAGACTGGAATCTATTGCGGGAGGTGGATCAAATTACCCACCATACAATGTGGTGGACGGACATGATGGCAGAACCCTGCTGGAAGTCGCTCTTGCAGGATTTTCAGGAGGAGATATTGAAGTTACAACAGAACGAAATGTTCTAACAGTATCTGCTAAAAAAGCACCACCGGATAAAGAACGTAAATATTCCCATAAAGGAATATCGTATAGAACCTTTTCACGCAACTGGCAAATGGCAGATGATGTGGAAGTCGAAGAAGTAAAATTTGAAGATGGTCTTCTTAAAGTTCTTCTTGTCAAAAACCTACCAGAGAAACAGAAACGAAAAACTTGGTTCTAAATAAAAATGGAAGGCACTTGACGGTGCCTTTTTTTAATGCTAAACTTAGAAAGAATTCATAATAACTATGGCAGTATCAATTTTAACTTTGAAAACTGGCGATCGTGTTATTGCTGAACTGAAAGAAATCTTTGATGGAGAAGGTGACGACAAACGTGGCGTCTGTCTTCTTATGGAAGAACCATATGTATTGAATCTAGAAGGTGGTAATCCACAGTATCTTACTGAAAAGTATGGTATGGAATATCAAATTAAGTTCAGTAAATGGAATCCTTATTCTTCAGATTGGCAATTTAAGATGCCTTATGATTGTATTATGACAGTTAGTACTCCAGAACCTGGATTGCTACAAGCATACGAAAACAAAATTACAGAAAAGAGAGAACTACAAAATGACGGAACAGACACAACCACAACTAACAACCAATCATAGTATTCGATTAGTTATTTTAACTACCCAAGAAACAATTCTTTGTTTGTTTGGCGACATTAAAGATGATGAGTCTGGAAAAATTGTTGGTTATAAAATGTTATATCCTTTTGTTCTTGGACTTTCTGACCCAAATGAAGATGGGACTATTCCAATTAAATATGTTCGATGGTGTCCATATACTCCAGTTCAGGAGTTTAAATTGGGTGGAGAACATATCATCAGTGTAACATTTCCTTCTGACGATATTCTTGAAAATTATGTTCAAGAACTTGGAGCTTACGGAATTGAAAGAGATCAACTATTCTATGATTTAGAGGAGACTAATGGAGATAACAGCGAACCTGCTGAAGATAGCGAATGAGTGGATCATCGCTCAGGTAGAACCAGCTGAAGGGGACACTATACCAGGTGACCCTGATGTCTGGATGATCGAACCTTATGTGGTAGACTGTGAAGGTCAGATCGTCCCATGGGCAACTCATGCTTCGGAACGTGAGTTTAATGTCAGGTCTTCTGACATTACTGTCGTGACAAACCCTAGCAAGACACTCCTTGCTCGTTATATTGAATCCCTTGAATGAAGTTTTACACTAGTGTTGAGCAAGCAGGCAATCGTCTGCTTGTCCGTGGTTATGAAAATGGCAATCGCTACAGCGTGAGGGTTCCTTTCAATCCCACGATGTATTTGCCTAGTAAAAATTATTCTGAGTGGACAACACTAGAAGGAGATTGTGTAGAACCACATAAGTTTGGTTCTATCAATGATGCTCGTGAGTTTATCAAACAATATAAAGATGTTGATGATTTTGATATCTATGGAAACTCTCGTTTCTTGTATCAATACATTGCCGAGCAGCATCCTGAAGAGGAACTGAAGTTTGATAGCAGTAAGATTCGTGTCTTTACTATTGACATTGAGACTGCTGCTGAGAACGGTTTCCCTGACATTGAGACGGCAGACCAAGAGATCCTTGCTATCAGTATTAAGGACTCCTTCAGTGGTCGTATAACGGTGTTTGGAGCACGTCCTTTTGACAACCAAGACAAGATGGTTGACTACATGCATTTCCGATCAGAGGAAAGCATGATGGGTGCTTTCCTTGACTTCTGGCAGCAGAACTATCCTGACGTTGTTACGGGATGGAATTGTCAACTGTTCGATATGCCATACATCCATAACCGTATCAATCGTATTATGGGTGAGAAGTTTGTGAAGCTGTTGTCGCCCTGGAAACTTGTGTCGCAGCGTGAGATCTTTATTAAAGGTCGCAAGAACTTCTCTATTGATATGCTTGGCATCTCTCAACTTGATTACCTTGAGTTGTATAAGAAGTTTACTTACACTAACCCAGAATCATATCGTCTGGACCATATTGCTTTTGTTGAACTCGGATCTAAGAAACTAGATCACTCAGAGTTTGATACATTCAAAGAGTTCTACGAGGGAGACTGGCAGAAGTTTATTGAATACAACATTCATGACGTTCGTCTGGTGGATCAACTAGATGATAAGATGAAGTTAGTTGAACTCGCATACACCATGGCATATGATGCTAAGGTAAATTATGAAGACGTGTTTAGTCAAGTAAAAATGTGGGATAACTACATTTATTGCGAACTCTTGAAGAGAAAGATTGCTATTCCTCCTAAGAAAGAGAGCGCAACTAAAACTGAGAAGTATCTGGGGGCACATGTTAAACAACCGAAACCTGGATTCTATGATTGGGTGGTGTCTTTTGATCTCAACTCTCTGTATCCTCATCTCATTATGCAGTACAACATCTCGCCCGAGACACTACTCGACAAGAGACATTCAACAGTTACAGTTGATAAGATCCTTGCGGGAGAAGTAGAGATTGATGGTGAGTATGCTGTGTGTGCTAACGGCGCACAGTATACAAAAGAGAAGCATGGGTTTCTTCCTCAGATGATGAAGAAGATGTATGATAGTCGTGTCATCTTCAAGAAGAGGATGATTAAAGCAAAGCAACAGTATGAGAAGACTCCTACTGTTGAACTCATGAAAGAGATTGCTCGCTGTAATAATATCCAGATGGCAAAGAAGATTTCTTTGAACTCTGCTTATGGTGCTATCGGCAACGAACACTTTAGATACTATCGTCTTGCTAATGCTGAGGCTATCACTTCATCTGGTCAGGTTTCTATCAGGTGGATTGAAGATAAGATGAATGGGTATCTAAATACTCTTTTGCAAACGGAGAAGGTAGATTATGTCATCGCTAGCGATACCGACTCGATCTATCTTAATCTTGGACCTCTTGTTGATAAATTTTTTGCTGCTAAGTCTGGCGATAAAGCAGCAATTGTTTCCATACTTGATAAGATCTGTCAAGACAAGTTGGAACCATTCATCGAATCCTCTTATCAGGAACTTGCGAATTACGTTTCGGCGTATGAACAAAAGATGAGTATGAAGCGTGAGAACATCGCTGATCGTGGTATCTGGACTGCGAAGAAGCGTTACATTCTCAACGTATGGGACAGTGAAGGGGTTAGATATAACGAGCCCAAGATGAAGATTATGGGTCTTGAGACTGCGAGGTCTTCTACTCCAGCGTACTTTAGGGATAAGTTATATGCAGCGTTTAAGATTATTATCGGCAAAACAAATGATGAACTTATCGATTTCATCAATGTCGTGCGAGCAGAAACCAGACTGCGACCTTACGAAGAGGTTGCCTTCCCCAGAGGCGTTAACAATCTGGCAAAATATCGCCACCCAAATGAGATTTACCAGAAAGGAACACCCATCCACGTAAGGGGTGCTCTACTCTACAACTACTATGTTAAAAAACATAAGGTAGAGAACAAGCATCCTCTTATTCAGGAAGGTGAAAAGATCAAGTTCATGTATCTCAAGACACCCAACCCTCTTCATGAAAACGTGATTAGTTTCTTTGGTGAGTTGCCCAAGGAGTTTGGTATTGAGAAGTATGTAGACTACCAGACACAATTTGAAAAGTCTTTTCTCGAACCGCTCAAGAATGTGCTATACTGTGTCGGGTGGCAACACGAGAAAACCATTACCATTACGAGTTTCTTTGGATGAGTAAGAGAATTTTTGTTGTGACATGGACTAACCATCTTGTCGGTCAAGTAGGACCAGAGGACATCAAGTGCTTTGAGGACTACAAAACTGCCTGTGGGTTTGCTAAACTCATGGGTAAGTCTTATAATTATGTAAACTTTTACGAGGAGAATGTAGAAAAATGGGATTCCTAGACACAGTAATTAAGGATAGTGGCAATGAGTTTGCTAGTCGTGTTAGTGAAGGGGTTGCTGCTGGCGACATTACATCTTACGTTGATACTGGGTCTTATATTTTTAATGCCCTGGTTAGTGGTTCGTTGTTTGGAGGTTTACCCGCCAATAAAGTTACTGCCTTGGCAGGAGAATCAAGCACTGGTAAGACTTTTTTTGCTCTCAGCGTCGTTAGTAATTTCCTTGCTGCTAATCCTACGGGTGGAGTCATTTATTTTGAGTCTGAATCTGCTATCTCCCGTGATATGATTGAGACTCGTGGTATCGATTCTAATCGTATGATCATCATGCCTGTCGCTACCATTGAGGAGTTCAGGACACAAGCTTGTCGTATCCTAGACAAGTATATGAAAGAACCTAAAGACGAGAGGGTTCCTATGCTGTTTGTGTTAGACTCTCTTGGTATGCTTTCAACATCCAAGGAGATGGAAGACGTTGCTAATGATAAGCAGGTCAGGGATATGACTAAGAGTCAGTTAATCAAGGGTGCCTTTCGTGTGCTTACCCTCAAACTAGGACAGGCATCTGTTCCTATGATTGTGACCAACCATACATATGATGTTATCGGTTCTTATGTTCCGATGAAAGAAATGGGTGGTGGAACAGGTCTTAAGTATGCTGCTTCCACAATCATTTATCTTGGTAAGAAGAAAGAGAAAGATGGTACTGAATTGGTAGGTAACATCATCAAGTGTGAGGCGAAGAAATCTCGTTTAACAAAAGAAGGTAGTAAAATTGAGACACGTTTGTTCTTTGATGAACGTGGACTTGACAAATACTATGGACTATTGGAACTGGGTGAGAAGTATGGAGTCTTTGAGAAAGTTGGAAATCGTATTAAGATTGACGGCACCTCTGTATATCCCAAATCAATTCTTGCAGATCCCGAGAAGTATTTCACGGAAGAAGTAATGGTTAAACTTGAAGAAGCAGCACAGCAAGAATTCTCCTATGGCAACTGAGCGCATTCAACAGACTATCTTACGTAATCTTATCTTTACGGAAGAGTATTATCGTAAGGTAGTCCCCTTTATAAAAGAGGATTATTTTGAGGAGTATCATGAGAAAGTTATCTTTGAAGAGATCGCTGACTTCGCTTCTAAGTATGACAAAGTTCCTACTCAGGAAGTCTTATCGATTAATATCCAAAATCGTAGCGACCTTAATGACGAAACGTTTAGAGATTCGTTACAGACAATACGAGGACTCACAGACGAATGGGTTGACTACGAGTGGCTCCTTGACGCAACAGAAAAGTGGTGTCAAGACAGAGCAATCTATCTCGCCCTTATGTCCTCGATCAAGATCGCAGATGGAGGCGATAAAAAAATATCAAAGGATGCGATACCAAGCATTTTACAAGAAGCATTAGCAGTATCTTTTGACGAACACATAGGACACGATTATATTGAACAAGCAAAAGACCGCTATGAATTCTACCACCGCAAAGAAGAGAAGGTTCCCTTTGATCTCGAAAAGTTTAACTATATCACGAAAGGTGGTATCTCTAACAAGACTCTCAGTGTCGCTCTTGCTGGAACGGGTGTCGGCAAGTCTCTATTCATGTGCCATTGCGCTGGTGCCGCACTCACGCAAGGGAGGAACGTACTCTATATTACATGTGAAATGGCAGAGGAGAAAATTGCTGAACGAATTGACGCAAATCTTTTAAATGTTTCTATCAAAGATATTGCTGAACTACCTGAAGTTATCTTCAATTCTAAAGTTCAGGAGATCTCTAGGAAAACTAGAGGCAAACTTATTATCAAAGAGTATCCCACAGCATCAGCACATGCTGGACATTTTAAATCACTCATAAGTGATCTGTCTCTCAAGAGGGATTTTAAACCAGATATAATCTACATTGATTATCTGAACATCTGTGCATCAGCGAGGTATAAAGGTGCGATTGTCAATTCTTACACGTATGTCAAAGCGATTGCTGAGGAGCTTCGGGGTCTTGCTGTGGAATGTAATGTTCCTATTGTCACAGCTACTCAAACTACTCGCAGTGGTTATGGCAATAGTGACCCTGACCTTACCGATACTTCTGAGTCTTTTGGTTTGCCTGCCACTGCTGACTTTATGTTTGCTCTTATCAGCACTGATGAGCTTGAACAACAGGGTCGCATCATGGTCAAACAACTTAAGAACAGATACAACGAAACCGCTGCCTCACGAAAATTCATGGTGGGAATTGACAGATCCAAGATGAGGCTGTATGATGTAGCGGAGGATGCTTCTGATATTAGCATCGACCAAGAGGACCCTGGTGAAGAGTTCTCACAATTTGCCCAAACACAAAACCGACTATCTAAATTTGCTGAGTGGAATGTATGACTATTAATTTTGACCGTTATGAAGAATTTGTTTCAGCAGTTACTTCAGAAGCTTCTACAAATTTTGTTGATTTCGCTGACCGTATTGGTGATCTGGATCGACAAGGTGCCAATATTGAGAGATTGCTTACTGCTGGTGTTGGAATTAATGCTGAGGGCGGTGAGTTCCTTGAGATCATTAAAAAAATGGTCTTCCAAGGAAAACCGTGGAACGAAGATAATCGTGAGCATCTCATTATTGAGTTGGGTGACGTTATGTGGTATGTTGCTCAAGCTACAATGGCACTTGATATTTCCTTCGATGAGGTAATCGAAACCAATGTCAACAAACTGAAGAAACGCTATCCTGGTGGTGAGTTCAATGTTCATAATTCAGAAGTTCGTGCTGCTGGCGACAGATAATGCTTAGTCTCTGGATCCACTTGGTAGCATTCTTTCAAGTTGTGGTAGTGAATTGTATCCAACCAGTTAACTGGCAGTACTGCTATCGAGTGGACCAGTGGCTCTTGACAGAAGTCAAGGAAGGGTATAGACTGTGGACAGGACAGACAACCCCGTATCAAAATGAAAAAGATTATCTCGACCTCCCCTCTAAATAGTTAGACGGGAGGTTTTTTATGTCTAAGCAAGGAAGGGTAAACATTTCAGGACAGTGGGAAGTAGCAGTCCGTAAAGTTCAAGAAGCATTAGCTGGTGCAGATCCTCAAGGAAAAGAGTTTGCTTATTTTAACTATGATGTTAAAACTGCAGTTGATCCTAATGATCCTACAAATAAAAGAAAGAAAATCTTCTTTGGTATTAAAGTTTTAGTTCCTAGAAGTGGTAGGGCAGTAGCGTCTAATAGAATTGCCAGAAATTTGACTGAAGCATTTTCAGACGCTGTTCCTAGTAGAGACAACCAACAGATTGATATTCCAATTGTTGTTGGTGGAGTATCTAAATCTATTCGTGTTGAAGTAAAACCAGAAGCAGGTGGCGGATCTGGTGGCGGCGCAACAAAGACAGAACGTAATGAGTGTGCTCAGTGTCTGTATGCTGCTCTTGCTTTCTATGTCTATGGTGGTCATATAGATCCAACTAAAATAATTGCTGATGAAGATTTTCAGGAAGCAGCAAAATATATTGATATAAAAGATACAAAACTAGAAAAAATCTATGGTGATGCTTTAGATCTATCATGGCATCATTCTTCTATCAAAGGTGCTAATAAACTTTGGGATGTCTTTGGTAGAAATTCTGGAGGTAGAAGATATACTTTCTGTCGTGGTGGTGGACCAGACGATAAAGAAATTAAAGCAGCATTTCAAAAAGTGAATGCTCAACTGAAGAGCGATCCTAATATTAGAGTATCTTTTTCTTCTGAAGATAAATGGAATCCAGCAGACATTTGGATGGTGGATAACTCTCTTGATATGTCTAAACTTGATGCTTTACAAACTGTAGATGCTATTAATAATTTTATCAAAGAAAAGTATGAATCCAGAGAATTGATTGGTGTATCTTTGAAGAGAATTGCTGGTAGAGTTAAGATGCAAGTTATTAATTACCGTAAAGATGCTCGTGCATTAAAAGCATCTAAGTATGGTTTTAAGAAGTATGACTTAGTTTATAAGACATCATCTAAAAAAGACAATAAAGATAACTATCCTATGGATGCATATCTTTATTACTACACTGGTGGTTATGACAAGTTTCAATCTAGAAACTTTGGTGATAAGGATGCATCATGGCAGTTAGAATTGAAAGCAGCATCTGCTGCTGATGGTCGTGCTGGTGGTGGTAGTGCTGTTACTATATTAAAATCTTTAAACGTTAATTACGCTGGTCTTACTAGTGGATGGGATAATAAACCTTTCCATCAGACATGTGATCCTAAAAATAAGACTCACAAAAAACAAATTTCAGAAGACATTTTAAAATTACTTAAAAAGTATAATGCATCTGGATTACCAAATGATGATACTCAGGCACTTGGGGAAATATACCAAAGAAATCAATCTTGGAGATATTCCAAATTGTTGAGTCTTAGATTACTTGATTGTATAAAAACTTCTGGTAAGGGAGATGAAATTATGAGAGCTCTGTATCTTTATGCGTCTTCTCAAACTGATAAATCATCTGTGTATGTGAAGTTGATGGATTGAACCAGTTGGCAAACCGTCTATCGATCTCCCAAGACACCTCATACTAGAGTACAATAAAGTCATGTCAAACGTCAAACAACTCAAGCACCTGGAGCACCTGGAAGATGAGATGCTGAACTATGGTGTTGATGGATGCAAGGCAGCAGTATCATTTCTCAAGGAACTGAGGAAGATGTTGGGACAGCAGGAGAGCAGTGGTTTCATGCAAACCAAATGGGACGGTGCTCCTTCTGTTGTTTGTGGTGTTGATCCTTTGTCTGGTTTGTTCTTTGTTGGAACTAAGTCAGTCTTTAACAAGACAGAACCTAAGACTTGTTTTTCTGAAGAAGCAATTGATAGTTATTACTCCGGAGACCTTGCTGAAAAATTAAAGTTCTCTCTACGCTACTTTAGTAAGTTGGGTATCAAAGGAGTTATCCAAGGAGATTTATTGTATACAGATTCTACCGTAAATACAGAGGTGGTTGATGGAGAAAGACTATACACATTTCGACCAAACACTATTACTTATGGCATCCCTACTGATCACGATATTGGTAAACAAGTTGGGAGATCTAAGATTGGAGTAGTATTCCATACGCACTATACTGGCGATTCTCTTGCTGAGATGCAGGCAAGAGCTGGTGCTCCTATTAATACATTCAATAAAATTACTGAATGTGCTGTGATTCCTAATGATACTCCTATGGATAGAGTTGGATTTTCTAAATCAGAGATGCAAAAGTTCAACAACTACATCACTAAGATTGAACGCATGTGTGGTATCTGTGGTGATTTCTTAGACGAATTAGTTGCTAAGACAGGTACTACTGGTGATGCTAAGTTCCACATCGCATCTTATTTAAAGCAGTTCTTTAATAACGAGATCAAGAATGCTCGTAGTATTTCTAACATCGATGAGACGATGTATGACATGCTGAACTTCTATGAAGAGAAAACAAGTAAAGAACTTGCCAAGATCAAAACAGTTGCGAACCTGACTAAGAAGAGATCTCTTGTATATGATAGTCAGAACTACGTAGTAAATAATGTATACAAGTTTAAAGCGATGCTTACTCTGTATAAGGAACTACAGGCAGTCAAGCAAATGGTTATAGATAAACTGGACCACCTGGAAGAGTTTAGAACATACGTTCAAACTGATAAAGGATATAAGGTTACAACTCCTGAGGGATATGTCCTTCACAAAGATGGCAGCATGATTAAGTTTGTTAACCGCCTGGAGTTTGCTTACAATAACTTCACCCTACAGAAGCAATGGCGTTAAATTGTAATACTTGCTACTTTACATTTGGTAGGTTTCAACCACCTACCACAGGACACAAAGATAACTTTGATGGGGTGAAACGTATCGCAGGTAGTCATGACTATCGGATCTATATCTCTCAAACATTCGATACTAAAGGTAAGAACCCATTACCACCTGATCGTAAATTGTATTACATGAACTTGATGTTTCCAGAACATCGTGGTAAAATAATATCAGGACCAAGAGATCCTGTTGCTATTATGCAGGACTTAATGTTAGGGGGATATAATGAAGTTGTATTTTTAGTTGGATCTGATCGTGTTAGTGCGATGCAGTTCTTACACAAATATAATGGTAAAGACTTCTCGTTTAGAAAGATAGAGATACAATCTTCTGGTAGCAGAGATGCTGATGGAGATACCTTTGCTATTTCTGGAACGAAGATGAGACGTGCGGCATTTGCTAACGACTTCAAAACATTTCGTTCTGGTATTCCCAGAGCATTGAATGATAAACAGTGCCAGCAAATGATGGAAGAGATACAATCAAATCTACCTGAGAATTTTAAATGAAAGATTTCAAGAAACTACGAGAAGAAGCACTACGGCAACAACAGAGGCAGGAAGAAATATTTAAAGAAGGTGATGCTGTTATGTCATCACGTACAGGAGAGAAAGGACATCTCCATAGAGTGGGTGGAAACTATGCTATCGTAATTTCTGAAGAAGGTAATATGTTTAGAGAGTGGATTAGGAATATTAGATCTATAAATAATACGAGAAGAACCTCCTTGTTAAACGATGAAGTATCAGAAGACAGTCAATAGTGTTAGCAATAATGACGAGTTTTCGTCTGAGTTAATGGAAGCATATGGTAAATGGATGGGTGGAGATACCTTCCAGAATACTACCATTAACGAAGCAGCATTTGATGGTATGGCACAACAGTCTAATGGTGCTGAAATTGAAGACACTACAGTAAAAGCAAAGAAAGCAAAGAAAACGGTCAAGAAAGAAGAAGTAGAAGTTCTTGAGCGTGAAGAGTATGAGATCGATGGCGAGATTTATGTCATCGAGAAAGTAAAGATGGATGGCGTTGATGACAACGGTAACACCTCATGCTGGAAAGGATATAAGAAGCAAGGCACCAAGAAGAAAGGTGGTAAAGAAGTTAACAACTGTGTAAAAGCAGGTGTTGAGTATGAAGGTAATGAACTTACAGAAAAGAAACTAGACAAGGTTGATCACAGCGAACTTAAGGGTAAGCATGATGATCGTAAGGATAAGGATATCGACAACGATGGCGATGTAGATAAGTCTGACAAGTATCTCCACATGCGTCGTAAGAAGGTCTCTAAGATCATTGGTATGTCGAAGAAAAAATGAAAACATTTAGACAACTCCGCGAAGAGTGCGATTGTAAAGATAAAGAACGTAAAGGTAAGAAGAAAAAATCTACCGTAGAAGTCATGCCTACTGTCAATGACGGACAGAAAGGCATGGTTACTAAACCTACTAATGAATCAGTATTTGCTGGTAATTATCAGGGACCATTGTATGCTCCTCATCCTGACCTTGTTAAAAAAGTTAAGAAAGAATCATTTGAAGGTGGCGTAGCAAAAGCAAGAAAAGACTACCGTTCTGGAACACTTTTAAATTTTAAACAGTTCATGTCAAAATTGACAGACATTTTAGACGAGTGGGAGAAATAAATAGTTCATGCTCTATGACATGAACCAATGTTATCCTTTCTACTTCCACTAGCATCCAAAATTATTTCTGATGCTGTTAATAAAATTCCAGAAAATGAAGAACTGGGCGAGAAACTTGTTGAGATCTGTCTTGCTATTCTTGCTAAAGCAGTTAAGTTAACTAAAACTGACATGGACGATCAACTCTTGGAAGTTGTATCGAAAGCGATTGCTGCTCGCAAAGATTCCTGAGAATATAAATAACCATTAGGAAAATAAACGCTGAATAAAAATGTCTCTATACGGAAGAACTGACAGTGCTGCCAATGTCACCAAAGGTGGAAGAGGCATTGCTGCATCGTCTCAAGCAAAAACTACAGTCTTTGTTGATGAGACTGAAGCACAACTAAATGAAACTAAGTCCCGTGGTATCACTGGTCCTGGTTGGTGGTCTTACTTTACCTATACTGATTCTTCTGGCGCAACCCGTCATAAGGCAGAGCAATTAATCTTTATTGCTAACCCTGACGGCACAGAAACTCTGGAAGATGATACCATCGCAGCAGACGTAGCATCAGCAGTAACCATTACGGTTCAACCTGCTAACTCTACATCTTCTACTGAGGCTGGTTCGTTTACTCTTACGACCACCACTACTGGAACACCTGGAGCACTTGCCTATGTCTGGCAGCGTCAAACTGCAGGCGGTAAGCGTTGGACTAACATCACTGCTGCTCTTGATACTGGAATCACCTACGCAGACTTCACTACTGCGACTCTAGCATATAGTGCTTATGGTGATGATTCCCTTGACGGTTATAAGTATCGCGTCAAGATCACCTCTGCGGGTGGTACTGAAGAAGTAATCTCTGACGGTGAGGCAACTCTCACATATGGCGATTGATGAATGAACTTTAATGAATTGACGCCAGATAATTGGCTCTTCTTTGCTATTCAAAATTATAACAACCCGTCGTCAGTAACTTATAGTGATTTTGAAGAAGACTTAAAGAGATTCAAGTATATCAAAAGATTACTAAAACGATATGAGACGACGGGCGAGTTAAAAACACATCTTATTTTAAATCATGTGATTGTATTGTATAATGTGTTTGGTGAAGCAGGAACACCACTCCTGTTTTATAAGATTGAAGCAACATATTGGCGACAAATTACTGCTTTTATGTTGTTTCTAAATAGATTACCACCCAACTTTACTGATGCTGACGAAGAATGTCTAAGAAGTCTGAATCTAATTTGAATGAAATGGTAGCAGGAGACGGTTCTGGTCTTCAATTGCCACCTGCTTTTGTTATGGTGAATCCTAGACAGCACCGTAAGTATAAAAAGAACAACCAAGATAAAGTTGATGGGCGCACATCAGGCGCTCGCACTCTCTTCGATCGTATACAAAAAAGAAAAATGAAAGAACAAGTAGAAACACAAATTGACGAGGCAATTGTGTCCGATACAGAGAGGGCACAGAAAGTTATCCAACAGGGTAAGAAACTGAATCGCCAAAAAGAAATGCAGAAAAAGCGTAAAGAGGCGAAAGAAAAAATGATGAACAAGTCTGGTGAGATGGATACTCTCATGAAGGCACGTATGTCCGACTTTAAAAAGAAGGCAAAGGACCAAGAAAAGAAAGTCCAAAAAAATTCTTATGAACCCACAGGTGAAATTATGACTGAAAATCAAGATGTAGTTCAAGTTGCATTAGACGTTGCGACATCGGAACTTAATCCACAAGGTGAAGGATCGTTTGCTAAGGTACAATTTGGCGATGGATCTACACAGAACCTTGATAACTTCTCAGCAAAACGTATTGCTGCTTGTTATGCTCAATTGGATGATTCTCATAAGCAACAGTTTCAGTATCTGCTGAACAAAGATGCTTCTTCATATCAAACAGCACTCAATTTCGCAGTAAGGAACGTTTAAGTATGGCATTTGGTCTTGGTAGATTAGCAGTTTTAGAAAGTAAACTGGACATTTATGAAGATCTCTCCAAAGAGATGCTTGACAAGCTCGAAAGAGCAGTAGGAACAATCTCAGAAAACAGCAATAGAGTTGCTGTAATTTTGGAGCGCCACGAAAATCGTTTGGATGAATCTGAACGTGCCGATCAACTCATCATCGGTATGCTGGAAGAGATGAAGGAAAGGCATGAGAAGGATCATACACTGGTTAACAGTAGGATCAATAATATCCAGAAGAAAGTGGATTCCAACGCAAAGTTTGTTATCGGTGCAGGAGCAGTCCTTGCGACCCTTGTGGCAGTATTACAAGTGGTTCCACCTATCTTCAAAATCTTGACAGACGATAAGTCAACTGCTAGTATGGGTGGAGTGATGAAGCCTGTCTTTGAGTTATCTTGACGTAAAGTATATACAATTAGTATCCTCTCGTTTGACTCTTTTCAGTCGCAAGAAGGCAGACCTGTATAATTTCAGGTGTCCTTACTGTGGCGACTCACAAAAGAGAAAGAATAAAACGAGAGGATATCTTTTTAAGATCAAGAATACTTTTGTATACAAGTGCCATAACTGTGGCGTTGGCAAAACACTTGCTAATTTTTTAAAGGATCAAGATACTCTTCTTCATGACCAATATGTCATGGAGAAATTTAAAGATGGTGGAACTGGTAAGGGCACAACTGTGCCTAATCCTAAGTTTGAATTCAAAGCACCAAAGTTTGCAAAGAAAGATACAAATCTTGAAAAGATTTCTTCGCTAAATATATCTCACCCGGCAAGAGAATATCTTGAGAACCGAGGTATCAAAGATCTAGATTACTTCTACTATTGTCCCAAGTTTAAGGCTTGGACAAATGAACAAAAGAAGATGTTTGATAACCTTAGACAAGATAGTGCTCGCATTATTATCCCATTCCGAGACAAAGAAGGTAACCTGTTTGGATACCAAGGCAGATCGCTCGCCCCCAAGGCAAAACTGAGATATATAACGATCATGCTAGACGAAGAACACCCAAAGATCTTCGGACTGGATAAAATACAAGACGACAAACCTGTTTATATTGTGGAAGGACCATTTGATGCTACCTTCCTCAACAACTCTGTTGCTATGGCTGGATCAGATGCTGATGTTAGAACCTTTGGTTGGAACAATTACATCTGGGTATTTGATAATGAACCACGCAACAAAGAAATCGTCAACCGAATCTCTAAAGTTATTAGCAAAGGAGATAAGGTAGTCATTTGGCCTAAGAAGATACAGGAAAAGGACATAAACGATATGTTCCTTGCTGGACACGACGTTCAGAACATGGTAGACTCTAATGTCTATGGTGGATTGGAAGCAACCCTTAAATTAAACGACTGGAAGAAAGTATGACAAACGGACATGGTATTAAAGTTCAGAAGCGAGACGGCGCTGTAGAGGCGTTGAACCTTGATAAGATCCATAAGATGGTAGAAGAGGCATGTGAGGGTCTAGGAGGCGGTGTGAGTGCTTCTCAGGTGGAAATGAATTCGGGTCTCCAGTTCTTTGATGGTATTAAGACAAGTGATATTCAAGAAATTTTAGTACGTTCTGCTAGCGATCTGATTAGTCTGGACAATCCTAACTACCAGTTCGTTGCTGCTCGTCTGCTTCTCTTCGCAGTTCGCAAGCAAGTTTTTGGACCTGAATGGGTTCAAGGTTATCCCACTGTGTTGGATCACGCACAGAAATGTGTTTCAAATGCTGTGTATGATGACAGTATCTTGCGTAAATATACTCAGGAAGAGTGGAATAAGATTGATTCTTATATGGATCATGATCGTGATATGCTGTTTACCTATGCTGGTCTTCGCCAAGTAGTAGATAAGTATCTTGTTCAAGATCGCAGTTGTGGTGAAATGTATGAGACTCCTCAATACATGTATATGATGATTGCTGTAACTCTTTTTCAAAATTATCCTACGGAGACTAGACTGGATTATGTCAGAAGATACTACAACGCAATCAGCAAGCACAAGATCAACATCCCAACGCCAATCATGGCAGGCGTCAGGACACCCTTGCGTCAATTTGCATCTTGTGTTCTCGTTGATGCTGATGACTCCCTCGATAGTATCTTTAGCAGCGATATGGCTATTGGTAGGTATGTCGCACAGAGGGCTGGTATCGGTATTAACGCAGGCAGAATTCGTGGCATCAATTCTAAAATTAGAGGCGGCGAGGTACAACACACAGGCGTTGTCCCCTTCCTTAAAAAGTTTGAGAGCACTGTCAGATGTTGTACACAAAACGGCATCAGAGGTGGTTCTGCTACAGTTCACTTTCCTATCTGGCACCAGGAAATAGAAGACATTATTGTTCTTAAGAATAATAAGGGAACCGAAGACAATCGAGTGAGGAAACTTGACTACTCAATCCAAATTTCAAAACTTTTCTACGAACGTTTCATTGCGAATGAGGAGATTAGCCTCTTCTCACCGCATGACGTACCAGGTCTCTATGATGCTTTTGGTACTGATGACTTTGACACTCTATATCGGATGCATGAACTCAATGATGCTGTTCCAAGAAAGACTATCGGGGCACAAGAACTCTTTCTAGATATTCTAAAAGAGAGAGCAGAGACTGGTCGTCTTTATTTGATGAATATTGACCATTGTAACTCACATTCTTCTTTTAAGGATAAAGTTTACATGTCTAATCTCTGTCAAGAGATCACACTTCCAACAAAACCACTGGAACATATTGATGACCCTAACGGAGAAATTGCCCTCTGTATCTTGTCTGCTGTTAACGTGGGTAAAGTCTCTAAAAAGGAGGAACTTGAGGAAATCTGTGATCTTGCTGTACGTGGTCTTGAGGAGTTGGTGGACTATCAAGAATATCCAGTCGCAGCAGCAGAATTGAGCACCAAGAATCGTAGATCTCTTGGCATTGGTTATATCGGTTTAGCACATTACTTAGCAAAACAAGGAGAACACTATGATGATCCAAAAGCATGGAAACTCGTCCACGACTTGTCTGAATCTTTCCAATATTACTTGCTCAAGTCAAGCAACGCCATCGCTCAAGAGAAGGGCAAGTGTGGATATTTTGATAGAACCAAGTATGCAGACGGTATCTTGCCAATCGACACTTACAAGCGTGATATCGATGAGTTCTGTGGAACAGAATTAAATCATGATTGGGATTCTCTTAGGGCATCTATCGCCACCCACGGACTTAGGCACTCAACATTGTCTGCTCAGATGCCATCAGAAAGCAGTTCCGTTGTGTCAAACGCAACAAATGGAATCGAACCACCTAGAGCCTTTCTGTCCACTAAGAAAAGCAAAAAAGGACCGCTTAAACAGATCGTTCCTCAGTATGGTAGTCTCAAAAGTAACTACACTCTTCTATGGGACATGAAGGGCAACGATGGTTACATCAAAATTGTCGCTGCTATGCAAAAGTTCTTTGACCAGGCAATTTCTGGCAACTGGAGTTATAATCCAGAGAACTATGAGAACAATGAGGTTCCGGTATCTATTATGGCAGGTGATCTCCTGAAGACTTACAAGTATGGATGGAAAACCTCTTATTATCAAAACACATATGATAACAAAGATGACTTACAAGAACTAACGGAGGAGAAAAAAGAATCTATCGAAGACTTATTATCTCAAATTCTAGAAACCGAGGAGGATGACTGTGACAGTTGCAAAATTTAGGACAAACAATCAAATGCGTAGTCAAGTAGATGGTATGACGGTATTCAATACAAGTATCGTTGACAGCACCAAGCAAAAGATGTTCTTTGGACCCCCTCTTGGGGTTCAGAGATATGATAAGTTTAAGTATCCTGTGTTTGATAAACTAACACAGCAACAACTAGGTTATTTTTGGCGTCCTGAAGAGGTATCTCTACAGAAAGATCGCGCTGACTATCAAGTTTTAAATGATGCACAAAAACACATCTTCACATCGAACCTCAAGTATCAGATCCTCCTTGACTCCGTACAAGGTCGTGGTCCTGGCATGGCTTTCATGCCTTATTGCAGCCTACCCGAACTTGAGGGTGCCATGAACATCTGGCAGACTATGGAGATGATCCATAGTCGCTCCTATACTCACATTATCAAGAATGTATACTCCAATCCTTCTGATGTCTTTGATAAAATTCTAGACGATGAGAAGATTCTTTCACGGGCAGAGTCAGTAACTCATGCTTATGATGAGTTCTTACAGGCAGCACAAGAATGGGGAGCAGGTAATCAATGGGAACATGCTTTAGATGAAGTTCCAACAGCACAGTATGAATTGCGTGAACTCAAGAGAAAACTTTATAGAGCAGTTGCTAATGTCTATATCCTAGAAGGTATTCGTTTCTACGTATCATTTGCTTGTTCTTTTGCTTTCGGTGAACTTAAACTTCTAGAAGGATCTGCTAAAATTATTGGTCTTATTGCTAGAGATGAGAGTCAGCACATGACTATTACCCAGAATATTTTAAACAAATGGACTGCTGGTGATGATCCTGAAATGGTAGAGATTGCTAAGGAAGAAGAGGAAAATGTCTACGACATGTTCCGTCATTGTGTGGAGGAAGAAAAACTCTGGGCAGAATATCTGTTCAAAGATGGATCTATTATTGGTCTTAATGACAAACTTTTGTCTAAGTATGTTGAGTGGACTGCTAACCGTCGTCTGAGATCTATTGGATTGAAGGCAATCTTTGATACTCCTATTAGCAATAACCCTCTTCCATGGACAGAGCACTGGTTATCCTCTAAGGGTATGCAGGTTGCTCCTCAGGAAACAGAAGTGGAATCATATCTAATTGGGAGTATTAAACAAGATGTTGAAAAGGATACGTTCGCTGGTTTTGAGTTGTGATAAACTACTCTTTACCTGGTTGGAGGGAAGACCTTCTACAGACAAACCTACTCAGTCAGGAGGAGAGAGATCTCCTCTCACGGGGTCCGTCAAGTCTGGCAAAAGCATTCCAATTACAGGCAATAAAGTACAAATACGTGACCCATGGGACTGAATAAATAATGGAGGTTATATCATGAGTATGTGGCAGAAAATAAAGAGTATCCGAATCCCTGGATCTATCGTGGGAGCGTCTTTGACGGGTCTCTTATTGGGGACAACTATGGTTTTGTTTACAAGATTACCTGTAGCGCCACCAACCGTTCCTACATCGGTAGAAAATACTTCTGGCAAAAACGAAAGCCTAGAAGTAGTAATACTACTGTCAAGCGGCGAAGAGTTACAAGTGAAAGTGACTGGAGAAAGTACTATGGAAGTTGTCCAGAGCTTAAAGAGGATATTAAACAGTATGGACGGGAGTCTTTTGTTAGAGAAATCCTCTCCTTACACACCACACCAGGACGAGTCAACTACGAGGAGACCCGCCAGCTCTTCCTTCATGACGTTCTGACGGAAGCCTTGACAGATGGCACCCCTGTCTTCTACAATGGCAATATCCTCGGACGCTACTACCGTAAAGATTATTTTAATTATGATGAAACGAACTCTAGCATTGACAGCACTGACGTTAACTAGTTCTGCTTGTGCTTACCCTTCTATTACTGAAATTCCTGAACCTCCTGTTGTAGAAGTTCCTATGATACAGTATGAACTCACCTGGAAATGTGATGATTGTACTCCTGAGGAGCAGTATGTTCTTGAAGAACTTCAGAAGATGACAAAGATTTCTGATCGTAATGCTCTTGCTACAATCATGGGAAACATCAAGCAAGAGAGTAAGTTCATCTCCAACATCTGTGAAGGTGGTGCTCGTGTCTCCTATACTGAATGTAAGGTTGGTGGGTATGGTTTGATTCAGTGGACTAGTATTGGACGATACAAAGGTCTTGGAAACTTCTGTGCTAAATATGTGTGCGATCCCAGTAGTCTGGAAGGTCAGACTCGTTGGATGATTAACGAACCTATCTTCCAAAAAGTCCTTCCACAATTTGAAGGTAGTGGACAAACTGTATCTTACTACATGAAACCTGCATACTACTGGTTGGGATGGGGTATCAAAGGAAACCGTGAAATCTATGCGTATGACTACACTAAAAAGATGGTTTTAGCATGACATATCCAGCACCAAAATATCTTGAAGACGATCCCTGGTTTGGACCAGCTACTTTTTCTCTTCACCAAAAAGAATATAAACTTGCTTACGATCAAGCAGTAGCAGAAAATCTTTTACTTACTGACACCTACACAGAAGTAAAAAATATACATCAAGTGATGTATGATATTGCCACTAGTCATGGTAAAACAACCACACAACTCAATCCTATTGGTTGGATGTCTGGTATAAGTTAGGCAACTAACTTTTTTTGGGCATGTAGCATAATGGATAATGCATCAACCTTCTAAGTTGTCGATTGCTGGTTCGAGTCCAGCCGTGCCTGTTTGGTAGTCATACGGACACCTTCTCAAATAAAAAAAGATAAGCACTAGTGGCGGAATGGTAGACGCAGCAGACTTAGAATCTGCCGCCTTCTGGGCGTGGAAGTTCAAATCTTCTCTGGTGCATCGCTCGAATAGTTCAGAGGTAGAACACTTGATTTACATTCAAGTTGTCGGGGGTTCGATCCCCTCTTCGAGCATCACTCATATGAGGTTAAATGATTACAAATGTTATCCGCAAGATGTAAAATGTGTGGCAAAGAACTGACAAGCACAAGCAAAGTTCAGTTCTGTGGATGCCCAAATCAAATGAAAGTCGTAGACGATACAGTAGGAGCGATTGACTTGGGTCAAGTAGTCCTTACAAATTACGACAAAAAGATTAAATATCATGGTATCCTGACACCAGATGACCTAAAATACCAGGAGGAACGACGCCAACGTAAGGTCCGTCGCATTAATTTTGAGGAACGCTAATGATTAATCTGGACGCTCGTTATCACGAATACTTACATAGCAATAAATGCTTTACAATTGATGGAGCATGTGAGAAAGTAATTGCTTACGGGTGGACAGATGATGGTTCGACCATTGATGGGTATTATGTCTTGACAAAGAACTATAAACTCCAGTATAATATGAAAGAACAATGTATCTCGATGCAACAACGCATCGGAGTATAATCAACCTACTGAATATGAAAATTTTCCTAGACACTGCTGACTACGAAGCAATTGCTGAACGCTACAAGACTGGTCTAGTCGATGGCATCACCACAAACCCTACACTAGTTCGTAAGTCTGGTGTAGACTATGTGGAGTTTATCAAGACACTAGCAACTAACTTTGCTTTTGAAAGCATTTCTGCTGAAGTAGAAGGCGAGTCTTGCTTTGAGATGCTTGTAAATGCTACCAAGTATCGTGATATTGGTGAGAATGTTACGATCAAACTGCCCCTCACTGTAGAGGGTCTGAAGGCATGTAAAGAACTCACTTCTCAGGGTGTAGAAACTAACGTGACACTATGCTTCAGCGCCGCTCAGGCAGTGATGGCAGCAAAGGCAGGTGCCACATATATCTCACCTTTCGTGGGACGTATGAATGACAACTCCTTCAGTGGTGTTGAACTTGTTCGTGCTATCTCTGGATTGTATTGCGCTCATGGTGTTCGTACTAAGATCCTTGCTGCCAGTTTAAGAGATGTCCACCATGTCTCGCGTTGCTTCCTCTATGGTGCTAGTGTATGCACATTACCACCTGCTGTATTTGACAAAATGTATAACCATGTCCTGACTGATTCTGGTCTGGCAATTTTTGAAAAAGATTTTAAGGAGATCAATGGTTGAAGTCCCGTTTGCTGAATTTGAAAAAGACTTTGATGCTTATATGGATCGCATTGAAGCAGGTGAAACATTTATTGTTCGTAAACCAGATGGAACTGCTGTTATGGCAGTCCCTGCTGATGAATACAAAGAACTAACAGATCAGGTTACTGATACTGACTGGGAAGATATGATGACAACACATGATGATGCTAGTTAAAAAGTTAGTTGCTAAGTATGTCTCTCTAATCCAAAAGATTCCAGAGAGACACTACTTCCCTATCTTTGTTATTGTATCTCTATACTTCATCGTTCCGATGAGTGAGATTCTAGTAACACTAGGTGCTATTCTTTACTTTAAGTTTGAAACTAAAGCTAGACCTGTGATTGGTAGACTTACCAAGAGACTACCTACTTGGTTGACATATGGCGGTAGTATTCTATTCTTCCTGGTAATGATTGACGACACCCTCTTTTATGTGGTGCTCTTCATCATGGCAATATGGGGAGCAAGTAAAGTCAGAAAGAAAACTGTCCCACCCCCTTTACATGACGATGAGGAGGTGCTACAATATGGAAGTAACAAGGAACCTGATGAAACCAACCGTCATTCTTGAGAGATTTCCTTACCGCTACGTTCAGTGCGGTCTTCTAGAGATCAATGGTAGACCTGACTACCGCATTCAAAAAATGAATGATTGGACTAAGCGTTATACAGACATGTATTTCCTTGACAATCAGATGCAACTAGACACCTGTCTAGAAGATGCAGAGTATGTGCGCTGGCTTGATCCCGATCCAGATGTATGTGCCTATCGTAAATTCAATTCTGTGAGAAATCCCTATGTCAATTAAGTCTCATCTTGAAAAAGCAGAAGAATCTGCTCGCCAAGCACTTATCAACGCTCTTGCTGAGGGCGAGGATTATTATCTCACTGACCTCTTTAATTTATTAAATGATGTTCGTAAGTTGAATAAGAAAGTCAGTAATACTATTCGTTTTACTGACAACTCATCACAATGGGAAGAAGATAGACTTGAATATAATTTCAATCTGTCGTCTGATTATATTAATCGCCCTGGTGGTGATATGGATGCCCTAGATAACGTTCTTGATTTCCCTAAAGGAAATATCGTTATCAATAAATCTGATGATGGTAATATCACCTTCAGTTAGTCTCGGTAGGACTATAAACTAGCCCTGGTGCGGGTGATGTTCTCGCCGCCTGGTTTCTACATTCCAGTTAAAGATGTAGTGGTGGTGCCAAACCCCTTCTGTGTGAGCTGTTTTCTTGTTTAGCAGTTAAAATAATAAAACAAGTGGCGTGCATGTGCTTGGGAGGTTTGACCACCTCCCTCCATGCGGGTGTAGCTCAGATGGTAGAGCGTCAGTTTTCCAAACTGAATGTCGTCGGTTCAAGTCCGATCTCCCGCTTTAATAAATACTTCTAGCTTAGAAATAGTGTCTTCAGGACTGGAAGTATGTCAAAAATTCTTGCGAACCAAATCGCTAACTTTGGAGATGATTCTCCAATTGAATTAAAGGAAGGTTTAAATATACCAACAGGTAAACCTATACAGACAAATGGTTCTTCTGGAAACTCCGGTCAGGTCTTAAGTTCTACTGGTGCTTCTGTTAGTTGGGTAACTCCTTTTAGTGGAAGTTATAATGACTTAACTAATCAACCTACAATTCCAGCAACCCAAGTAAATTCCGATTGGAATTCAGTTGGTACTATTTCTGCAATTTTAAATAAACCAGTTATTCCTCCTCAATCTAGTGTTGTAATTAACTCCGCATCTGGTGGCAGTTCGTTATCTTATAATCCTGTTAACGGAGAATTTTCATATACTCCACCAGATCTTTCTGGTTATGCTGCTAGCACAAATGTTGCAAACTGGGACTCTGCATATGCTTGGGGTGATCATGCTTTAGTCGGGTATGCTTCAAGTACAAATGTTGCAAATTGGGACTCTGCATATGCTTGGGGTGATCATGCGCTTGCTGGATATTTACAAAATGAAACTGATACTTTACAAACAGTAACCTCTAGAGGTTCTAGTATAACAAATAATATTAATTTTGATGATGGTGTTGGTGTCAGATTTGGTTCTTCAACTTTCAATGATTTGCAAATTTCTTCTGATGGAGTAGGTAATTCTATTATAAACTCAAGAAGAACTTTAGATATTATTTCAGACGATACTGCTGATGTGGGAACTATTAAACTTCGAGTAGCTGGGAATGTAGATGGTATTCGAATTGATGATAACGGTGAGGTTATTCTTTATCATAATGATGTTAATAGACTAACGACAACTTCTACTGGTGTTACTGTAGCAGGAAATTTAAATGTAACTGGATCCACAACGTTGGATGTTGGTGATTTAAACAATGTAGACTTGAGTGTTGCTGCTGTGGATGGACAAATACTTAAGTATCAACAATCAACATCAACATGGATTGCTGCTAATGATCTACAAGGTAATCAGGAGACTGGTATTGCTTTAAGTGATATTTCTGTCTCTACTCAACCTGTTGGTAACGCTACACTTTCTTATAATAATACTAGTGGAGTATTTACTTTTACTCCACCTGATCTATCTAATTATTTGACATCTTACACTGAAACAGATCCTGTATTTACATCTTCTGTTGCTTTTGGTATAATTCAACAAAATATTAATAATTGGAATGCTGCGTATGGTTGGGGAGACCATTCTACTGCTGGTTATATAACATCTCTTGGTGATGCTGGTGGAGTTACTACTGCTAAGATTACCGAATGGGATACAGCATATGGTTGGGGTGATCATAGTGTTGCTGGATACTTAACTTCTTACACAGAGACACAAACATTAGATGCTGTTCTAACACTTGGAGCAACAACTACACAAGACATTACAACAACTGGTAAAGTATACTTCTCTAACAACTTTGCCACGCTTGGAGATCTTCCAAACGCAACTACTTATCATGGTATGTTCGCTCACGTTCATGCTGAAAATCATGGATACTTCGCACATGCTGGTGCTTGGACGCAACTAGTAGACACTGGATCTAATCTAAGTGAACTTGCTGATGTTGCTACTACAGCACCAAATACTAGTGATGTTTTGACATGGGATGGTGCTAACTGGGGTCCTGCAGCACCAACTGGTGGCAGTGGTGGCGCTAATGTAACTATCTCTGACACTGCTCCTGGTTCTGCTAGTGCTGGTGATCTATGGTGGGAGAGTGATAGGGGACGCCTGAAGATTTACTATAATGATACTGATAGCACACAGTGGGTTGATGCTTCACCCCCACTATCTCCAACAAATATTAGTAACATTACTACAAATGGCAATAATCAGTTGGTAGTAACTGATGAAAATGGAGTAAGTAATGCTATTGAAATTAGAACTGATGATGGAACTACAGAAAATATTCGTTGGAAGTTTATTGGTAGTGGTAGTCTGCTTCCGGCATCAAATGATGCCTATGATATTGGATCGCCTTCATTAAAAGTTCGTGATATCTATGAAGCAGATCCATCGGACATCAGACTTAAAAAAGATATAGTTGACTATAATGGTGGGTTAAATTTTATTGATAAACTTAGAGTTGTTAACTTTACTTGGAGAGATACAGTTGATAATAAAGCAGGCAAGAAAGAAACTGGTTTGATTGCACAAGAAGTCAAACTTGCTTTAGATGATTCTAATTATGAATCATGGAGACTTCATACTAATGGTGTTCGTCAAGGTATTGATAAAAAACAATTGATTCCCGCATTAATTTCTGCTGTCCAGGAACTATCTGCTCGTGTTAAAGAACTAGAATCTAAATAATAAAGAAGGAGCATACTAGAAATGGCAATTAATTTCCCCTCAACATCAGGGCAGGCAACTGACGGAACATTCACATATTTAACAGCAGGTATTACTTACTCTTGGGATGGTGGAAGTTGGAGTGCTGCAGGTGGTGGTGCTACGGCAACAGATAGAACAGTTTTTAGTGTTTCTAATGCAGCAGCTGGAAGCACATCTCTTAATTATGATAATGTTACTGGGGTTTTTACGTATACTCCTCCAGATCTTTCGTCTTATTTAACTACGACTGGATCTATAGATTCGCATAGTGATGTAACAATAACTGGAACTCCTATTGATGGTTCTGTTTTATCTTGGGATTCTGCAAATATCAGGTGGGAAAATACTGCTCCTGGATCTGGTGGTGGGTTGGATTCTGATCTTCTAGACGGACAAGAAGGAACTTACTATCAAGACTCCAGCAATCAAAATGCTGGCACATTATCTGCTGATAGACTATCTGGATCTTATAATATTAGTATTTCTGGTTCTGCTGATTCAATTGGTGCTTTAAATTCTGTAGGTGATGTTACTATAACCACACCTGTATCTGGTCAAGTTATAACTTATAATGGATCTGGTTGGGTAAATGCAGATTCTCCTAGTAGGAGAAAAACTATTACTACTACGCTCACCAATGTTTCTAACAATAGTATATCAAATGTTAGTATAACTACCCCAAATACTTATGCTTTATTGAAGATTGAGACATCTCATGCTTGTTGGGTTACACTTTATACTGATACAATTAGTAGGACTGATGATGCTCTTAGGTCTGTAAATACAGATCCTCTTCCTGGATCTGGTGTTCTTGCCGAGGTTGTTAACACTAGTGCTAATATACAACTAATTACTCCTGGAACTATTTGTTTCAATGGATCTTCGGTAAATCAAACCTATGCAAAAATTGTAAATCAGAGTGGTTCTACAGTTAATTTGCAGGTGATATTAACATTAGTTTCTATAGAGGACTGATATGTCTGAACAAATTTATTCTATCGCTCTTCGTAGTAAAGAAGACCTCGAAGGATTTTATTCTGATATGAAAGAAAGGGGTATTCGTTTACATATGAAACGACCTCTTAGTAGAAACACACAGTACTGGTTAACCCCAGAACAATATACTGAAATTTTAAGAGACGATAGAGTTTTTGGAATCGACCCGCTTGAGTTACTTAAAAAAGTTAAAGTTCAAAATGTTATCAACAACGAAAGTTATGATATCAATGGTGAGTTTCATAAGGAAGGATCTGTTAGTTCAACTCAAAAACAATGGGGACAAATTCACTGTGCTGGAACAGCATCTCAAAGAAACAAAAATATATTTGGTGTAAATGGAACAGTTTCATTGACTGGAAATGAAACAGTTAATGTTTTTAACAGTGGAAGAAATGTAGATGTTGTTATTGTAGACGATAGTATTTCTAGTGATAGTCCTGAATGGGAAAGTCCAACAACAGGACAAACTAGATTTGTTCAATATCAATGGTTCGATGAATTGAATACTTTAGTTGCTTCTATTGACGATGATAGTGCAACTTTACCTACAGGAACTATTAGTTATAGTGTTGCGAGTACTCCAGCACTGGATAATCACGGAGTTCATGTTACTGGAACCGTGGTTGGTAAAACTTATGGGTGGGCAACAGAAGCTAATATTTACAATATTGCGATTACTGATCAATGGCCAAGTGGTCAATCTGTGGGGACAACTTTAACTTCAGATTACCTTAGGGCATTTCATAGAACTAAACCCATAAATTCAACAACAGGGAAAAGAAATCCAACAGTATCTAATCATAGTTATTCTAATGTTATTGATCCACTTGAAAGAGTCTTAACTGCTGCTGATATAACTGAAGTTAGATATAGAAGTGTTGTATATACTCCAGCATCTCCTGGTCCTAGTGGAACTTGGACTGAATCTGCTTTACAAAGTGACTTTGGAATTGTTATGCTGCAAGATTATCCTGGTTGGTTCTCTAGTATTGTTAATGATGTAGAAGATGCGGTAGAAGAAGGTATTGTTTATATTGGAGCAGCTGGAAATGATAACTTACTGATTGATACTCCAGATGGACCTGATTGGGGTAATTATTTTAAAGTTTCTGGGTGGGTAATTCCTGGAACGTCTACACAATATGTTCTTTATTACAACAGGGGTGGTTGCCCTAATACACCCGATGGAAAGGGGATTGTTGTTGGGGCATTGAGTGCTAATGCTGATTTTAGGAGAGCATCTTATACAAATTATGGTCCTGGTGTTGATTTGTTTGCTCCTGGATCAAATATTTTATCTGTAGCAGGCAATACTGGGTCTACTAGTTTTACTGACACTAAGTATGGAGTTCCTCATAGGTTTACTCGATTGAATGGAACTAGTATGGCATCACCTCAAGTATCTGGTGTCATTGCTTGTCTTACTGTAGGTAAAGAAAGGTTTACTAATAATGATGCGCGAGGATATTTAAATCAACATAGTATTGATGGTGATATGACATTTGATATTGGTGGTGGAGGATTGAATGATAATACATGTCGCCAGGGGAGTCCTAATAAGTATCTTCATATTGAAAATCCAAGACGTGCATCTGGATACTTGAGGGAAGTAAAAGGTAATAGATCTACAGGACTTACCTTCCCCAGAAATACGATGATTAATAGTTCCAATCCAATATAAATTCCACCGCAGATCATTATTTCCTGAGGTATAAATAAGTTTGAGCACTAGTATTCATTGGTAGTTAAATGACTGACCGTTTTCCATTAATTGTTAATGCAAATTCTCAGAAAATTGAAGAAATTGTAGCAGGAGACAATTTAGATCTAACTAATAATGGTCTTGTTATCAATGGTGATTATGGTTCTGGAAAATATTTGAGTAGTGATGGAACTACGGTATTTTGGGGTAGTCCTGGTGATGTTTATCTTACACAAACACAAACTTTAACTAATAAAACTTTAGAAACTTGTAATATATCAGGCACTTTAAATATATTAACTAATATTTCTAATAGTTCTTTGGTGAACAGCGGAATAGTTGTAAATGGAATTACTATTAATCTTGGCGGAAGTGTTATAACTCCAAATGATAATACACTTTATACTGTCTCTGCTCAAGATGGTCAAAATTCTAATGAAAAAATTTTCAGACTTGCTGAAACCGGATCTTCATCGGGAAATCCTACAAATAGTGAAGTAACTTTAGCAGTTGGTGCTCCTGCTTCTATTCCTGCGGGTGAAACAGCAATTAATCTTTCATTATCTAGAGTAAATGACACTATTACTATTTCTGGAACGGCAACTGATGACAATACACTCACAACATTAGAAGCACAGACTGGTGGTGTTGCTGTATCTGGTGCTGTTACTATTGCTCCTGGAAACTTTACATCAGTTTCACAATCTGGAAATGTAATTACAATTGCGGGTCAAGATACTGATACTATTACACGGTTGAGAGGAGGTACTGGTCAAGTATATGGATCTGGTGATTATACTTTTCTTTCAAGTGGTGCAGCATCTGTAACACAAGGTTTGGATGTTAATAGTAATCCTACTATAACTATTGGTTCTACCAATACAGTGACTGAAATTCAAGGTGGGTTATCTGGAACACCAACTGCAGGAACTGTTAGATTTCTTGGTGGAACAAATGTTACTGTATCTCAAAGTGGTAATGATGTTACATTGAGTTCTGCTGATAATAATACTGTTACACAACTTGCAGCTAATTCCGAAACTTTAGGATCGGGTAATTTTAGAATTACTGGTAGTGGATCTACAACAATTTCAGCAAGTGAATCTAGTGGAGTAACTACACTCACTGTTAATTCTGTCAATACAGATACAGGTGCTAACCTTACTGCTGGAAGTGGTTTGACTCTTGGAGCAAATGAATTTTCTGTAAAAAACTCTTCAAACCTTTCTGGAAATACTATTTCTAAATGGGAATCTGGAAATTCTCAGTTTGTTAATAGTTTAATTACTGATGATGGTTCTTCGGTTACTATTGGTGGTGATCTAGTTGTTACAGGAACTCAAACAATTCTAGAAACACAGACCCTTATTGTTGAAGATAATGAAATTGAATTGAGAAAAGGTTCTAATCTTGTGGGATCTGATGGTGGTGTAAAACTAATTAGAACTACCGATCCTAATGGATCTAATCCAACTTTCACTTCACTTTCTTGGAATGAATCTGCTGGATATTGGAGAGTATTTGATGGATCTATTGATCTTAGATTAGTTACTGAAACAGAAACACAAATTCTTACTAATAAAACATTAACTTCTCCTACTCTTGATGGTAATCCTTCACTAGGTAGTGCTACTGCTACGAGTATTAATGGATTGGAATTTACATCTACAGCATCTGCAACATTAGAAATAGCATCTGCAAAAACATTAGTTATTAGTACTGATTTGACACTTACTAGTGAAAATGGAAACTCAAATGTAAATATTAATTTTAGAGATGGTGGCGACGTAGTTTATAAATCAGATTCTTTGGGAGCATTGTCATCTACAACTGCGACATCACTTAGAACTTTAATAACAGGAACTTCTGGTTCTGGAGATTTACTATTTGCAACTAACCCAACAATTCTTACTGGAATAACAAGCACATCTACTAGTTTTAGTCTAATTAATTCCGGAGTAACATCACTTTTATTTGGTGGAGATGCTGAATCAATTACAATTGGTAGCATTACTGGAACTACTACTATCAATCATGCTTTGTCTGTTCCAAAGAATGCTACTTTTGGAACAACTATTTCTGATACGTTTACTTGCAATTCATTATTTAATGCAGCTTTAGGTGACATTACTATTAGGGGTGGACTTACGGATCCTATGAGATTGGGACGTGGTTCTGGTGAAGTTGCTACCAATACTGCGATCGGTGTACGAACGATTAACTCAGTAACTTCTGGTTTTAGAAATACATCTACCGGATATGAATCGTTACTAACAGTTAATTCTGGTTCTAGAAATACTGCTTTTGGTCATAGAACATTACGATCAGTAGGAGTTGGAAATGATAACGTTGCAGTTGGTGATGATTCACAGGTAGTGTTGACTTCTGGTAGTAGAAACGTTTCTGTTGGTTCTAAAACTTTAGAAAATATTTCAACTGGGGACAGTAATGTTTGTATTGGACATTATGCTGGCGCTGGACTTACTGGTGGAAATGGAAATGTTATAATTGGTCCATCTGAAAATGAAAATTCTACTGATTCTACATATCAACCTGCTGATCCATCTGGAAGCAGGCAATTAGTAATTGGATCCGGAACTGAAACGTGGATTCGTGGTAACAATTTATTTGATGTTACTATTCCAGCATCTTTAACAGTTGGTAACGATATTACTATTCAAGGAAATCTTACTGTTGAAGGTGTTACTACTACTGTAGAATCTAACGTAGTTAAAATTGCTGATAAAAATATTGAACTTGCTTCTGTTGTCAGTGTTCAATTTAACGCTACTGTTGTTGATGGCACACCAAACATCACTGCAGTTACTCCTACTTCTGGATTAATTCCTGGTATGGAAATTCAAACTTCGCAAGGTGGAATTACAGTTCCTTCCTCTACAACTATTGTAAGCATTACTAATAATACTGCTGTTCTTTCAAACAACATTGCAGGAAGTGGAACCGTATTATTTAATGCTATTGGTCCTTCAGATCTTTCTGCTCATGATGGTGGAATTACTGTAAAAGGAACTACTGATAAAACTTTCCAATGGCGAGGTCTTGATGGCGGTGTAACTTATAATTCATGGACATCATCTGAAAATTTAGATCTTGTTACTGGTAAGAAGTTTAGAATTGGTAGCACAGATATTGCGAGTGAAACTCAGATTGGACCTTCTACTGGAGGATTATCTCTTGGTGCTGGTGTAACATCATCATCTTTAACTTCTCTTGGAACTTTAACTGCTCTAACAGTATCTGGTAATGTAACAATTGGCGACAAGATTATTCATAATGGCGATACTAATACAGCGGTTAGATTTCCTGCAAACGACACAGTTTCTGTAGAAACTGCTGGAACAGAACGTATGCGAATCGACAGCTCGGGCAGGCTCTTAGTGGGCACGTCTAGTGCGCGTGCTAATTTCTATAATTCTTCAACAAATAGGCCGCAGCTTCAAATCGAAGGGAATGACAACCCCAAATCCGCCTTGGCTATTATTCAAGACTTTAATGCAAATACACTAGGTCCGCAATTAGTACTAGCTAAGAATAATTCAACAACTATTGGCACAAACGTTTTGGTTGCCAATGGAGATACCTTGGGCGCCGTTTCTTTCCAGGGAAATGACGGTTCAGATTTTGTTGAAGCCGCCGCCATCAGTGCCAAAGTAGACGGCACACCTGGCGCTAACGACATGCCAGGCCGCCTAGTGTTCTCCACTACTGCCGATGGTGCGTCGGGCCCTACGGAAAGACTTCGTATAACTTCTGGTGGTGAAGTTCAAATTGCTAATGGTAACCTAAAGTTCTCAACAGCAGGAACTGGTATTGACTTCTCTGCCACATCTGATGGTTCGGGAACAACCACATCTGAACTTCTAGATGATTATGAAGAAGGAACTTGGGCTCCTACATACACACCTGAAAATAATAGTTTTACTTCTATCACATATGACGCGTCAGTAAGTGGAAAATATCAAAAAGTTGGTAGTACTGTTTGGATTCAAGGTTTTATAAGAACTGACGCTTTAACAGTAGGAAGTGCTAGTGGTAATTTATTTATTGGTAACTTACCTTATGCGCCTTTTAGTTCTGGTGGTGAAAATTGTACAATTAATATAGGTAGTGTTTCGAACTTTAGTGGTGATGTACCATATTCAATGATGACAACAAGTGGCAATAGAATGGCAATATATTACAGAACTACTTCAAATGGTAACGCTAGCGTATTAAATGTTTCAGACTTGCAAGCAGGAACAGTTGCCAACGCAAACACTATATTTTTTACAGGTCAATATAGTGTCACTTAATAGAAAATAATGGTTCTGTTCTGTGAATAATCACTATATTCAGGGGAACCACTTTAATAATACAAGAGGTGTGTTGTTTAGCATGACTTACATTACTGACTAATAAATACCTCTGCCTAAACCTGTTTAGTTTGGAGAACAATCCTAATGGCATTAAAAGAAAAATCAGTAGTAGATAAAATTGAAGTTCTACTCAACGGATCTATTCAAGTAAGAAGAAGAGATCAAATCCTTAAAGATGGTGTAGAAGTTGCTTCTACTTTTCATCGTCATGTAGTTAATCCTGGTGCTGATGTAAGCAACGAAGATCCAAGAGTTGCTGCCATCGCTGCTGCTACATGGACTGAAGAAGTTGTAGCAGCATATCAAGCAGCACAAGAAGAAGCACCTGCTGAGTGATAAATAAAAGAGCCTTACTCTTTACTTATGGAATCAAATCCAAAGAAAGAGGAAGCCAAAACGGACAACAAATTTGAGTGGGCGGATGAGGGTGTATCAACTCTCGTCCGAGTTATTATTCTTGGTTGGTCAGCAGCAATTCTGACCCTTAATTATGTAACTGTTCCTGGTGTTCCTCAGAAAAATATCGATCCAACTTTTATTGCCAGCGTCTTTACTGGGACGTTAGCCACGTTTGGTGTCATGCCTTCTAAGAAGAAGGAAGAATCAAAACAAGCACCTACATTGGAGAAGAAAGATGCAAAAATTGATTAATGGTATTGCTTTGTTATCTGGTCTAGTTTCTTTATCTATCCTAGGGGGTGGTGCTTATCTTTACGTTCAAAAGGATGCTCTCATTGAGAGTGCTACACAAGCAGCAACAAAGGCAGCAACAGAAGCAGTCACTAGTGCCCTTCCAGGGATGCTAGATGGAATGATTCCTGAACTTCCTGGTGTAACTGGTGGTGATATTCCTGGTGTTCCATCTGCTGGTGGTGTTCCTGAAGTTACAGGACCAGCACTTCCTTTCTGAGAGGTTTCTGAAATGATTAAATAAGTATAGTTATTATAAACATTATGGCTACATCAACACCTTATAAGAAGCAAAAAAAGAAGGAAGCAACTGAAACATTTTTCCTGTATGTATTCTTTCATTCTATTTGGACTGGATTTTTAAAATTATTTGAGGACTGATGCCTGAGATACCTATTATTACAGGTGGTGATATTAGTATTAATGAAATTCAAATTAATACTATACCCACCTATGACTTTTCTAGAACCTCAACATCTATACCATTAGCATCTCCAGTAGTGGTAAACATCGGCACTCCTGTAGTTAATATTCCAGGATGTGTTGAGGCGACTGAAACTAATAGTGCTAAAAATAATCAACTAAGAGAGGATGATCCCAATGGTGTGGTTACAATTTGTGATTCTGGCCTTCCCAATTTTAATCCTCTTTCTTTTGAACCAAACCAGATGATTAGGACTGGTCCACCTCAGGTGGATACTAGATCACCAAAACCACCAACACCACCTGAAATTAAACCACCAGAAACAAAACCACCTGTTCCTTCTGCTGTTATAGAATGTCCTACACCAGCACAAAAAGCACAAGAACCTGTGGGAACATTGGTAGAAGGATTTAGAAAAGAAGTTGTTGGTTATGAACTGATTGATAAGACATGTGTTCAGATAACAGAACCAGTTCCTCTACCTACACAAGTACTTGCCGGTCTACCTAGTAGTGGACAGGTTATTCAAGTAGGTGGTATTGCTGTCATCGCTACATCATCAGCACTTGTGGCAAAACCGCTGGCAGATCTGTTAGTGAAAGCAGTTAAACCAGCGATTAAAAAAGTTATGAAAAAGATTGCTACCTTACGTGGTAAGAAACCTCCTATCTTGTCTGTAGGGGAGCGCCTAGCAGAGCAGCGTCAGATGAACCACGCTGTGAAGGAGCTTCGTTCTGTCTTCCCGAGGAGGAAGAAGAAACGCTAGGAATCTCATGGTAGTGTGGATGCTTATGTCCTGGTGGATTGTTTACCACAACATCAGCACACACTTTATAGTAAGGACTCTTGGGGTGGAATTGAATTCCTTTTAATTTTAACTCACCACAATTTTTAAGACGAGCAATTTCAAAGTCCAATCTTTTATTGGCAACAATTTGACTGTTCAATTCAATCTGTGTTGTTGCTGCTCTCTTGCATAGATCTTGTAAGTTTTTATCTGTAGGTGTGCTCCACGTCATAGAGAAACCTACACCTAGACTATAGTTATCTTTCTGTCCAGTCCTGGTTCGTTTAAAGAAACTTACATCACCAGGATTATCTAAGATACCATCTCCAGTTGGATTTCCGTCACCATCGAAGGCACCAAAGTTATCGGTGACATCGTATACTGGATCATCATAATAACCTTGAAAAGGTTTAGCAGCAGAGACACTACCTGTTACATAGGGTGTGAAATTGCGAGTGGGACCTTGACACTGAATCCCCCCTCCATATGTGTTTGTAATGTATGGTCCCTGCAGGACCTGTATAGCTTGGTTTGTAACGGAGCCTGAAGAGTTAGCAACAGGATTAGCAGTAGCAGACACACCACCAACAGTTTCAGCATAAGAATTTAATGGTAATAATGATCCGAGAATAACTGCTCCAATTACTGACTGAAAATGGAGGTTGTATCTGTGGCGCTTTCCACCTCGGTCACTCTTTGGATAATCGTCTGGTTGCTCAAACCTGGGCCGCGATAAGTTTCTGTGAACTGAAACGCTGCTCCTGGCACTGTTTGTGTGAATTGAGGTTTGCTTGTTACTCCAGTCCATGATGAAGTCACTCCATTAATAGTTACATTTGTAGCACCTGTTCCTGGTGAGAGGTTTCCAGATGCTGATACACCAGTGCCAGTAGCAGAATACTGATACCCAGTGTTATAGTCCATCGAATTGATGGTCTCAGTTATCTTTTGTGTCGTTTCCGTCCTTGATGTCATACTTCCCTGAGTGAAATTAGGGACCACAGGGACCGCCATTACTGGAGATCCCAATAGAAACATCACAATGAATAATTTTTTCATGATGTTTTCCTACTAATCGATAACAGTGATCTCAGACACAAATTGTCCTGTTGCTGTAGTGCCTGCTCCACCAGCCGTCACGGTAAGAGCACCTGAAGTTGCTACAGTACCTGCTAGAGTTCCAGCAACACCAGCAGTTGTGGCAGTTACATTACTGAAGTTAGGAACATCTCCTACAGTAGGAGCAGCAGTTGGGATAGCATCACCTTGAGTAAACGAGGTGCTAAATGTAAAAGCATTACCGTCTGTTGCCTGAGTTGCTGAGATAGTTCCAGGAGAATAAATGCCACTAGTAATACTGCCAGCAGAGATAGTTCCTGCTGTGGTGCCATCAGTAGTATTGATACCACTACCTGAAATACTATAAGAATTACCTACTCTTACAGCAGTTGATCTAGCAGCTTCAACAGTTAGTTGAACACTAGAAGATTGTTTTGATACGAGTCCACCTGCTTGAGCAGCAGAGGCGGTCATCAGAAGCATAACGATAGGAAGGATTTTCTTCATAACGTATAGAATTTGGATCTGTATATATTTAGTTGGTGTGCCTATGTTTAAAGTGGCACACATCACTTGACAGATTTTGAGAATTACTATATACTATGTAAAGATTCATTACAAAAAGTATCATGACTGTAACAACTAACGAGCAAGGACAACAAAACTTGTTTGCTAAAGAACCTTCCATGTATATGACAAAGGAAGACCTTGACAGATATGGTATTGAGCCTTATGCTGAGAAGGCAGAGAAGGCAAATGGTCGCTGGGCAATGCTCGGTATCATTGCTGGTGCTATCTCGTATGCCATCACAGGCAACTTCTTTTTTGGAGTAGCTTGACAATGGCGGCATCATTCTTTACAATGGTAAGTGTCGTGTTCCTAGTAGCACTGGCATATTCCGTAGAACAACTTTCTGAAACTTACTAATGGCTTTTAATATCACTGCTAAGGCACCTGATGGAACTGAAACGTCCTTTCCATGTGAAGACGATCAGTATATCCTTGACGCTGCTGAAGAAGCAGGTGTAGATATCAATTACTCTTGTCGTGCTGGTGCTTGTTCATCTTGTGCTGGTAAACTAGAGAGTGGTTCTGTTGACCAGAGCGATCAGTCTTTTCTAGATGATGATCAAATGGAATCTGGTTTTATTCTGACTTGTGTATCTTATCCTACTAGTGATTGTGTAGTCTTGACCGAACAGGAAGAGAGTCTTTACTGATGAATCTTACACAAGATGAACTTTGGAAAACAATTGATACCCTTGGATGGGATGTCAGAAATGATAACATTGTAATTGAAATTGGTGGCACAGTAGTTTCTGGCATTCACCAAGGTGAGGATTACAACAAAAAGTGGGCAACTCAATACGGGGTGCGTAAATACAATAAGGACGCCTTCATCGTTCTTAAAAATCTATCCAGGAATGATGACACCAAGTCTCAACCTATGGATAGAGAACACGTACCACATCATTTAAAAGATGCCAAACCCGAACCAACTGTATGAAGACATGCAGAGACTGGATGACATGTATGAAGAACTTCTATGGCATCCAGATGACAAACTACAGTTCACCCATGATGGTGAACGTATCATCATAACAAACACTACATTGGAGAACAAAAAATGAAATTCGGATTCACACCTGAGGCAGAGATCCTCAACTCACGTCTGGCAATGCTTGGTTTCATCATCGCTGTTGGAACTTATGCTACTACAGGACAAATCATTCCAGGTATCTGGTGATGGATACTCCTAACTTCCTAGCATTAGTAGTTGGATTCATGGTAGCAAATTTTTTATTATATCTTATCAAAGAATCTGACGATGATAATGGTGGAGGTGATGGCGGTATCATGACACCTATCATGGCACCTACAAATTAAATAAATAAAGACATATCGTCGCCCACTAAAGAGACCTCTGCCACATAACAGAAGGTCTCTTTTTTATTGTCCGAATTAAAATAAGTAATGATTGATACACAAATGTTTCATATCTATGATAAGGAGACTAGCAAACCAGTCAAGGTGTGTATGACAGTTGAGGAACTGGAACAAATGATCGCAAAAAGAGAGGTGGATTGGAAGCACTGGGAGGTTGAAGTGTGCTACAATATCATTGATTCGGAAGACCCCTCCTACTAGTTGAGTATAAACACTCATCTTTTGGGGGTTGACGGTTAACCGACTCCCTGCTAGAATAAATAGGTCAGCAAGTTAAGGAATCAACACATTTCTTAACTGTTCGTAACACTCCTCAAACCAAGACCTATAGGGTGTATAAAAACGTCTTTCATATCCCAGACTTAGGGTGTCTGGGAAATAGTAACTCCACCATTCCCTGATGGTCTTACTTTTTTGTTCAAAACAATGGCTTCAACTCTTTCTAGACAACAATCAACCTCTTCGTGGGAACAATTCTGCGAGTGGGTTACATCTACCAACAATCGTCTCTATGTCGGTTGGTTTGGTGTGCTGATGATCCCAACTCTGTTGGCAGCAACCATCTGTTTCATCGTTGCTTTCGTAGCAGCACCCCCCGTCGATATCGACGGCATCCGTGAACCCGTAGCTGGTTCACTCATGTATGGTAACAACATCATCTCTGGTGCTGTTGTCCCATCCTCCAACGCAATTGGTCTTCACTTCTATCCCATCTGGGAAGCAGCATCTCTTGATGAGTGGCTCTACAACGGCGGTCCTTTCCAACTGGTTGTCTTCCACTTCCTGATCGGCATCTACGCCTATATGGGACGTGAGTGGGAACTTTCCTACCGCTTAGGTATGCGTCCATGGATCTGTGTTGCCTACTCGGCACCAGTCGCTGCTGCATCTGCAGTGTTCCTGGTCTACCCCTTCGGTCAGGGTTCTTTCTCTGACGCCATGCCTTTGGGCATCTCTGGAACCTTCAACTACATGTTGGTCTTCCAAGCAGAGCACAACATCCTGATGCACCCCTTCCACATGCTGGGAGTTGCTGGTGTCTTCGGTGGTTCATTGTTCTCAGCGATGCACGGTTCTTTGGTTACATCTTCACTCGTCCGTGAGACGACTGAAACTGAGTCACAGAACTATGGTTACAAGTTCGGACAAGAAGAAGAGACGTACAACATTGTCGCCGCTCACGGTTACTTTGGTCGTTTGATCTTCCAATACGCTTCATTCAACAACTCACGTTCACTTCACTTCTTCCTAGCAGCATGGCCTGTAGTCGGAATCTGGTTCACTGCTCTTGGTGTTAGCACCATGGCATTCAACCTCAACGGTTTCAACTTCAACCAGTCCATCCTCGATGGTCAAGGACGTGTACTGAACACCTGGGCAGACGTACTGAATCGTGCTGGTCTTGGTATGGAAGTGATGCATGAGCGTAACGCCCACAACTTTCCTCTGGACCTGGCAGCTGCCGAGTCTACACCTGTGGCCTTGATTGCTCCTTCTGTTGGTTGATTTCAAAATCCAATAGTTGATTTCATAATACCCCGAAAAAAATTCGGGGTATTTTTTTCCCTAATAATGTAAAGTTTTATGTCTACGGTAAACAAAAAATGACAACTTCAACACTAAACATACCACAACGGGGGTGGTTCGATGTCCTGGACGACTGGGTTAAACGGGATCGCTTTGTCTTTGTGGGTTGGTCTGGACTCCTACTTCTTCCCACTGCTTATCTTGCCATTGGCGGTTGGCTTACTGGCACAGCTTTTGTTACGAGTTGGTACACCCATGGTCTTGCTAGTTCCTATCTTGAAGGTGCTAACTTTCTTACGGCAGCTGTCTCGACGCCTGCTGACGCTATGGGTCATTCTCTTCTGCTACTTTGGGGTCCTGAGTCTCAGGGGAATTTCCAGCGGTGGTGCCAACTTGGGGGACTATGGAATTTCGTGGCTCTCCACGGTGCCTTCGCCCTAATTGGTTTCATGCTTCGTCAGTTTGAACTGGCACGTCTCATTGGTATCCGTCCTTACAATGCTATTGCGTTCTCTGGTCCTATTGCTGTCTTTGTCAGCGTATTCCTTATCTACCCACTGGGTCAGTCCAGTTGGTTTTTCGCTCCGTCCTTTGGGGTGGCAGCAATCTTCAGGTTCCTGTTGTTCCTTCAGGGTTTCCACAACTGGACGTTAAACCCCTTCCATATGATGGGAGTTGCTGGTATACTAGGAGGAGCACTACTCAGTGCTATTCATGGCGTAACTGTGGAGAACACATTATATGAAGATGGAGAACAGGCAAACACTTTTAAAGCGTTCGATTCCACTCAGGAGGAGGAGACCTATTCGATGGTTACAGCAAATCGTTTTTGGTCGCAAATCTTCGGGGTTGCGTTTAGCAATAAGCGTTGGTTGCACTTCTTTATGTTGTTTGTTCCTGTCATGGGTCTTTGGGTCTCTTCTATTGGCATCATTGGGCTTGCTCTTAATCTTCGTGCTTATGATTTTGTAAGTCAAGAGATCAGAGCAGCAGAAGATCCTGAATTCGAGACGTTCTATACAAAGAACATACTTTTAAACGAGGGATTGAGAGCATGGTTAGCACCAGTTGACCAGCCAGGAGAACGGTTTGTCTTTCCCGAAGAGGTTCTTCCGAGAGGCAATGCTCTCTAAACCACTTCCCAAACTGACCACCACCTCTTGACGGGGGTGGTTTTTTATTGTATACTGACTTCAGGTAAAACAAACACATGTTTAATTTCTTCAAAAAGAAACCATCAGACAAATCTGAACGACTTGTTGGATCAGAATTGATTGATAAAGTCAAAGAGCTTAGTCATTTAAGTAAAACTGAGATTGCTATTGCTTGTGGTTACTATCGAGTGGTGGGAGGTGAACCCAGTCCACTTTTTTTTGAATTTTACACTGCAGTTCTAGATTCTAAAGGTACAAATTTAGGAGAATTCCCACGTAACTCACGTAAACTAAGTTATCGTGCAATAGTTCGAGGCAACGGACACCTGCTGATTGGTAAGGCTTACACTGCCATGCTGGATTTACATCCTGGTGATGAGTTTGACATCAAACTTGGTAAGGATTTTATCACATTGACTCGTGTGGGTGTGATGGATATCTAAACCACTTCCACAACCGTCACAGCACCTCTTCATAGGGGTGGTTTTTTATTGTATACTACATTCATACGAAACAAACCAATGAGCAAGAAACCCATGAGCAAGTTTTTCACTGATTGTAACGATCAAAATACATTTTCACTTGATAATGTTGTAGGAGTTCGTAAAAAAGACAGTTATACTACCGGCACTTACGGTGATCCAAAATTTGAAATCCTTGCTAGAGGAATTGTGGTCACTCTTCTTGTAGGTGGAGAGAATCAAAAATATAGTATTTTGTTTGATGCTGATAAGGAAAAAGAAAGGGATGCTGAGTTTAAGAGATTGACTAAAGCACTATCAAAAGTCACTTCCTAAACTGTCCACCACCTCTTTACAAGGGTGGTTTTTTAATGTATACTACATATGTTAAACACTTGCTTTTTATGGAAATTAAATTTTATTCCACGCCCGGATGTCGCTACTGTGAAAAGTTAAAGGAACTTTTTGAACGTGCTAATATCAATGACTATCAAGATATTCAAGCAACGTCAACAGAAATGAAAAAAGATTATCCTAATGCGACATCTTTTCCTTATGTTATTATTGATGGGGAAGAGGTTGGTGGTTTAGTAGAGACTGCTAAATTTTTTCTGGAAAATGGATTAGTCTCTGCACCAAAAAAGTGAAAGATCTTAAAATAAATAAAGGCATAGAACTCATGCTTCGGGGGGCAAAGGAGGAAAAGGAAGAAGCGAAACCCCCATCAAAAGGTATCGCTATCACTAGGTTTTTTACCCTACTAAAGCGAAGAGTCTATTTCAACTTTGAACTTTTGTGGGACAGCAAGCAAATTTAAATTGGAGTTGAACCAATGACGCAAGCAACCATCGTTTATTTCTCAGCAACTGTTTCTTTTATATTTTTATGTGTTGGTGTGATTGCTGGGTGGACAGCAAATGAAAAACTCCATGAGTACATGTATCGTATGCAGGAAGAAAACATTCATCCTGAAATGTTAGATGGTGATGGCCAGTGGATTAATGAAGAATTACTTTCAGTTCGCTTCGTAGATGAAGAAGAATCTGATGAAGAATAAATACAGTTATGCTATTAATTAAGTTATGAAGTTATTACTAAATGAAGTGCTGCAAAAAGTTAGCAACGCTAAAACTAAAGCACAAAAAATTAAACTTTTAGTTGAGTATAATTCTCCAGCACTTAGACAAATTTTAATTGCCAACTTTGATGAGAGTATTATCTCTATGCTTCCCCCAGGTGAAGTCCCGTATGAAAAGAATGAAGCACCTGAAGAGACAGAGCATACGAAACTTGTTCACGAGTATCGTAAACTATATCTCTTCTTTAAAGGTGGAGCGAACGTATCTCAAAGTCGTCGCGAAACCTTATTCATTCAACTCTTAGAAGGTCTCCATCAAGGAGAAGCAGAGGTGTTGTGTCTAATGAAGGACAAACAAATTGGTAAGCGTTGGAAGATCACTAAGCAGTGTGTTGAAGAAGCGTATCCTCAAATTCAATGGGGCAATCGTTCCTAATGGTAAAAGGTTGCAAAATTATTCATAAGGATTGTGATCCTTCTCTTTCACAAGACAGATCTTTACCCTATACAGCATTCATGATTGAATATGTAGAGAGTGAAACAACTAAATTTGATATTGTTTCTGCTGGAAAACTAGTAGACATCTTTGATGACTACTGGGATAAATATAAAAACGTCGTTAATATGACACAGACAGAGGGCAGAGCTAATCCAAAATTATGGCAAGATCCAAATCAAAGTAAAAAATGACAGAAAATCAAACTGGAAACTGGTGTATTTTTTATAGAAAAATGTCTGATCCTAGTGGAATTTGGTATACAATGAAACTCTGGAGAAAAGACGGAGTTTTAGTATCAGCAAAAACTTATAATGATGTTTACAAATTTTCTAAGTACAAAGAAGCTTGGAATTTTGCTAGAAATCTATTAAGTGAAGAACCAATTCCTCATTATGATGCAACAGTAAAGCGTGTTTGCCGCCAAAGAGGTTCTGGTTTTTATCTAGCGGGGTCGTAGAAGAATCCATTTAAAAGTTGACACCTTATACATAGTGTGGTAGTATTACCATACGTTCATCTTCCACAAGGAGGACGCAAGTAAGTCGCGGAACGGAGTCGTTCATCCCATGTTAGAACTATTATTCTATACAACACTCACATGTACTCAAACTGATGCTATCATGCTGAAGATTGAGAAGAATTCTAATCTTAGCAATATAGTTAAGATTGAACTGATTGAGACCCTTAAGGACTCAGCACCAGAATGTGAGTGGTATTGGGACGCACACGACTGAAGGAACGGGGATTAAAAACCCTAACTTCAGGAGACTGACAAATGAACACACTAAACATGATCAAGAAGCAGATCAATAAAGCATCTGCTCTTCACGACGCACAGATTACCCACACTTCATATCGTGGTGTTGAGTATTCTACTCGTTGTGTAGAATCAAAAGAAACCCATGGCACATTCTGCTATCGTGGGAAGACCTACATCAAGTGATTAACTTACTTACCAAGAGGGTTTAGACCCTCTTTTTTTTGTGCCTATTTATTTTTGAGCATATTTACGGATGCTAAAATGTTAGGAAACCCTTATAATTAGTTGTAGAAATGAGGACTAGTGATGTAAGAAATAAATCTTAGTTATGATTTAGTTTTATTCTATACTAAGGAGGTGCATCATGCATAATCTAATTCCATTCAATCAACTACATGAGTGGAGAAATTTTGAATCATCCGTAAAACAATCACAAGAGGAACTAGAAACAATTAATGAATACTATGAATGCTTAATTGAATGTCGAGAAGGTCAGTCATTATGTAAACGGATTTGTAGGAGGATTTTAGTATAACATCATCACGAGGGGTTGCTACTCCTCTTTTTTTGTGCTAAAATGTATTGATATTACCCATAAATATATGGATATTGAATCCGATTGGAGATACAGTGACGAACGTATGAGTCTTCGCGCAGATGTGTTTATCAAATTGAAACATTATTTAAAACTGAAAACAGGAAAGCATCTGTATGAGTTCTGTCATCACTGGGTATCCCAAGGCAATAAATCAACGGAGGGTGCTGAGAAAGCATTCCTTCAATACTTAGAGGAGGTAACCCATTGAGGTTTAAGGACACAATTAAAGTAGCAAAGAAAGCGATTAAGCTTGCGGATAAGAATCCGATGATGTATACTGATGAAGAGATCCATTACATGCGACTGCAGTTACGTGCTGCTAAGTTAGGTCTCAAGAAAAAACGCGAAATGATGAGCAAAGGATTCAAGAATGAAGCAACAACATGGGTCAGTCCGTCTAGTCTCTATAACTCCAGAAGCGGAGAAGATGATGGGGTACGTAGCGAGAGTATCGAACCCGAACAATCAGGACAATCCTAAAGTCTCTGGACTCCTTAGTTATTGTATCAAACATAATCACTGGTCTGTATTTGAACAAGCGTTCATGACACTGGAGATTGAAACGAATCGTGGAATCGCAGCTCAAATCTTGAGGCATAGATCGTTCACATTCCAGGAGTTTTCTCAACGGTATGCTGATAGTTCTATGCTAGCAGATCGCATTCCTCTACCTGATTTACGTCGTCAGGATAAAAAGAATCGTCAGAATTCTACTGATGATTTAGATGCTTTTCATAAGCAAGAGTTTGAGATTGCTATCGAGAGACATTTTGTTTCTGCTATGGATCTATATCAGACTATGCTTGATCATGGCGTGGCAAAGGAATGTGCTCGTTTTGTGCTTCCTTTAGCAATTCCCACCAAAATTTACATGAGCGGATCAGTTCGGTCATGGATGCATTATATAGATCTGCGTTCTGCTCATGGAACACAGAAAGAACACATGGATATCGCTCAACAATGTCGCGATGTATTTGTAAAACAATTACCTATTTGTGCTGAAGCACTGGAGTGGTCATGAAACTATTAACGTTAGAAGATTATGAATTGGCAGGTCAAACATTTTGGCCTAAGTATTGGTATGTTGCCAAAGAACTTGGTGAGGATGCCAAACCTGAGCAAGTCATTAAAGTTATGGAAGCAATTGGTGGTGTTGCACTGAAGCTAGCACTAGAAGAAAAGGGAGCAGGTCCATTTGGATTTAATAAAGTAAAGGAGGGAGACGATGGCGACTTACCCAGTGATTAACAAAGAAACTGGTGAACAAAAGGATCTTGTAATCAGTGTTCATGAGTGGACACAATGGTGTGAAGATAATCCTGATTGGAAAAGAGATTGGAGTGATCCATCTACATGTCCTGGATCAGGTGAAGTTGGTGAATGGAGAGACAAGATGAGTAGAACACATCCTGGTTTTCATGATATAATGAAGAATAAGATTGCTCCTAAAGCACCAAGAAATAGAACCATCACACAAAAGTATAACTGACATGCCAGCTAGAAAGAAGACTACTAAAGCACCTGGACAAGGTATGAATGCGAAGCAGAGGAAGCGTCGTAAGCCTATTGATGAGGCATACATGATCCCTGTTGAACCTCGTACTCACAATCAACAAATCATGTTTGATGAGTGGGACAAAGGTAAGATGATCTATGCCTATGGTGTCGCAGGTACAGGTAAGACATTCGTTGCTCTTTATAAAGCACTTAAGGATGTACTCAATGAGTATACACCTTATGAAAAGATCTATATTGTTCGTTCTCTTGTCTCTACTAGGGAGATTGGTTTCCTTCCTGGAGACCACGAGGATAAGTCTTCTCTCTATCAGATACCATATAAAAACATGGTCCAATCCATGTTTGAGATGCCTGATGATAATAGTTTTGAGATGCTATATGATAACCTAAAGGCACAGGAAACTATCTCCTTCTGGTCTACTAGTTTCATTCGTGGTACTACATTAGACGAAGCTATCGTTATCATTGATGAGTGTCAGAACCTAAACTTCCACGAACTGGATAGTATCATCACTCGTATTGGACAGGACAGTAAGATCATTTTCTGTGGAGACGCAGCACAAACTGACCTTCAAAAGATCTCTGAACGTTCAGGTATCTTAGACTTCCAACGCATCCTACAAAACATGGATGAGTTCTCACTGGTTGAGTTTGGTGTGGATGATATCGTTCGCTCTGGTCTCGTCAAATCTTACATCATTAATAAAATCAATCTGGGTCTATGAAACTGTTTAATCATGTGGGACTAGATCCTATTGAAATGTCTGCTGAAATGGTGGAGGGTAAGCGTGTTTATCTTACACCAACAGGACATCATTATCCATCTGTCACCACTGTGATTAGCAACAACGCAGCAAAGATGGCGGGTATCGCTAAGTGGCGAGCTCGCGTTGGTGAGAAAGCAGCAAATGCTAAAACCACTCGTGCTACTGGTCGTGGCACAAAGTATCACTCTATTGTTGAAGATTACTTTAATAATAATCTAGACCTAAAGAAGTATAGTAAGTTCCCTCTTCCTGTGTTGATGTTCAATCACAGTCGCCCTGTTTTGGACCGTATAAATAATATTTACTTACAGGAAGCGGCGCTCTACTCTAAACATTTAGAGATTGCGGGGCGAGTAGATTGTATCGCTGAGTTCGACGGTGTGTTGTCTATCATTGACTTTAAGACATCTGCTGAACCTAAGCGTGAGAAATATCTTTACGATTACTTCGTTCAAGAAACAGCATATGCATGTATGCTTCAAGAAAACTACGGGTTGAGTGTCAAGCAACTCGTAACTATCGTTGCTTGTGAAAACGGAGAGACTCAAGTCAAGGTGCTTCCACCTAAGAAAGAATTCTTTATGAAATTAATGAGTTATATCTCGGAGTATCAAGAACGATATGGACAAAAAACAATTATTAGAGGATAAGTTTATGACTGCTGCGAGATTCTCGCAGGAGGTGGAGAAGATTGCAGTTAGCAATCCCGATATGAATTACATTGATTCGGTTATCCACTACTGTGAAGTGAATGAGATTGAACTAGATAGCATCAATAAGTTGATCAGCAAACCATTAAAGGAAAAACTTCGTCATGATGCTCAACAACTTAACTTTATGAAAAAAACCAGTCGTGCCAAATTAATGTTAGTATGAGCTTCTTTAAATCTGAAATTGTTAGGGGTGACATCCAAGAGATGTTAGAACTTCAGCAGTTCTGCTTTAGATCTGCAATGAATTTTATTCTTTTGGAAACGGAAAGAAAATTAGAATACTTTGAGTGTTTAGAAAAATTAATTGGAAAGCAACAAATCTTTTATGCTCGTGCTAAACTTAGTGATGATCCTGAAGCAAAGTCTGTAGTTGAGACTATGAAGCAGGGTATTATAATGCTAGGTGCTACACCAGACACCAGTATCGAAAGCATGTTCCAAGAATTGCTAGATAAAGTTCAGGTAATGAAAGAACAATTAAAAGCAGAGAGTTGACACCCGCCCCACTATCTGCTAGAATAACTTCGTTGGGCAGCACATTACTGAGCGTAAGACCCAATACGTAAACCAAATCCAATCTAATCCAAAAATCTATGTCTTTTTCAGACCTTAAGCGTAAATCCCAGACAAACTTTGACTTCCTTCAAAAGGAATTAGAGAAATCATCCAGCGGTAAGAACGTTGATGAACGTTTCTGGAAACCGGAGGTTGACGCTTCTGGAAATGGATACGCTGTTATCCGTTTCCTCCCTGCCCCTGACGGCGAGACCGTTCCTTGGGCAAAACTATACTCCCATGCCTTCCAAGGTATTGGTGGTTGGTATATTGAAAATTCCCTGACTACACTCAACGAGAAAGATCCTGTTGGTGAAGTCAACCGCCGTCTCTGGAACAGCGGTAATGATGAGGACAAAGAGACTGCTCGTAAGCAGAAGCGTAAGCTTCAGTATTACAGCAACATCTATGTTGTGAAAGATCCTAAGCACCCTGAGAACGAAGGTAAAGTATTCCTTTACAAGTTTGGCAAGAAGATCCATGACAAGATCCTCTCTGCTATGCAACCTGAGTTCCAAGATGAGACACCAGTTAATGTCTTTGACCTTTGGGAAGGTGCTAACTTCAAACTGAAGATCAAGAAGGTCGCAGGTTATTGGAACTATGATAGTTCCGAGTTTGATTCTGTCTCTGCTCTGTCAGCTGATGATGATCAACTAGAAGCAATCTGGAAGCAAGAGAATTCTCTTGAAGCATTCACTAATAAAGATCAGTTCAAATCCTATGAGGATCTTGAGCGTCGTCTGAATATGGTGCTTGGTATCACTCAACGCACTGCTGTTCCTACAGTAGACAGTGAAGAGTACGAACCAGTCGCTGCTACTGGTGGGTTCAACGACCCTGACATCACTGGTGGATCTTCTTTCCGTCAGCAGATGAATGCTCCCTCTCCCGTCAAGGAAGAGGCAATCGTTGAAGATGACGACGCACTGTCTTACTTCGCACGTCTTGCTGAAGAGTGATTATGAAACTCAAAGCAATCGCAGCAATCGCTGCTGCCACTCCTCTAATGGTGGCATGTGGTAGCACATCTACTACATTCAGACTTGATGGAGCAGGTGCTACATTCCCTGCTCCGTTATATCAAGCATGGTTTCAAACCATGGCAAGTGAAACTGGAAACCAAGTAAACTATCAAGCAGTTGGTAGTGGATCTGGTGTCCGTCAATACATGGCTAAAACTGTTGACTTTGGTGCCAGTGATGGTGCTGTAAGTGATGAGAAGCAGAAGATTCCAATGGTCCACATTCCTATGACTGGTGGTGCTATTGTTCCTGCTTACAATATGCCTGGTTGTGATGTTAAAATGACACAGACACAACTTGCTGATGTATATCTTGGTAAGATTACTAACTGGTCTACCTTTGGATGTGATAGTCAAACTATCGTTCCTGTATTCCGTTCTGATGGTAGTGGCACCACAAAAGGTTTCACTAACTCACTATCAGCATTCTCTTCTGAATGGAAAGAGAATGTCGGCACAGGTAAGGCAGTAAAGTGGCCTGCTGGTGTTGGTGGTAAAGGTAACTCTGGTGTTGCTGCACAAGTGAAACAGGTTCCTGGTGCTATCGGGTATCTAAATTATGGTTATGTGAATGGTGGTAAGTTTCAACAAGTATCACTACAAAACAAGGCAGGTAACTATGTCAAAGCAAATGCTGAAACATCTGCTGCTGGTTTGAGTAAGATTGTCTTGGACGATCAACTTCGTGGTGCTGATGCTAATCCTGCTGGTGCCAATGCATATCCTATTGTCTCTCTAACTTGGGTCCTAGCATACCCTGAGTCTAAGACTGGTGTGAAAGAAACTCTTCGTTATATGTTGAGTGAGAAAGCACAAGCAATGTCTGATGGTCTTGGTTATGTTCCACTGCCTAAAGACTTGAGACAGAAAGCACTTGCTGCTGTCGAAACGCTAAACTGAAATCCATAAAACTGGGAAAAAATTTCGGGCAAATTTTTGCCTGAAAAAGTCAACCAGTTTTCTTTAGACGCTGACTAATATAGTTGGCGTCTTTTTTGTATAAATTTCTTTTCCTAAAATCATCTACAAACTGTTGGAAGTATGCTGGTTTTAATAAGTAAATGGGACGCTTCTTCTCATTCTCTGTAGTGTAGTATTCAGCAACGGTAACGGGACGACAAATCTCGTTGCCGTTTTTTATTGTCATAGCACCATTGATATTCAATTTATGTGTAGTATTGTAGAAAGTCTCATCTACATGAACACCAGCAGGGTACTGACCAATCTCATATGTTTCGTAGTGATTAATTTCACCGTATGGATCATTAAATTCCGACTCTAACACACTAGTCAACTCAAAGTTTGTCATTGGCCAATCATACTGAGCGTTAACCATATTGTTTGTCAGTAGAATTACCCAATCAAAAAATGGATTTCCATACATTCTATCAGCAAGAGTATCTGGTCTATCAAGATCTTCAATTGTATACTTGTTGAAAATTACTGCGTATGATAATACATCATCATTAATTTTGTATCTACGAAAGAAATTTTTCGCAGTTATAAAATCAGATTCTGAGAAAGGATAACTGATCGGTTTCTCGTCGTATTCTATGTTCGGGATTAGTGAGAAGTACATCAGTATTTGTCTGCCTCTTCTGAGAAAATGAGTTTTGTTTCTTGGAATGATAATGATAAACCAATAGCAACCATACTGCCATCATCATATGTAGCATACGTTCCATCAGGAGTGTAATTAATTTCTACATTTGTCATAGCACACATTTTATACTGTGCTACGTCTGGATTCGGACCATTGCCACGCATAAATGTTAATCGACAGACATTTGGAACTCTAATATAATTATTTTTTGCATTTGTTCCTTGTGAAAAATTTAACTCGTTTCCTTTTGAAAACTTAGGTAGCATTGCACGTTTAAATATTCTACAAATTTCTTTAATCTCTGTTGCTTCTAGTTTGTTTCTTGGAACAAGTTTGTAATTTAGAGAAATATTTCTGAGATCTGTTCCAGTAAATAATAGTTCAACGTTAGGGTTAAGGATAACACCACGAGTTGCACCAAAGAGATCATTCTGACTTAAAGATTCTCCAGTAATTTTTGATATAGTATCTCTAACAACTTTATTACCTAAATTTGGAATAACTTGATCCAATGCAGTACCAACTGTAGCAGCAAGATTTTCTGCTGTTTGTCCTGCATCTCCAGATCCCACTCCGGTTAATAGTTCTCTGCCAATATTACTGAATGCTTTACCACTCCAGTTCGCTTTGTATCCAGTAGAAACATCTTCTGGCATGTATAGGATAACTGATTGCTCTGTGCTCGTGGTTTTATTGTAAAATTTTTCTGCAGCAACACTTTCGTTATATGTTGCAAGAGGTGTGCTGTTATTTTTAGTGTTACCTTTGTTTATGTTTTGAAATGGTGGTTGGTATTCATAAAATTCAAATAATACATAATCAGAATTCGCTGTCATCGCTGCATCTCTTGGATATCTACGAGAACCAGTGGCACTCGAAAGAGTTGGAGCTGCTACTGTTTTATAAGAGAATGTTCCAGGTGGCGTAGACTCTAAGTACTTTGACTTGCTAATACTATTCCACTCAGAACCATCCCATTGATAGTAAACTTGATACTTACTTCCTTGTGCTCCTGCTGCTTCAGTCTTTACAGTTTGACCTATTTTGGTGCCATTAGCAGTTGGTTTACCGCCAGTATTTGTTTTCATTACTTAGACATCTCCTTTGACTGCTTAGTTCCATATCCTTTAATCATTCTCTGACCTGAGATTTTATCGTAGAATCTGTCATCAGTTTCTTCCCACACAATCTTTTTATCGATAGGGAAAGTTCTTCCATTAACATCTTTCACAAAATCCTCGGTTGGCAAAAGAATAGCAGTGTCCCATTCTGTTGAAGCAAGGTCAAGATATAATCCGTCTACATGACTACTCAGATATTTATGAAAACATACCTTAGGTATATCAACTCTGCCTTGCATCAATTTCTTTGTAACAATCAATCTTTTCTTTGGGGACAGGTAGTGTAAGTTAGCACCCCAAAATTCACTCTTCCCTGGTGCCTTAAAACAATATAGCAAAGGAAATCTATCGTAGTAAGGCAGATGCTTCATCTTTGCCTTATACTCAAACATATACAGATGACCTGCTACTGCATATCTACGCAGTTCATTCTTGTCTTGTTCTTTGACAGCACCAGCACGATCTTTACGTTCGTCTAAGATGTACTTGTTAAAATTCTTTTTGTATTTACTTGCTTCTGCTTTTACTGCAGATCTATACCAAGTTAGAGATTTCTTTTCTCCTCCTGTGGAATTGGATACTCTTTCAAATAATGTCTTGTATCCTGGGTCCTTATTTGTAATATTACGTTGGACTGACGCAAATCCGGTTGCCATTTTAGACTCCTAAGTGATCTTCGGTTAGTATTAAGAAGTTCATCTGCCTGTCTTCACAATACTCTCTCGCAGCGGACCATTTAGTTTGGTTCTTTACATAAGTTAGTGCGGCATTACGATAGGCAGCAGTTTTTTTATTTTTCTCATTCGGTGGTTTTGTTTGTTTTTTGGGTTTGATCTCAATAATATACTTGGTAAGTTTGCCACTCTTTTCTTTTACTTTAATGTAAAAGTCAGGGAAATATCGTCTTACCTTACCATCAGGTGCGCGATAGGGAATGATTACCTCTTCGCTACCCCATTCAATTATTGAGGGATTACTATCACAGAACACCATGAACTTACGTTCCCATAGCGACCTATAAACTATGTTTGTTGGATTGCCACGATACTTAGTAGGATTTTTAGGTTTGTAAAATCCAGAGTATGCCATAAATATAAAAAGACCAACATAGGTATTTAGTGTGTCGATAGATCGTCTATTAACAACAATGGCAGCAAACGGCGGAATGTCGTTCAGTAATAACTTTGTTGTGAAGTTTATCAATCCACCTATTACTCCTCCGGGTGGACAATCATCTGACTACTTTGAAATGTTTTGCACTGAAGCACAATTGCCAAACACTAATACAGCACAAGGTCAAATGAATGGCACATATGTTGGTAGTGGTTCTGTAAACTATCCTCATACAAGAGTGTTTACTGAAATTCAATTGGGATTTATGTGTGATGCTAATATGACATCGCTTAAATTTTTACAAGATTGGATTGACTCTATCTTTAATGAAACTGGTGATGATTTTTCTGGCAGATCAAAATCTGAAATGGAATCTTCTGCTTTCGATGCTGGTAGACCAGAGAGAAGAAATATTAAATTGAAATATAGGGATGAATATGCATGTAAAATTGCTATTACCAAGACTGAAATTGGACCAAATTCTCCCATAGAAAGAGCACCCATTACATATATTTTAGAGCAAGCATATCCCTATGCTATTGATGCAATACCTTTACAGTTTGGTAATAGTCAGTTGACGCAAGTAACAGCACAGTTCTCTTACATGAGACACTATGTGATTAAAAATGATATTAGACCATGAAAATCGATTTTTGAATTCTATAAAAGTGGGAAAATTTTTCCTGCTCATTTTTGGTCAAAAAAGTCGCACTAAATATTAATATGATATGATCTAAGTATAATGGCATTACCAAAAGTTGCATTACCAACTTATGAATTGGAAATTCCTTCAAATGGCAAAAAAATCAAATATCGCCCATTTGTCGTAAAAGAAGAGAAACTATTATTGTTGGCACTTGAATCCGGAGATGATAAGCAGATTGAGGATGCTACAAGGACATTACTGAAAAATTGTATTACATCTCGCGTAAAATTAGAAGATTTAGCGATTTTTGATTTAGAATATATTTTCTTGCAAATTCGTGCTGTATCAGTTGGCGAAGTTGTTGAAATGTTGCTAACATGTGAAGATGACGGTGAAACGCAAGTTAAGTACAACCTTAATTTGACAGATGTCCAAGTTATCAAATCAGAAGACCATTCCAATAAAATCATGCTGTCAGACAGTATGGGACTTATTATGAAGTATCCTTCATTTGAAGAATTTGTAAAAGTATCGATTATCGCAAAAGATACTAGCGAACAAGTTATTGAGATCATGGGAAAATGCGTCGATCAAATTTTTGATGGTGAAGATGTATACGACAGTTCGACTACATCAAAAAAAGAATTTGTTGAATTTATCGAAGGATTGACAAATAAGCAATTTGAAAAAGTTCAGGAATTTTTCTCTGAGATGCCAGTCCTTAAACATGAGATTAAGTTAAAAAACCCAAATACTGGTGTTGAAAATAGTTTTGTGATTCAAGGATTATCTAATTTTTTCGGATAAGCCTCTTTCATAACACGTTAGAGGGGTATTACAAGACTAATTTTGCCTTGATGCAACACCATAAATATAGTTTGAGTGAAATAGAAGATATGATGCCTTGGGAGAGACAAGTTTACACTAGTCTCCTCATGCAATACCTAGAACAAGTCAAACAAGAACAAGAAAAAGCAGCAAGGTAATAATGGCACACGGTTATTTTACACCAGAAGCAGTATCAGGAGATAATTTCTGGAAAAATGCTAAATCTCTTAAAGATTTGGCAAAAGGTCTTGGTAAGCTTTTTAAAAAAGACTTAAGAGTAGTTAATGCTAATATAAGGGAAGTCCGTGATCTATTAACATCAGGACAGCAAAAAGCACTTCCTTCAGCAGCATCTAAAATGCTTGGTGGTGCTGCAACAAAACTACTAACAGGTGCTACTTCTAGTGCTATTGTTCCTAAAAAAGCAGGTATTGTAAACACAGAGGCAAAAACTGCTATTGTTGGCAAAAATGCCACTGATATTAATAGAAAAGAACAAAAATACCTAGGAACTACTGATCCTGATACGGCAGGTGGTCCAAAGACAAGAAAAGGTGGAACTTTTACTGATTTTGGTTCTACTCCTGCACCAGAAGCAAAACCGCTAAATGCAGAAAATTTCTTTGCAAAAGCGCAAACTGGTGTTGGTGATAGTGGAGAATATTTAACAAAATCGCAAAGAGTTGCAGATTTCAGAAAATCGCAGGAAATGCGAACTGCTTCGGAAAATACTCCTGCAATTTCACCTGATAGTGGCGTCGATATTGTCGCTGCTGTTAATAGGAATACACAAGCAATTGTTGCTTTATCCAATCTAACGGAAGAGCAGACAAAATCGCAACGCTCGATGCATAACGAGCAACAAGCTCAATCAGATAAACTTGCTTCTAGAGCACTTGCTAGAGGCGAAGAAAAAGCATTAGAAAAAGGTTCTGATCGTTCTGGATTTACTACACCGGAAAAATTCCAAAAATTACTACCTGGTGGCGGTGGATCTGGCGGCAGTGGTGGCGCTGGTGGTGGTCCTGGACTTGGTATTGGTGGCAAAGTTGGTGCTAAAAATGTAGTACAAGCAGTTGGTAAGCGTGGTGCAGCACGAGTAGGAACACGATTAGCAGCAAAATATGGTGGTAAGGCAGCAGCAAAAGCAGCAGGTAAATATGGCGGCAAAGCAGCTGCTAAACTTGGTATTAAGGGTGCTGCGAAGATAGGAGCGGGTGCTGTTGCTAAATCAGTTGGCAAAAAGATACCTTTAGTTGGTTTGGGTCTTGGTGCTGTCTTTGCAGCACAGAGAGCGTTACAGGGTGATTTTGTAGGTGCTGGTCTTGAGTTAGCATCTGGTGCAGCATCAACAGTTCCTGGTGTTGGCACAGTTGGATCAGTTGGTATTGATGCTGCTCTTGCTGCTAGAGATATGGGAATGACACCATTCGCTAAGGGTGGTATTATCACACAACCAACAGCTGGTTTAGTTGGTGAGGCAGGTCAAGAAGGTGTTTTCCCACTAGAAGGATCTAGAGGTAGAAAAACATTCCAGATGTTTGGTGAAGGTATTATTAACGCACAAAAAGATGCAAAAGATGAGTTTGCAAAAGTTCAATCTGCTGGACTTAAATTCTATTTTGAAAATCAGAATGGATTTAAGCTTTTTGGTGATATACTTAAAGTTGTTTTTGCTCCGTTCCTTGCACCATTAAAAGCATTAGGTGCCCTTAAAAATATTGGCGGTGGATTATTAAATTCTCTATTAGGTGGTGCTGCTAATGCAGCACAGCGTGGTCCTGGCGGTGGTATGGTTGACCCAACTATTTCTGGTGATGAAGAAGAATACTTAATGCGTCTAATGATTGCTGAAGCAGGTGGAGAAGGTGAACTTGGAATGGCAGCAGTTGGAAGATCTGTTTTAAATAGGGCAGGTTTAATCCAGAGTGGTAAAGTTGGTGCTGGCACATTCATGTCAAAAAGTGGTAGCATCACAGATGTTATTGAAGGAAGTGGTCAATATCAACCGTTTGCGGAAGGAAAACTAAAGAAAGCACTAACAGAAGAAGAAAGAGTAAGAGCAAAGAAAGCTCTAGCGATGGCACGCAATCAGGCATCATTACGTGCTAATCTAGAAGCATCTGGTATGGGTGCTGCTGGTATTAATAAGATTATGGCATCTACTGGATTTAGAACTCACGCTGCAAGGTATGATGCATCACAGGAAGTAAATGTTACTGAACTTGGTGGACATCGTTTTAATACTGCTGGTAATGCTGACATGCTTACTCCTACACCTAATGTTAGTGCAGGCATTAGTTCTAAAGAAGGAACTGGAATGTCAACATTTGGCGAGACAGATGGTGGATCTGGGAGATTGAGGAATGCTGCTGGATATGTTCACGGACATTTTCAATCTGATACTGGCACTGCACAAGATGTTGTTAATGATACATCAGCGATGGTTCGTGGTATGTTAAATTCTGGTTTAACTGATATTTCTATATCAGATGGAACCACTTTTTTACCAAGTATGTCTGATGGTGAGATTAAGGGATTGGTAGAAAGAGGATTAGCACAACATTCACATAGTGGTGATGGAAGATCTGTTGATATCTTTGTTCCAAAAGGCACTCCTGTTCCTTTCCCACTAATGGATGTAAGCAATTCTGGCAATGGTGCAGGTAGGACTGGTATTCTTCCTGGATCTGGAAATACATGGGTGGGACATTTAACTCCTGGTTCTCAGTCTGGATCTAGACCTTCTGCTGGTATTGCTGCAGAACCAGATACATCTCCAGCAAAAATGCTTGCGTCTGCTGGAATGCCTGCATTAGCAGCATCATCCGCATCACCACAAACTGGAACACCTATCATGGCAACTTCAGCACAAGTAGCATCTGCTTCCCGTGTGGGCGGTGGATCACCTACAGTTATCAATAATTACTATGGTGCTGGTGGCGGTAAGCAAAGTGGTGGAGTTAATCCAAATGGTGTATCTGCTGGCATTGATATGAATGCTGCAGGTCTTGGTGCGTTCCAAGATTTAAAAATTAGGTCTCTAACATAATGGCACAATCACAACAGTTTCAAAATATCACAGATTTCTCTTTAAAGAGTGTTGTTATAGCAGCACTTGGAGAAACAGAGGGGTATGAAATAAAGCAAATGGTAAATACATTTTCATATGTTGAGAATGTTACTAGTCCGTTTATTGCAGGAACTATGACTGTTGCTGATAGTGCCGGACTGTTAGCAAATCTTCCTATTCAAGGTGGTGAGACTGTTAAGATCGTTGTGGATACTTCTTCTGCAGATGATCCACAAGAATATGTAATGCAAGTATGGAAAGTGGGTAATAGATATGCTAAAAACCAAACACAAGCATTTACGTTAGGTCTTGTATCTGTTGAAGCACTTAACAATGAATGTGTGAGATTAATGAAAAGATTGGAAGGAAAACCAGAAGAGATTGTTGCTAAAATTTTACAGGAAAATTTAAATACAGACAAACCATTTGTAGTAAATTTGAATGGTATGACATCACCAACTCAATTTGCTGTAAAAATGCTTCCTACAAATAGGAGACCATTTGACGTTATCTCATCGTTGTGTGTAAAGAGTGTAAAAATTGATAGTGGTGGATCTGCAGGAAAAAACTCAAAATCTGATGGAGATAGAGGTAAAATTAGTGGATCTGCTGGGTATTTTTTCTGGGAAAATAAGAGAGGGTATAACTTCTTTGCTGTTGACGATCTATTAGATGAAAATGATGAGAATACATGGGGTCCATACATTGAAAAACCAGCTAATCAATCAGATGGTGCGGATGATAGACTTACAATTTCTCAAGCAGTATTTCGGTCTGAAGTTGATGTTATGACTGCTATGAGGAAGGGTAAGTATTCTAGTCTCATTGTTTTCTTTAATCATTCTACAGGTCAATATAATGAATATGACTATAGTTTAGAAGATGCATATGATAGCATGAAGCATCTTGGAGCACAAAATAAACCATCTTTAATTAAATTTGGAGATAAGTCTATTTCAGATTATCCAACTAGGATTGTATCCACCATTTTGGATCATGAATCATGGTACAATGAACCAGGAATTGCATCTTACGAAGAAGAAGATAAATCAGAAGAACCAAGTGAATTTTGTGATTTTCATAAACATTTTGCAGCACAGTCTTTAATGCGATATGAATTACTAAAGCATCAAATGGCAACAGTTGTGATTCCGGGTAATTCTGAAATTTGTGCAGGTGATAAGATCAACATAAAACTTGTAAATAAAGCTCCAGGTGCTAGAATACAGGACGAACCATACGATCAAGAAAGTAGTGGCATTTACCTCATTGAGGAAGTGACACATACTTATGATAGTACTAAATCTACTAATGGTAGATTTACCACAACCTTAAGATTGATGCGAGATTCGTATGGGGACATAGAATCAAACCACGGCACTAAATAAAAACGTAGAAGCAATTACTTATGGAAAATATCGAAGCCCACATTGCTAAGGATAAAGAGATCCTTGACAATCCTATGACTTCTCCCAACCAACGTCGTCATATTGAAGGTGAACTTCATGAACTTGAAGTTTATGCAGAAAACCATAAAAAAGAAATTGAGGCAGGAGATCATCATGATCCCACCCCATTGGAACTTTTTTGTGAAGTAGAACCAAGCGCACTAGAGTGTAAAGTCTTTGATGATTAATTAACATGGATCAATTAGTATCACAGTTGATTCCTACTCAGCGCATCGGAAACGATGGGTTTAATTGGTGGGTCGGGCAAATTGAGCAAACCGCTCGCGAAGAAGCAAATAATAAGGGTGGATATCGCTATAAAGTTCGTATTATAGGAGATCATCCAGGAAATCCGGAGATTGTTTCTACTGAAGATTTGCCATGGGCATCTGTAATGATGCCTGTTACTGTTCCATTTATTCCAGGAAATTCTGGTGGAGCAAGTCCACAATTACAAAAAGGTTGTTGGGTTATCGGTTTCTATATGGATACCGAAAAACAAAAACCAATCATCATGGGATCTATTGGACAGACTCCTGGTGCTACAAAAAGTTTTTCTCAAAGAACTCCAGATACTCCGCCTTTTACTACCGCAATACCTCAGATTAATGTAAAAGTTGATGGACAACCTTTACAAAAAGGAACCAATAAAAATACTGCTACTGGTGGATTATCTGACGGGTCTAGGGATGGTGATGGTAACGCTAGAGTAACTCTTCCAGAAAAGAAAATTATTCCTCTAAAAAAAGGTAGTCCACAATCCGAAGAATGGTGTCAAACTAAAGCAGAAAAGTGCGATAACCAAGATATGAAATCGCAAGTTACTACTATTCTAGGAGAATTTTTAGCGGCAGTTCAATCAAATGGTGGAAATATAGGAACTTATGCTGTAAATCAAGTTACTGGCGAACTGAATGAAGTTGTGGGGATTGCCCGAGGATACGTTAACAAAATTCTATATGTTGTACAAGATTTTGTTGCTAGAGTAAAGGGATTTGTTATTGAAAAATTACAAAATGCAGTAAAAGACTTAATTAATGCTTTACTTAGACCATCTGAAGATGGCAATTCATTAACTCCAGTAACAGAATTTTTCAATAATTTATTGAAAGATTTAGGATGTCAAATGGCAGATCTTGGGGATCGTTTAGAAGAGTGGTTGACTAATGTATTAATGAGTTATGTCCAAGAAATTTATCGCGCAGCTGCGTGTCAAATTGATACATTAATTAATGGTATTCTATCCAAAATTAATTCCTTGATGGAAGATATTTTGCAAACTGTTCTTGGTCCAATTCAAGATATTTTGGGTGCAATTGCAATTCCTCTTAATATAATTGGTGGAGCGATTAATTTTGTTCTTGATTTACTTGGAATTTCTTGCTCTGGTCCTGATAAAACTTGTAGTGATTATAAAGCAATATGCACAGATGGAGGGGAGGAGGAAAAAGAGAGCGAAGATTTCTTAGATAAACTTTTGGAGGATATTGAAAATCTTTTCCCAACTACTGGTGCAGATTTTACTCAATATGTTTGCGATGAAGCATATACTGGTAAATTATTATCTCAGACTAAAGTTGGATTTACTGGAGGTATTCTTTCTGCTGGAAATATTCCTCCGGGTTCCTCTACTAAAGAGAAACAAAGAATTGTTTATAGTATTTCTGATATTGAAGTTACAGAGGGAGAAAACGCAATATTTGTAATTACCAGAACTGGATTTACAGAATCTTCTTCTTCTGTAAAATATAAAACATTAAAATACGAAGGAACTGCTGAAGAAAATGAAGATTATCTTCCAGACAATAGTATTTTAGGTTTTGCTCCAGGAGAAACAGAGAAAACAATACAAATTAAAACTTTTGTAAATTCTGAGAGAGAAGGACCTGAAGATTTTTATCTTTACATAAAAACAAATTCTCCTAAATCAGAAAGTGGTATTCAAACTACTTTTACCAAAAATTTGGCAAAATGCACTATTACAGAAAAAGATATACGAAATCCATATAAACCCGTATCTATAAATCCTGAAGTAAAATTGCCGGAATATTTTACGTTTGAAGATATTGAACCTACAGAAGAAGAACAAGAAGATATTGTAGGAGCAGATACTCAAATTGATGATAATAATGACGGTTTAGATGATATAACTGGTGATGATATTGTTCAAGTTTATGAAATAACAGCAGATAAAACTATTGTAACGGAAGGCGAATTTATTGTATATACTGTTTCTACAATTAATGTTCCTGATGGAACTGAAATTTTCTATACTCTTTCCGGAAATAATATCACATCCTCTGACATTATTAATGGAAATTTAGCAGGATCTTCTACAATTAATGATAAAAGTGCTAAGATTGTTGTTGGTATAGAGGAAGATGGTGTTGTTGAAGATGCTGAAGTTCTTAGACTTACTTTAAATGGATCTGGTGTATTTTATGACGCAGTTATTGTTAGTGGAGCAGATTTAGATGATTTGAATGAGGGTAAAGGTGATACACCAGAAGTTGGAACTGTTGAAAATATTCCACCATCCGTAGATCCTGAAAGTATTATTACAGATATTAATGGTGGAATTATTGATATTCCTATTAATCGTCCAGGATCTCCATTCGCAGAACCACCATATGTCTTTATTGGAGGTGAAGGTATTGGTGCCACTGCAACTGCTTTATTGGATACTGATGGATTTTTAACAGAAATACGAGTAAAAACTCCTGGTTATGGTTATAAGAAAAATCTTCCAGAAGATAAGAATGTAAGATGTATTATTGATACATTTACTCTTGTGAGACCGGGAATTGGATATACTGAAATTCCGGAAATTTATATCGATGGTAGAGATGATGTTGCTCAAGTAACTATAAATGAAGCAGGTTTTGTTACTGGCGCTGTTGTACTGAATAGAACAATAACTTATGAAAAATATCCTGAAATTATTATTGTTGGTGGCAATGGTTTTGGTGCAAAATTAATTCCATCTCTATCATGTCTAGATATAGAAACACTTACTGCAATTGGTGCTACTAAAATTGGCACCGGACGTTACGTTGATTGCCCATGAAACCTGCTATAAATTATCCACAAAATATTTTTAATCCAATAACGCCAGATCAGGAACAATCTCTGGCAGAATTTCCTATTTTTCAAACAATATATAAGGGATCTTTAACTGGATGTGAAATTTACGAGAGACTTCTTCCTGATAGAGTTTCATCTGCTTTAAAAATTGATGGTCCTGGCGATAGTTCTATTACTTTAGATCAGAAAGGTAGTGTTCGTATTCTCACAGGAATACGTAATAAAGAAAGGGGCCCTGGTAGTGGTAAACTAGCAATAAAATCGTGGGGTCAACAATGTCAGCATAATAATAGATCTGATATTCAATACAATGCTGGTGATGATAAAGAAGGGCAAGCATTAAATATTTTATGCTATGGTGATTATGTGGAACAATCGATTGGTTCTACTAGAACTATAAAAGCATCAAAAATTGTAATTGAAGCGGCGGAAGAATTGATATTGATTGGAAAAAATCAAGTCAATATTCAGGCAGGATCTAATGGTGGTGGTGCAATCATCTTAAATGCTGGTAGTGTAGAAAAAACAACTAGTAATGATAAAGAAACTATTCTTGGACAAAAATTAACATTTGGTGTTTCTGAAGATACTGTAGTTCAATTTGATCCTAGAGCGTCGAAGAATATTATCTCTTCTGGATCTATTAATCATAGAATCGTTGGTGATTACCTACAATGGACTGCTGGGTGTGAACAACACTTAGCAGCAGGAAGTGTTTTATCTGTTCCATTGATTAAAAATAGAAGTTCTACATTTAAAGCAGAGTCTTTAGTTGGAAATACTAACATAGAAAGTGCTAGTGGATTTACCAATATAGCAGGAACATCTGGAGTTAATGTAACCTCTGCTGCTGTCATAACTCAAACAGCAGGCACTACTATATCCATTGCTGCCACAGGAAATGTTGTTATCACTGGTGCCTTAATATTTTTAAACTGATAAGTTTATATTATCATACTTATCGGATATCCGTATGGTAAACTGGCACAAGGGGGGTTGATTTCTGGACTCAACCCTGATAAATTACTCTTGTAGCAAATCAGGCGAGTGCCGCAACTACTTGCATAACCTGGTTGACGCCCTTAGCGTTTTATGCTACAATATATTCATGCGATCGGGAGTCGAACCGATCCATCATCTGCGGGTATTCATTCCGCAAGTAAACAAAAAGGTAATTAAACAAAATGATCAAATCTGTATTCGCAGCAACTGCTGCTCTCTCTGTCTCTGCTGGCGCTGCGTTTGCTGGTCCCTACGTCAACGTCGAAGCTAACTCAGGTTGGACTGGTTCTGACTACTCAGGAACCGCAACGGACCTTCACGTAGGTTATGAAGGTGCTCTTGGCGAGAACGCTTCTTACTACGTCCAGGGCGGCGCTACTGTAGTCTCTCCTGATGGTGCTGAGAGCGACACCGTTCCTTCTGGTAAGGCAGGTCTTGGCATCGGTTTGACCGAGGCACTTGGCGCATACGGCGAAGTCTCCTTCGTTGGTAGTGGCGACAGCGACATCGACCGTGGTTATGGAACCAAACTCGGTTTGAAGTACTCCTTCTGATAAATAACGTTGAGACTCCTTTCGTGCGGTCTCTACAAAAGTCGGAACACCCAAGGGGACCTTCGGGTCCCTTTTTTTCATGGTTCTAAATAA
>JACLAB010014829.1_pt1 | contig 105085 bp, 137 predicted proteins | sample 8027921 | NCBI WGS metagenome assembly JACLAB01 (sample SAMN15725117, study PRJNA655200) | protist metagenome | isolation source: fluorescence activated cell sorting (FACS) single amplified genomes of... | place: USA: West Boothbay Harbor, Gulf of Maine | collected 2000-07-19 | reverse complement strand
CTACAGTATAAATTTAACTATAGAAGATATACGTTTATTACACCATTCTGTACAAGAAACTATTAAGTATTGGCCAGGTGCTCCTGCTAGACCATACGAAGAACAAGAACATTTATGGTATATGAGAGATTCTTTATACAGAATCATGTTGGACTATAGATTTAATCAATTATGAACTTTGAACTTACTATGGAGGACTACGCAATTATCCTCAATGCATTACACTATTATAAAAAAGTTGAGAAGCGGGGAAACTTTCAGCAATATGATGAAGAACGTGTAAATAAGTTGAGAGATAAGATGGCATACCAACTAATACCATCTTCAAAGAGTGGTAATAGATTATGATGAGTGGAATATTTGTATTTGCTTTTGTGCTACTACTTACAATAGGAATGGAACTTACTTGGCCTGTTAAGAAATGAATTTATTATTGCGTCCTCTCGATAACGTTACCGACCCTGTGTGGTCAGTGATCTTTATGGTATTCCTTGCTGTCGCAGGAGCATTCTATTGTATCTACTATATACTAGGAATAGCATTTGATGAGTTAGAAAATGGCAGGACTGACACCCCCAAGCAGAAAGAGCTGCTACAACTTCCGAGTGACGGAGATCAATCGTGTTCTTGACGGGGATACTATTGATGTCACCATTGATCTTGGGTTTGATTTATACAAGAAAGAAAGAGTTAGAGTTGCAGGAGTTGATACGCCAGAGAAAAGAACAAGAAACCTAGAGGAGAAAGCACTTGGAATCGACGCAACCAACTGGCTCAAAGAGAAACTCGAAGGCACTTTGGCTGGTGATGATGAGTTGTCTGTTAGGACTGAACTTGTTGGTGGCGTCGGCAAATATGGCCGTCTTCTTGGTTGGTTATACATTGGGGACGACAGTGTGTCCCTCAACGAACAAATGATTGCTGAAGGATATGCTCATGCGTATGATGGAGGCACTAAGGATATGAATCTAGAGGCATTGAAAGAAATTCGTAGAGCACATGGAACACTAGTGGAGGATGTGTAAACCAACACTTATAAAAATGTAGCCAAACGATACAATATTTTTCACTACATACATCTATAATGTTTGTAGTGGAATATTATCATGCTTGGTATCTATTTAAGTTTTACTGTCATTATACTCATGGTAGCATATGCTGGCATGGAATCAACCATGCGGTTATTTGCTTACGTAGATCTTATGATTCGATGGCAATGGGTTCAGTTTAGAATGTTTTTGATGAGACGTAAATTAGAACAACAACTCATAAAGGATCTACCAAACTTTAACAAACTAGTAAAGGAATTAAAAAATGACCAACGATAAGGAACTGTCGGATCTCAAACTTGAGAGAAAAGAATGTCCTAAATGTGGTGCTATTTGGATCAACGGCAAACATGTGTTTAGTGGCACAGCTGCATCATACGACAGAAGTGAATTAGACCTTGCTGGTCTTGTTTGTAATAATTATGGAAACGAGCAATGTATCAATCCATCAAAAGGAAAAGATGGTGGAACTACTTGGGAGTATCGTGCAGGATATATTGATGGTATGATTAAAGGAAAAAAAAATTCTATCAATGAATTGAATGATAAATTTGGAGATCTATAAATACTAGTGGTGAACTAGGTTTTTGTTTTGGCAAGTGGTACTGATGTATATTTGGGTAATCCCAACCTGAAAAAGGCAGGGACCCCAATACAATTTACAAAGAAGCAGATTGATGAGTGGATCAAGTGTAAGAATGATCCCATCTACTTTGCGATGAACTATATAAAAATTATCTCTCTTGACGAAGGTTTGGTGCCTTTTGAGATGTATGATTTTCAAAAAAAGATTTTGAGTGATTTTCATGAGACAAGATTCAACATCGCAAAGCTCCCAAGACAAACAGGGAAGTCTACTACTGTTGTCGCTTATCTTCTTTATTACGCAATTTTCTATGATAGTGTTAATATTGGTATTCTTGCAAACAAGGCATCTACCGCTAGGGAACTACTAGGAAGATTACAACTTGCCTATGAGAATCTGCCAAAGTGGATGCAGCATGGTGTATTGGTATGGAACAAAGGTAATGTGGAGTTAGAGAATGGCAGTAAGATATTGGCAGCTTCTACATCTGCAAGTGCTGTCCGAGGCATGTCGTTTAACATTCTCTTCCTCGATGAGTTCGCCTTCGTTCCAAACCATGTTGCGGAGCAATTCTTTGCCTCTGTTTATCCTACTATTACTTCTGGTAAATCAACGAAGGTAATTATTATCTCAACGCCTAATGGCATGAATCACTTCTATAAGATGTGGGAGGATGCTAGGAGAGGTAAGAATGATTATACTACAAACGAAGTTCACTGGTCTCAAGTTCCTGGCAGAGATGCTAAGTGGAAAGAAGAGACAATTAAGAACACATCTCCAAGACAGTTCGCACAAGAGTTTGAATGCGACTTCCTTGGATCTGCTGATACTTTAATTAGTCCGGCAAAACTACAAACTATCCCTTTCGCAGACCCAATTAAATCAAATGCTGGACTTGATATCTATGAGAGAGTCGAAAAGGATCACGAATATATTATTACTGTTGATGTTGCCAGAGGAATTGGTGGCGACTATTCTGCTTTCCTCGTGTTTGATATCACCACGATGCCGTATAAGATCGTTGCGAAGTACAGAAATAATGAGATTAAACCTATACTGTTTCCCTCAGTAATTTTTCAAATTTGTAAAGAATACAACAACCCATACGTTTTGGTGGAAGTAAATGACATTGGCGATTCTATTGCTGCTACTCTCAATTATGATCTTGAATATCCTAACGTACTTATGTGTGCGATGCGTGGTAGAGCAGGTCAAGTCGTGGGGCAAGGATTCTCAGGAACAAAAACACAACTAGGTGTCAAGATGAGTGTAACGGTTAAAAAGATCGGTTGCTCTAATCTTAAAGCTATTATTGAAGAAGATAAATTAATATTCAATGACTTCCAGATCTTCCAAGAACTTACTACGTTCGTACAGAAGAAGCAAGCATGGGAAGCAGATGAAGGATACCATGATGACCTTGTAATGTGTATGGTTCTCTTCGCATGGTTAGTCATGCAAGAATACTTTAAGGAGATGACCGACCAGGACATTAGAAGAAGAATTTACGATGAGCAACGTAATCAGATAGAACAGGATATGGCTCCCTTCGGTTTTCTTGATGATGGTATGGGTGATGATACTTACATTGATGGGGATGGTAATCTTTGGGAGTATGGAGACAAGCAAGAGGAAGTTGGATATATGTGGAACTACTGATGAATATCGAAGATCAATTTTCATTAGAACATTTACTGTTTAAAGAAAGAAAATGTAAATCATGTGGCATTAAAAAAGATCTTATAGAAGATTTTTACCTCACAAGAAAAACCAAGAAAGGACACCCGTCAGCATATGCATATGAATGCAAGGAGTGTACTGTCAAGAGAGTGATGGAGTCTAGGAAAAAAAGTAAAGATAAACCAGATATACCATACGATCCTGTCCCTAGATTCCGACCAGACATTTACCCTGACTGGTAGTTCATGCATAGTTCACCACAAGTGAAGCATTCAAAAATCTAAATAGATTTAGATAAATTTGATATCTAAGAGGTATAAACATGGCAAGTCAAGTCTCGCCTGGTGTTGTTATTAGAGAGAGTGATTTGTCCAATGCAGTTGTTGTAGGCGATGTAGCTATTACTGGCGCTATTGCTTCCTCATTCCGCAAAGGACCCGTAGGCAAAATTACAAACGTTAGTACCGAAAGGGAACTAATCGACACATTTGGAGCACCATCTGAGGCTAATGCCGCTGATTGGTTGGTCGCTTCAGAATTCCTCCGTTATGGTGGAAGACTATCAGTTGTTCGTGCAGCAACTGCAGTTGTAAACGCAACAGAATCTGGCACTGGTGTTCTTATCGCTGATAAGGATGCATTTGATTCTGGAGTAACTTCAGAAAAATTTGCTGCTAGAGATGCAGGTGCAGATGGAAACAACATTAGTGTTGTTATCGTAGACAGAGGTCCCGATTACACCATCAACAAAACCGGTCATGGTCTAGCAGTCGGTGGCACATACACTGACGACGCTGCTGTAGCACACGAAGTTTATGAACTAAATGGTGCTAACAGTTTCAGAATTATTAAAGGAAGTGCTGCTCCAACTCCTGCTGCAGGAGATACTGCTGTTGTATATTCAGCATCTGATTGGAATGCAAGAACAATCGGTTCAACTGGTTTGACATTCAAATCAATTGCTCCTCGTCCTGGAACTTCCGCATACGCAGCTGAGCGTTTCTTATCGTATGACGAAGTGCATGTTGCTGTAATTGATACTGCAACTAATACAGTTCTTGAGAGAATGACATATCTCTCCAAACTTACTGATGGTAAGTCTCCCGAAGGTAATTCAACTTACTGGAAGGATTATGCAAATGAGTATTCTGGTTATATCTACGCTGGTGCTGCTCTAAGCGCAACTGAAGTTACAACCGCCGGAGAAGATCCTGGTGCTACTGCTGCTTCTTATGGTGCTACTGAGATAGCTCCATTAGTATTAGCAAGAATTCTACCTACTGCAGGTGGAGCTCTTTCTGGTGGTACTGACGACTATGCATATACTGCTGGCGAAGTTGGTGCTGCATACGATCTATTCTTAGATACAGAAGCAACGGAAGTTGATTTTGTTCTTATGGGTGGCGATGGCGCTAATGAAACAGATACGATTGCTAAAGCATCTTCTGTTGCTGCTGTTGCCAATAGCAGAAAAGATTGTGTTGCATTCATCTCACCATGGACGGGTGCTCAAATTGCAACTTCTGGTGGCAGTGCATTAACTCCAGCACAACAACTAGCAAATACACTAGAGTTCTTTGAAAACATTGGTTCTAGTTCCTATGTTGTTCTAGACAGTGGTGTTAAGTATACATATGACCGCTTTAACGACAAGTATCGTTATGTTGGTTGTAATGGTGATGTTGCTGGTTTGTGTGTTTCAACTTCTGCAGTTTTAGATGACTGGTTCTCACCAGCAGGTCTAAACCGTGGTGGTTTGCAAAACGTTGTTAAGTTGGCATTCAATCCCAATAAAGCACAACGAGATGATCTCTATACAAATAGAATCAACCCAATCGTTTCATTCCCTGGTTCTGGTCCTGTTCTCTTTGGAGATAAGACTGGTCTTGCTTCACCTTCTGCATTCGATCGTATCAACGTTCGCCGTCTCTTTCTTAATGTTGAGAAGAGAGCAAGAGCTCTTGCAGAAAGCGTAATCTTTGAGCAGAACGATGCTGTAACACGTTCTAATTTTAATTCTGCTATCGCTTCGTATCTTTCCGAGGTTCAAGCACGCAGAGGTGTAACAGATTATCTAGTTGTTTGCGATGGAACAAACAACACCCCTGAAGTTATCGACAGGAACGAATTCGTTGCTGAACTATACCTCAAGCCCACCCGCTCTATTAACTACGTAACTGTCACAGTGACTGCTACGAAGACGGGTGTTTCCTTTGAGGAAGTAGTCGGTAGAGGTTGATCGATACTAGATAAAACATAACGAGGTAAACAACAATGGCAACGTCAAACGTAAGTCAATTTCTTCAGACAATTGGGCAAGGTGTCAAGCCCAATATGTTCTTGGTTGACATCAAATTCCCAGATGAATTAGGTGGTTCATCCGCAGCACTAGGAACTGATCTTTCAAATATTCTTTGTAAGTCAGCAGCACTTCCAGGTTCTAACTTGGGTGTTATTGAAGTTCCTTTCCGTGGTAGAACAGTCAAAATCGCAGGTGATCGCACCTTCGATACATGGTCTGCAACCTTCTTCAACGATAAGAACATGGAACTCCGTGGTCTATTTGAAGAGTGGGCAAATCAACTCAACACTCATGAAGCAAATACTGCTCCTAGGTTCCTACCTGATAGTGCAAGCACTGGATACATGGCAAGTCTCTATGTTACTCAACTAGAGAAAGATGATAAGGAAGGTGGTTCTGCAATCAGAACTTACAAACTCCATCATTGCTTCCCAACCAACATCTCTCAGATTGATCTTGCTTATGATAGCAACGATCAGATTGAAGAGTTTACAGTTGAATGGCAGTATTCCTTCTTCACCGCGCAGAAGGAAAATAGCGAGACATCTGGTTCTGCTAATGTCAAGGGCACCGCATCTGCTAAGACTGTGGTCTGATAAATAGTTGGAAGCGCACAAGTTGAATAGATATCATGAGTCAGTTATTTGGCTTCCAAATTAACAGAAAAGAGGGGCAGCGAGGTCAATCTCCTGTCCCTCCTTCTGCTGAAGATCCAGTTTCAGTAGCCGCTGGTGGATATTATGGAACGTATGTAGATACGGATAATCAAGCTCGTAATGAGTTTGAGATGATCCGTCGTTATCGCGATATGGCAATTCACCCAGAAGTGGATAGTGCTGTAGATGAAGTTGTTAACGAGTTTATCGTAAGTGATGCTTACGATTCTCCTGTAAAAATTAACTTAGATAATCTAGGTGTTGGTGCTGGAGTAAAAACTAAAATTCGTAATGAGTTTGAGTATCTCAAAAGACTTTTAAACTTCGACAATCGAGCACATGAGATTGTCAGAACTTGGTATATTGATGGACGTTTATTTTATCATAAGGTTATCGATTTAGATAATCCCAAAAAAGGTATTACAGAACTTCGTTATATTGATCCTATGAAGATCAAGAAAGTTCGTCAAAAAATTGACAATACTCCAAAAGATTCTCTAGCGAAAGCAGCAATCAAAGGCACGGCGCTTGAGTATGAATATGGAACATTTGTTGATTACTACATTTACAATCCAAAAGGTTTCTATAAAGGCGGTGTCCTAGGACCGATTGGAGATATGTCTTTGTCTCAGGGTGTCAAGATGGCAACTGATTCAATTACATTCTGTCCTTCTGGACTACAAGATTTAAACAAAAGAATGACTCTTGGTTTCCTACACAAGGCAATCAAGACTCTCAATCAATTAAGAATGATTGAAGATTCAATTGTTATCTATAGATTATCACGCGCACCTGAGCGTAGAATTTTCTACATCGATGTTGGTAATCTACCTAAGGTAAAGGCAGAGCAATACTTACGTGATGTCATGTCTCGCTATCGTAACAAGCTAGTGTATGACGCAAACACTGGTGAGATGCGTGATGACAAAAAGCATATGAGTATGCTTGAAGATTTCTGGTTGCCTCGTAGAGAGGGTGGTCGTGGTACTGAGATCACAACTCTTCCAGGCGGTCAGAACTTAGGCGAACTTAAGGACGTTGAGTATTTCAAAAAGAAATTATACAACTCTTTAAACTTACCACCTTCACGTCTTACTGACGATAGCAAAGGATTCAATCTTGGTAAAACTACTGAAGTCCTCCGTGACGAACTTAAGTTCACGAAGTTCATTGGTCGTCTCCGCAAGAGATTCTCTGAGATGTTCCATGACATGCTCAAGACTCAACTCATTCTTAAAGGAGTAATTTCTCCTGAAGACTGGGATGATATGAAGGAGCATATCCAGTATGACTATCTCTTTGACAATCATTTCAATGAACTAAAAGAAATTGAAATGATGAACCAGAGGATGATGACTGTAAGTCAGATGGATCCTTTTGTTGGCAAATACTTCTCTGTTGAATATATCCGTCGTCATGTTCTAAATCAAAAAGATACAGAATATAAGGATATTGATAAGCAGATGAAGGCAGAAATTTCTTCTGGTCTCTCTATTGATCCAGCAGAAACAAATGCTATGGCTCAAATGACAGCAGCAAACACTGCCCTTGCTCCTGAAATTCAGGATCAGCAAGCACAAGATGCTGCAGAAAGACAAGAACTTGCTGCGGATGCTGCGTCCGAAAGAGAAGTATCTAAGGCAAAGAAAATGCCTTCACCTTCTACAAATAATAAATAAATTATACAGAATACTTATTATGGAACAACATAACCCTGAACCTGGCGTGGTAAATATCGTTGATAAGATCAGCAACAACGACAGGGCATCTGCTATTGATGCTATTCATGATCTACTTTTTGCTAAAGCATCTGATGCTATGGCAACATATAAGCAGGTTGCCGCGAATACATTCTTTGATGAACCCACCGAAACGGAAGAACCCGATGAAACTGATAACGGAAACGATTGAAAACGTCAAAATCCTTACTGAGGAAAGAGACGGAAAGAAACTTCTTTATATTGAAGGAGTATTTTTACAGTCAGAACTAAAGAACCGTAATGGTCGCATGTATCCTTTCGATGTTCTCAACAATGAAGTTGAGAGATACAACGAAGAGTATGTAAAATCAAAGCGTGCTCTAGGTGAACTCGGACATCCTGATGGTCCTACTATCAATCTTGATAGAGTATCACACAGAATTACAAGTCTTCGCGCTGAAGGAAATAACTTCATTGGTAAGGCACAAATTCTAGATACACCTATGGGACAGATCGCTAAGTCTTTACTTGGCGAAGGAGTTCAGTTGGGTGTTTCATCTCGTGGTATGGGAAGCATTGAAAAGCGTGAAGATACTTCAGTAGTTCGCGATGACTTCATGCTAACAACTGCTGCTGATATCGTAGCAGATCCTTCTGCTCCTGATGCTTTTGTAAATGGCATCATGGAAGGCAAAGAATGGGTATGGGACAACGGTATTCTCAAGGAATCAAAAGTTGATAAATACCAACGTTATATCAATGGCGCTCCGCGTCGTGAGTTAGAAGAGAGAACACTCAAGGTGTTTGAGGATTTCCTCGGAAAACTTTGATTTATAAATAAACTTAGATTAATTATTTACGGAAAATTACGAGGTAATCTCAAATGTCAGATATGTTAAATGAAAAATTTGAGGAGTTCGTTACCGAGCAAAAGGTGATTGTAGAAGCTGGCGATCCTATGCCAACAGTTTCTGCTAACATTATCCCCGGTGCTGGTAGTGAACCCTCTCAGGTTTCTGACGCGCAGACTGGTTCTGGCGGCAAGGATCCTATGCCTTCAGTTCAACCAGGTGTTGCTCCTGGACAATCTGCTGCTGCAGATTTAGGTGGAACTTCCACCGCTCCTAATGAGGATGATGATGATGGCGAAGAGAATCCTGGCGCTAAAGCGGCAGCACCTATTTCGCAAGTATCTGGCGATCCCCAACAACGTGCCGGTAGTGCTGATCCTATGCCTACCGTTGGTGCTGATGTTGCATACGCAACTAGCACTGGTCCTGCTGTTACTTACCCCATCAAGCCTTCCTTTGAAGAACTTGATGTTTCCGCTGATGTTGCCGCTCTAGTAGAAGGCACAGAACTCTCTGAAGAGTTCGCTGAGAAAGCAAAAGTCATTTTTGAGGCTGCTGTCAAAGCGAAAATCTCTGAGGAGTATGACAAACTTGTAGAGCACTTTGCTGCTGAACTCGATAAGCACGTATCATCTGCTAAGGCAGAACTTTCCGAGGAAGTAGACGGCACAGTGTCCTATGCCATCGGTCAATGGATGGAGCAAAACCAAGTTGCTATTGACCGTGGAATCAGAAATGAGATCACTACAGACTTCATCGCAGGTTTGAAGGGTCTCTTTGAAGAGCACTACATTTCTATTCCCGACGAGAAAGTCGATGTTGTAGAAGGTATGGCTGAATCTATTCGTGAAATGGAAACACGCCTTGACGAACAGGTCAAAGCAAACGTGAAATTACAAAATCGTCTTAATGAGTCTGCCAAACTCAATGTTCTGTCCACCGTGTCAGAAGGACTAGCAGATACTCAGAAAGAAAAACTCGCAGCACTTGCTGAGGGTCTAGAGTTTGTCTCGGAAGAGTCATTCTCCAAGAAGGTTACGACCATCAAGGAGTCTTACTTCAAAGAGTCAATCGCTACCCCAACGGAAGTTGTTGATGAATCCCCAGTTGAAGGTGTAGATGATTCTAACCCAGTAATGGCGCAGTATCTGAAAGCACTTGACCGCTGGTCATAATAATAACCCCCACATTTTTCAAACAAGAGCAAACAAATGTTTAATTCAAAAGCTCTAACCGAAAAGTGGTCTCCTGTTCTAAGTCACGAAGGCGCTGGTGCCATCAAAGACAATTATAGAAAGGCTGTTACCGCTGTTCTGTTAGAAAACACAGAAAATCAACTACGCGAAGAGCGTGGTATGATGAACGAAGCTAGTACTGTTGGAGCTATCAGCGCAGCTGGTGGACAAGCACTAGGCGGTTCTGGTCTAACCACCAGGACTGGTGGACTTGCAGGTTTCGATCCTGTAATGATCAACCTTATCCGTCGCGCAGCACCTAACTTGGTTGCTTACGACATCTGTGGCGTTCAACCCATGAGCGGTCCTACTGGACTTATCTTCGCAATGAAGAGCCACTACAACACCAGAGCTGGCGCTGAGGCACTCTACAACGAGCCTGACACCAACTTCTCTGGAAACACTCAGGGTCCTGCAGCATACAACGATCCCGTATCTCCTCTTGGCGATGGCGGCACGACTGATGCTAACCCTGGTCTGCTTAACGACGCCACTGGCGGCGGCACAACTGCTGCTAACTACGAGCGCCAAGCAGGCAACATTGCTAGAGAAACAGCAGAAGTTCTTGGATCGGGTTCGACCTTGTTCAACGAAATGGACTTCAGCATCGAGAAGACTGCGGTCACTGCTAAGACCAGAGCTCTTCGCGCTGAGTACACTCTAGAATTGGCACAAGACCTTAAGGCAATCCATGGTCTTGATGCAGAGCAGGAACTCGCTAACCTATTGTCTAGCGAAATCCTTGCTGAGATCAACCGTGAGGTTGTTCGTACCGTTTACACCGTTGCTAAGCCTGGTGCTCAGAACAACGTTGCTAACGCTGGTGTATTTGACCTCGACGTTGACAGCAACGGTCGTTGGTCGGTTGAGAAGTTCAAAGGACTTATGTTCCAAATCGAGCGCGATGCTAACGCTATCGCACAAGAGACTCGTAGAGGAAAGGGCAACTTCATCGTCACTTCTGCTGACGTTGCTTCTGCTCTTGCCATGTCTGGCACACTCGACTATTCCTCAGGTCTAACTGGTGCTGGTGGTCCTTCCATCGGTGACGTTGATGACACCGGAAACCTTCTAGTCGGCACCATGAACGGTCGCATTAAGGTCTATGTTGATCCTTACTCTGCTAACGTTTCTAACACCCACTACTACGTAGTTGGTTATAAGGGTTCTTCCCCTTATGACGCAGGACTATTCTACTGCCCCTACGTTCCCCTCCAGATGCTACGTAGCATCGATCCTCAGACCTTCCAACCTAAGATTGGTTTCAAGACCCGCTACGGCATGGTCAGCAATCCTTTCGTTGAGTCTTCTGCAGGAACTCCTGATGCTGAAGCACTTACCGCTTCTAAGAACCAGTACTACAGACGTGTTCGCGTTGCGAACCTCGCCTGATATCGGTTATTACGAAATCAACACAGGGACGCTGCGGCGTCCCTTTTTTTGTGCTTAAATAGAAGTAGTTATCCCGTATCGTTATGCCCCGTGGTCGCTTACACAAAACAGATATGCTTGCAAAAGTATACAAATTAAAAACTGAATTGTATGATAAAGAAACGAATCATGGTATGACCGGTCAATGGTATGACGGTGCTCATGATTCGCTAGATAAAATATTAGATATAATTAATGAATACGCACAATGAATAACAACACAATAGAAGACGTAACTGACTCACAAAAAGACTGGGAAGACTTCTGGTATAACGAGGATAAATAGTATCAGCTTGGGAAGTTGACATGTCTGCTGATTGGTATAAGGAACAACCTACTAACAGGAATTTCCTGAACCCTATTGGTTATCTCTTAAAACTAGAGAAATTTGAAGGAGTAGATTTCTTTTGCCAAAGAGCAAATGTCCCCGACATTACAATGCCAACTACGGAAGTAGCAAGTCCATTCAGAAACTTGCCTATTATTCCTGGTGGTGGAGTAACGTTCGGGGATTTTTCTGTATCTTTTATTGTTGACGAAGATTTAAAAAATTATAATAGTATTCATAAGTGGATGCGTGATAATGGTAATGCAGATCAAATGCAACGTAATACGCCAAAGAATGATATCTTGACAAATGGCATATTGCAAATTGTTACCTCTCATTATAATCCAGCATTTATTATAAATTTTAGAAACCTTTTTCCTGTAGCACTAACGAGTCTACAGTTTGATGCTACAATAACAGATGTAGAATACATCACTGCTGAAGTAACATTCAAGCATCAACAGTTCTTTATTAATGATAAAAACAATCAACCTATATGAATTTTGAAACTCTTCGTAATAAATTTGACAAACTGAGAGAAGACTGGACAGAAGATTCTGCAGTTGACTTTCAATTTAAGAACAAACAGTATACCACGGATCTGGGACAACTCGCATTATCCATCCCTTTCCAACATAATAAATACTTAAACCACTACACTGACATTCAGCAGATCAAGACTTCGCTGGAATTTGAGACCCGCAAACTGGTAAAAAATAAGCGTGAATATTACTCTGGCGAAGCAGACGCTAAGACCTACGCCGCTAAACCATTCGGATCAAGCATTAAGACTTCAGAAAAAATGAGAACTTACCTTGAGGCAGATGAGGAAATCATCAACCTTGAGGCAAAGATCAAATACTTAGACCAGATGCTTTACTGGTTGGATCAAGTCATGCGTCAAATTTCTAATAGAGGTTTTCAGGTCAAGAGTGCCATTGAGTGGGAGAAATTCGTTAATGGACAATGATGACCACCCTCAGTATCAAAAAGAAAAACGAAGTATACGTTACCATTCAATCTGCTGAGCCACACGTACATCAGGAACTCTCAGATTATTTTTCGTTTGAAGTTCCTGAAGCAAAGTTCCTGAAGAAGAATCCCAGATACAAATACTGGGATGGAACTATTCGTCTGTACTCTCCTGGTACAGGCGACCTTTATGGTGGTCTGATGAAGCACCTACAAGTGTGGGCTGACGAACGACAATATAAAGTTGAGTATGAAACTAATGATTGGTATGGAGAAGTCAAAGAAACTAATGACTTTGTTTCATACGCAGGCATTGAAACATACATGAATAAAATTACACGATCTGAAATTAAACCAAGGGTGTATCAGTATCGTGCTGTTTATGAAGCAATTAAAAATAATAGGAAGCTCTTACTTTCTCCAACAGGGTCTGGTAAATCTTTGATGATTTATTCCCTCGTCAGATACTATACTGCTACCAACAAGAAGACGCTGATCATCGTTCCTACTACGTCCTTGGTAGAACAGATGGTCAATGACTTTAACGATTACGGGTGGAATGCTGACGATCATGTGCATAAGATATATTCCGGCAAGGATAAGAATACGGATAAACCAATTGTTATATCAACCTGGCAATCCATCTACAAATTTCCAAAAAGATACTTTGATGATATTGATTGTGTTATCGGTGATGAGGCACACCTATTTAAGTCGAAGTCCCTCACAGGAATCATGACTAAACTACACAACGCCAAGTATAGGTTTGGTTTTACTGGAACCCTAGACGGGAGTAAAACTCACAAGTGGGTGTTGGAAGGATTGTTTGGTGATTGCGAACAGGTTACTAAAACAGACAGTCTAATTAAGGAAGGTTATCTTTCTAAGTTTAGGATAAAGATCCTACTTTGTAAACATGCTCCGCAACATTTTGAATCATATCATGATGAGATTGATTACTTGGTAGAGCATCGTGGTAGAAATAATTTGATTAAAAATTTAGTAAAAGATATTGAAGGGAACACTCTTGTGTTATTCAACTATATTGAGAAGCATGGTGAACCACTTTTAGAATTGATAAATAGCACCATAGACCCCGGACGAAAAGTATTTTTTGTTCATGGTGGTACTGATGTAGAAGATAGAGAACAAGTCAGACAACTTACGGAAACTGAGAACAATGCGGTGATCATTGCTTCTTATGGAACATTCTCTACAGGAATTAACATCAAAAGACTACACAATATTATTTTTGCTTCCCCAAGTAAGTCTCGCATTCGTAACCTCCAATCTATCGGACGTGTTCTCAGGAAAGGCGAAGGTAAAGATATAGCAACCTTATACGATATCGCTGATGACATTGGCGGTCAGAACTACACCCTTAGACATTTGAATGAAAGAGTTAACATTTACAATGAAGAAAATTTTAAGTATGAGGTTATAAAAGTAAACCTAAGAGCAAATTAAATATGGAAGAAGAATTCTATGCAACTATTAAATTAGTATCCGGTGAGGAATTAGTATCAAAAGTATGTTATCTTTCGGAAGAAGATAAAATTATTTTAGATAGACCATTAGAAGTTGAGAATGCAAAAAGCAAGAAAGGTCAAATGGAAGTAACAGGATTTTCTTTAAGAGAATGGATCTCTGCTACATTTGATAATATGTTTGTTATCAACAGATCTCATGTATTAACTATGGTTGAGATTGAAGGAGAAATTGTTGACTTCTATAAAAAAACTCTTAATAGATTAGATGGTGGAAAAACTTTAGCAGGTAGAGGAAACAAATTACCTAGAACATCTGGATATGTAGGATCAGTAAAAAAAATGAAAGAGACTTTAGAAAACATCTATAAGAAAAGCTAAGGGACACAACCCTTCTGAACTCTGACATAGTTATTCTACTGAGTTTCTGAGGTTTTGTCAACCAGGGTTTACAAAACCCTCTTTAGATGCTAGACTCTACATATAATTACGTTAAGAAACCGTGGCATACACAGTAATGGCAAAGAAAAAGCAAACCGAATATTACGTAAACAACAAGGAGTTCCTTGCTGCCATTACTAAGTATCGCGATAAAGTTATTAGAGCAAAAGAATTAAATAAACCAAAACCTTTAGTAGAAAAATACATTGGAGAATGTTTTATTAAAATTGCAACACATCTTTCATACAAACCAAACTTTGTTAACTATATGTTTCGTGAAGATATGATAAGTGATGGTATTGAAAATTGTTTACAATATATTGATAACTTTGATCCAGAAAAATCAAAGAATCCTTTTGCTTATTTTACACAAATTATTTACTATGCTTTCCTTCGTCGTATACAAAAAGAAAAGAAACAACTAGAGATTAAAGGAAAAATCCTAGAGAGATCTGGACATGATGAAGTTATGCATACTGATTCATATGATGGCACAATGTCTGGTATGAATGCTTCTTACTCGGACATGGGTAGTATCAAAGAAAACATTGAGACAAGAATGAACCGATGAGTGAAGAACAAAATTATGAATGGTTTGAAACACCCTATGGAAAATTCAGAGTTGAGAAAAGACAGTTTGGAACGTGGTCTAGCTTTGGTGAGGATGGCGAGAGCATCGTCACAGGAGGTACGAGGGAATCTGTCATGGAAGGAACGCCATTCCACTTGGAAGGTGTCGCTACTAACTGGGCAAACTGTAGATACTCAGCACGATATGATGGGACAGTGAGTGGTAAGTTATGAAGATTGCTTTAATTACAGATCAACATCTCGATGGACGTAAAGGTTCTTTAGCATTCTGGAACTACTGGCAACAATTCTATGACAATATCTTTTTTCCAACTCTTGAAAAAGAAGGTATCGATACCGTCATTGATCTTGGCGACACATTTGATAATCGAAAGTCTATGGACTTTAATACTTATCACCGTGTGCGTGAAAATTACTTTGAGAAACTAGCAAAGTATAACGTTCACATGTTGCTTGGTAATCACTGCACTTACTACAAGAACACTAATCGCATCAACTCACCAGAACTTCTACTGGAGAAATACAAAAACATCAATATCTATTCTGAACCAAAAGAAATCCTGATGGGTCAGAAAGTATTCTTGATGCTCCCTTGGATTAATAAAGAAAACCGAGAAGAAGTATTGCGATTGCTTGAGACTAGTGAAGCAGATATCTGTTGCGGTCATCTAGAACTTTCTGGTTTCGAGATTACTCCAGGCATGAAGATGGATCATGGTATGGATGCTAGTTTATTCCATCGTTTCAAACGTGTGTGGTCTGGACACTATCATCATAAATCAAAGAAAGGTAATGTTCAATACCTAGGTAACCCTTACCAGATGTATTGGAATGATTATAAAGACGCTCGCGGTTTCCATATCTACGATACTGAAAGTGATCGACTTAAGTTTGTTGCAAATCCCTACGAGATCTTCGACAAAATCTTCTATGACGATTCCAGCATGGACTACAACAAACAAGATGTGTCTAGTTATAAAGACAAGTTCATCAAGATCGTTGTTAACGAAAAACGAGACTACCAAATGTTTGAAACATTGGTTGATCGTCTTTACAACATAGGTGTCCATGATGTAAAAATTGTAGAGACATTAGTTGATATAGAAGATCAGGTAGACCTCGAAGTTTCTACTAAAGATACACTCACTCTTCTTAATGAGTATATTGATGAAGTAGAAATGTCCGTAGATAAAAGTGATCTTAAATCTCTTATGAGATCACTATATATTGAAAGTTGTGAAGTAGTTTGACATGTTTATTGTCACATTAGAAAATTGTCCTGACGGTGTTTATTCTGTGTTCGATGAATATGATGCTAGAGTAATTCCTATTTTTGAAGAAGAAGATGATGCCAATCGTTATCTTATGATGTTAGAAGCAGATTCTGAAAACCTTCCAATGCAAATTGTAGAACTTGAAGATCATGTTTTAATATCTGCATGTCAAGAGAGAGGACAAAAGTTCTCTATTATAACAACTGATGATTTTTTAATTCCCCCTAGTGATACTGAAGAATGATTATTTTTAAAAAGATTAGGTGGCGTAATTTCCTTTCTACTGGGAACGTCTTTAGTGAAGTTGATTTAAGAACATCGAAAACAAATTTGATCATTGGTAGCAATGGCGCAGGTAAGAGTACTATTCTAGATGCTCTTACCTTTTCTTTGTTTGGGAAACCATTTCGTAAGATCAACAAACCGATGCTGGTAAACAGTATCAATGAAAAAAACTGTCTTACTGAAATTGAATTTAGTATTGGTAAGAAAGAATACAAGTTGGTTCGGGGAGTCAAACCCAATGTATTTGAGATTTACTGTAATGGTGAACTGTGGAATCAGGAGAGCTCTTTAGTAGAACAGCAGAAGAACTTTGAGAATAATGTTCTCAAGATGAACTACAAGTCATTCACACAGATTGTGGTGCTTGGTTCTTCTACGTTTGTTCCATTCATGCGTCTGCCTTTGGCACAGCGTCGTGAGATTATTGAAGACATCCTTGACATCCAAGTATTCTCTACGATGAATGTTCTTCTTCGTGATAAAGTTAGAGAGAATAACGAAGACATTAAAACAATTGATTACGAGATACATCTTTTGGCGGAGAAGATTGATCTCCAGAAGAAGTATATGCTTGAACTCGAAAAGAAAACCAAGGAAGAGATTACTCGTAAAGAGAATAAGATTGCTGAATTGTTAGAGGATGAGAATACCCAACACCAAGAAATTGCGCGACTAACTTCTGAAGTTGAAAAACATTCTAAAGAAATGGAAGAGGTGTCTAGCAGCACTTCAAAACTGAAGAAGTTAAACACTTTTCTTATTAAAGTTCAGGGTAAATTAAAAACATGTAAAAAAGAACATGAGTTTTTTGAGAAGAATCATGTATGTCCTACATGTACTCAAGACTTATCAGAAGAATTTCGTGATGAAAAGTTGGAGTCTGGAAAAACTAAGGTTGATGAAATGCTTGTGGGATACAATGATATCCTTGCTGCTATAGGAGAAGAGGAAGTTAAATTTAATAAATTTACTGAGTTGTCAAGTCAGGTCATGACTATCAACAACTCCATCAGTCAATCTAATTTCCAGATCACTTCATTCAGAAAAACTATTTCTGATATCGAATCTGAGATCAAAGAACTGGAAGGTAGCAACCCAGACAAGAAAGCAGAGTTTGTAAAACTTGAGGGTCTTGTTAAGAATAAAAAACAATTGGGTGGCACACTCGCAGAAAACCGCAAGGACCGTGATACACTATTGGTAGCATCGCAACTGTTGAAAGACAACGGTATTAAGACTAGGATCATCAAGACCTATCTTCCAGCGATGAACCAACTCATCAATCAGTATCTTCAGAGTATGGACTTTTATGTCAACTTTACACTGAATGAGAACTTTGAGGAGATAATTAAATCTAGGTATAGGGATGTGTTTTCTTATGATAGTTTCAGCGAAGGAGAGAAATCTCGTATTGATATTGCTCTTCTGCTTACTTGGAGAAGTATTGCTAAGCTCAAGAATAGTGTGGATACTAACCTCCTCATATTAGATGAGATATTTGACAGTTCATTGGATCAGCAAGGTGGTATGGATCTGAGTTGGATCCTTCGTAACTTTGACGACAACTCAAACATCTATGTTATCAGTCATAGAGAAAACCTTGACGGTAAATTTGAGAGAACTATCACAGCAGAGAAAGAAAAGAACTTCTCCGTGATCCGAGAGACAGTTTCTGAACTGGACTAGGGATGCCTTCGGGCATCCTTTTTTTATGTATACTAATAGCATCAACGCAAGAGAAGCATGTCATCCCAAGATATCAAAGGAAACCTAGCACGACTGCTCGCAACAGAGAACCTGATTGTAGAGCACCGTAGAGTCGCTACAGCGTCCTTTGATGTGGATCGCCGTGTGTTGACTCTTCCTAACTGGGACAAGGCATCTAGCACCGTATACGATATGCTGGTGGGTCATGAGGTTGGACATGCTTTGTTCACACCTAACAAAGACTGGCGTGATGTTGCAGATTGTCCTAAGGACTTTGTTAATGTGATTGAGGATGCTCGTATTGAGAAACTTATGAAACGTAAGTATCCTGGATTGCGTAAGTCTTTTGCTGGTGGTTATAAAGAATTAAACGATGCTGACTTTTTCAGCATTGATGGAGAAGACTTTAATACTTTTAGTTTGATTGATCGTATCAATCTCCACTTTAAGATTGGTGCTAGTGCTATGGTTCCTTTCTCTATTGAGGAGCAATTGTTTGTTGCTCGTACTGATGTTGCTGAGACTTTTGAAGAAGTCCTACAAATTGCTGTAGATGTTTTTAACTATAGTAAGCAAGAACAAGAAGAAGAAGAACAGGAAGAAACTCCACAAGAGATGCCTGCTAATGAATCTTCATCAGAATCACAGGAAAATGTAGAGCAGCAAGAAACAAACGATGGAGAACAACCTAAACAAGAAAATACTACTAGTAGTGGTCAAGAGCAATCTGGTATTGAAGAAGATGAAGAAGAAGAAGAATCTATAGAAGGTTCTAAGACACAAGATAGTTTCAACGAGGCAGCAAAAGGTTTAACTGATCGTTACTCTAATGATCCTGTATACGTAGAGATTCCTGACAGTGTGGATCTCCCCACGTTTGTTGCTGACTGGACTGAAGTTCATGACTGGATTGATGAGTATCGTAATAACTTCCTTGGTAAGAATGAAGGAGACGATTATTACAATCCTTATGAAACTGTAGATAAATCTTACACAGAGTTTCGTAAGCAATCACAGAAAGAGGTAAACTATCTTGTTAAAGAATTTGAATGTCGTAAGTCTGCTGACGCTTATGCTCGTGCTGGTCAATCTAAGACTGGTGTGCTTGATACTACTAAGCTACACACTTACAAACACAACGAAGATCTTTTCAAAAAAGTAACTGTAATTCCTGATGGTAAGAATCATGGTTTGATATTCTTGCTTGACTGGTCTGGTTCTATGCAGAGTGAGATTCTTTCTACAGTAAAACAGTTGTTGAATCTGACTGCCTTCTGTAAGAAAGTTCAGATCCCATTTGAGGTGTATGCTTTTACGAATGAGTTTTATACTGTTCGTCGTATTAAGAACGGTATTGATGAATACGTTTCTAATGATGAGTATTTTCAAAAAAATGGTTGTATGGAAGGCAAAATCTTTCTACCAAAAGATATGTTCCACTTGATGAACTTTGTTTCTTCTCGCTCTAACTCTAAAGACTATGAGCGTATGTGTTTAAACTTGTATCGTGAGGCATATATTTTTGTGTATGCTTGTTCGTATCAATCCACCATTGGCATTGGTCTTTCTGGCACTCCTTTGAATGAAGGTATTATTATGTTGAATTATATTATCCCTCAATTCAAGAAACAAAATGATCTACAAAAAGTAAACGTGTGTGTTCTATCTGACGGAGAAGCATGTCAGTCTTCTTATGGTCGTGAACTTTATAACGATCATAAAGATGAATTTTATGTTCGTCCTCGCCGCCTTGATTACCGATCTGTTTTACGAGATCGTACAACTGGTCATGTTTATGCTATGGATGGTGGTTGGTCTGGTATGACTAATATTTTTATTCAACAACTGCGTGACCGCAATCCTGGTGTGAACGTTCTTGGTTTTCGTATTATGTCCAGTGGTGGTCTTAGTAACTTTGTTTCTATCTACGGTAATATTTCTTACTACGATCAAGTACAGAAACAATGGAAAAAATCTAAATCTGCTGTGGTCCCTTTTCCTAAGAGTTACACTGCTCTGTATGTAATTAGTAATAACGCTGTGGAATCTGATGTAGATTTTGATGTTGAGACTGGTGCCAAGAAAGGTGAGATATCTCGTGCCTTTAAAAAGATGCTTGGATCTAAATCTGCCAACAAAAAACTACTAAATTCCTTCATCGAGTATGTCGCTTGACGAACTGTCCACTCTGCCCCTGACTCTGCCCCACTCTGCCCTACAATAACTACATCAACGAAAAGACCCATGCCTGCCAAACTTGACCTCACTACAACTCAACTCGCTTCTTTCCTATCAGAAAATTTTGGCAATGATGTCAATGCCGAGCACGTTCGTTCTGCCTGTGATCACTTTGGTATCACCTATGCTACTGCTACTAAGCGTCTGCGTGATTTCTATGTCAAGCGTGGCACTTGGAACCTGACTGTTCAAGAGAAACTGGAGCAGACCTACCAAGCACCCGCTGCTGCTCCCGCTGTTGCTATTACCGATCGGGAAGATCAGAACCTTGTTCCTAGCAAGGATGACAATTATGTCCCGTTCGGGAACTTCTCTGATGTGAAGAAAATCATTCAATCTAAGATTTTTTATCCAACGTTCATTACGGGTCTTTCGGGTAATGGTAAGACTTTCTCTGTTGAGCAAGCATGTGCTGCTCTAAATAGAGAACTTATTCGTGTAAACATTACCATTGAAACTGACGAGGATGATCTTATTGGTGGTTTCCGTTTGGTTGACGGTAACACTGCTTGGCATAATGGTCCTGTCATCGAAGCTTTGGAACGTGGAGCTGTGTTGCTTCTAGATGAAGTTGACTTGGCATCCAATAAAATCCTCTGTCTACAGTCTGTTCTAGAAGGTAAAGGTGTTTTCTTGAAGAAAACTGGTCGTTATGTACAACCTGCCATGGGTTTCAACGTCATTGCTACTGCCAATACTAAAGGTAAAGGTTCTGATGATGGTCGTTTTATCGGCACCAATGTTCTCAACGAAGCATTTCTTGAGCGTTTTGCCTTGACCTTTGAGCAGGAGTATCCTACTCCCGCTACTGAGCAGAAGATTTTGTTGCGTATTGCTGCTTCTGTTGGTAAGCACGATGAAGACTTCTGTAAGAATCTTGCTAACTGGGCAGACATTATTCGTAAGACATTTGCTGATGGTGGTATTGATGAGATCATTAGCACCCGTCGTCTAGTCCACATTATCCGTGCTTATGCTATCTGGGGTGATCGTATGAAGGCGATCAAAGTCTGTGTAAATCGTTTCGATGATGAGACTCGTCAATCATTCATCGAATTGTATGATAAGATTGATGCTGACGTTCAAACTGGGGAGGAAGAAAATGCAGCATACTGAAAAACTTCATGGGTATGTAAATAATCTCGCCATCATAGAAGATGGTGAGAATCGTAAAACTGTAAAAATTATGGGTGGCAATGGTTTGAAGTTGTTTGTCAAAGACCTTGACGGCAAGGTTCAAGAGTGCTACCATAGTAATCTACGCTTAATCTGGGATAACTGAATGGCGAAAAAATACAATGAAGATGCTCTGTTGAAAGAGTTGAGTGATTACATTTCTGGAACTTATGGACAACACTATTCTGCTGGTAACGACAGCATTCAAACGTTAGATTTAATTGAAGCATGTGGAGACGCTGAGGCATTCTGCCGTAGCAACATCCTTAAGTATGCTTCACGTTACGATCGTAAAGGCACTGCCCGTCGTGATATCATTAAGATCCTTCACTACGCATTGCTGCTCCTCCACTTCTCTGACAAATCTTCCAACCGCGAAACCTATCCTCAATGAGTAAAGTTATTCTTTCTAGAAAAACACTAGATGTTCTCAAAAACTTCAGTACTATCAATTCCTCTATTGTCTTCCGTAAAGGATCCACGGTTAGAACTATCTCTAATGCAGAGAACATCCTCGCAAAGTTTACTGGTGAGGAAGTATTTCCTGTTGACTTCGCTATCTATGATCTTAGTCAGTTCCTTTCTGGGATCTCTTTGTTTAGCGACCCTCAGCTTGAGTTTGACAACGAAAATTTTGTCAGCATCCGTGGCGGTCGTCAGTCTGCTCGCTATTTCTTTTCTGATCCAGAGATTACGCTCAAGTCTGCTCCAGAAAAAAATGTAAAGTTTCCTGGTTCTGATCTTCAGTTCAATCTGACTGGCGAAGATTTGATTGCTCTACAAAAAGCATCTGCTGTTTATAGTCTGCCTGATCTCACCTTCCAATCGATTGAAGGTCATGATGAGATTAAACTTATCCTCAGGGACAAAGAGAATGATACCAGTAATACTTACGATATCACCGTGGCAGGTTCCTCTACTGGCACCTATACTCTTGATCTTAAGATTGAAAACATTCGTCTTCTCCCTGGTGATTACATGGTCAAAGTATCTCAGCACCTCATTTCAGAGTGGACTAACGTAAATACTGACCTGACTTATTACATCGCCCTTGAACCAGCGTGAAGCATATTCTCTTTACACTCAAAGGGTGTAATACTGATCTCCTAAATGACGAGGAGTTCATCCGAGATATTGTTTACACTACATCTAAAAAGTGTAAGTCAACTCTGCTATCCATCAACTCACATAGGTTTGATCCACAGGGTGTTACCTGTGTGGCGATGCTGGCAGAGAGTCATATTAGTATTCACACATGGCCAGAGAAAGGTATGGCAGTCTGCGATATCTTTACCTGTGGTGAGCATACCAAACCCAAGAAGGGTATGGAGTATATGCAAATGATGTTCAGTGCCAAGGACATCGTATCTAAATCATTTACACGACCATTAGAATGAGCAAAGAATTTTTGTGGGTGGAGAAATACCGCCCAAGCATTGTTGAAGATTGTATCCTTCCTGCTAGCACCAAACAAGTGTTTCAGGGTTTTGTTGATCAGGGAGAACTTCCTAACTTGCTGCTGACAGGCACTGCAGGTGTTGGCAAGACAACGATTGCCAAAGCTATGTGTGAGGAGATTGGTGCCTCTTACATCGTGATCAATGGATCTGATGAGGGACGCTTCCTAGACACTGTAAGGAACCGTGTCCGTCAGTTTGCCACGACTGTCTCTCTCACGTCTGGAGCATCCCACAAGGTGGTCATCATCGATGAAGCAGACAACACCACTAACGATGTTCAACTGTCTCTGAGGACCGCTGTGGAGGAGTTCCACGGCAACTGTCGTTTCATCTTTACCTGCAACTTCATTAATAAAATTATTGAACCGTTGCACTCACGTTGTACGGTGGTTGACTTTAGAATCAAACCCGAGAAGTCTACTCAACTTCAGGGAGAATTCTTTACTCGTCTCAAAACTATTCTGACAAATGAGAATGTTGAGTATGAAGACAAAGTTCTCGCGAAGCTTGTTAAGAGGTATTATCCTGATTGGCGTCGTCTTATTAACGAGTGCCAGCGTTATGCTGCCACAGGGAGTATTACTTCTGCTATCTTGGTTGACGTTGCAGATGTTAATCTGGACTCTCTACTTACATCTCTGAAGAAGAAAGACTTTACTACTGTAAAGAACTGGGTAGTTCAGCATCTGGATAACGATCCTAGTATGGTGATGCGTAAGATCTATGACAGTTTGTATGGTGTATTGAAACCTGCTTCTATTCCTGAAGCTGTTCTTATCATTGCCAAGTATATGAAAGACATTACTATTGTTCCTGATCAAGAGATCAACTTGTTGGCATGTCTAACAGAGATCATGATGAGTTGTGAATTCAAATGACACTACTCAAATTTATTGAAAAAGAACCTAAATTTATTATGATGGAGGAAATGTATGAGAGACTCGAAAACGAAGCAGAAAGGCAGTGGGCGTATATCAAAAGTCAAAACGACACCAGAAAATGTAGCAGAAGCAAATGAAGCATTGTTTCATGCTACAATGAACTTACCCCATGCTGCTGCTCATTGTGGAATGACAGAGCGTGAAATGAAAATGATCTTTCGTGAATACCTTAAATACCATGCCCCAGACATTGAAGTCATTGAAGACGCCACTTCGCTACCCAGGCGGAAAGAGTCGTGCGCTGAGTAAACTCTTTCAATACATTCCTAACCTGAAAGATTACACTGAGTATCGTGAACCATTCTTGGGTGGTGGTTCTGTGGCATTGGAAATTGGTAAACGATATCCACACCTAGATATCTGGGTGAATGATTTGTATGGACCACTTTATAACTTCTGGCGAGTGCTTCAAGACCAGAGTGACGAACTTCATTCTAAGTTAGTACGATTAAAAACTAACCATCCAGAACCAGTATTAGCAAAAGAATTGTTTTTAGATGCTAAGGACATATTAGATATGGATACAACATCTGACTTATCTCGTGCTGTTGCTTTTTACGTTGTCAACAAGTGTTCCTTTTCTGGTCTCACTGAGACCAGTTCATTCTCCAAGCAAGCGTCAGAGAGCAATTTCTCGATGCGAGGCATTGATAAACTTCCAGACTACTCCTTGATGATCAAGAAGTGGAAGATTACTAATCTTCGCTATCAAGAACTCTTTACTGATAACAAAGACATCTTTACTTATCTAGATCCTCCTTATGAGATTGGTTCTAATCTCTATGGTAAGAAGGGGAATATGCATAAGGGATTTGATCATGATGGGTTCGCTGCCATCTGTGATCGGTTTGTTGGTCATCAACTTGTGTCATATAATTCAACGCAACTGATCCGAGACCGCTTCAAGAAAGGGTGGACAGCTGCTGAATTTGCACACACTTACACCATGAGGAGCGTGGGGAGTTATAATACAGATCAAGCGTCTCGCAAGGAACTCGTCCTAGCAAATTATGAAATGTGAAGTCACCCTCTACGTAGCAGGCACCGTGTTCAAGGAGCAGGTCATTGCTCGTAATTATGAAGAAGCGAGACAAACTGCTGTCGCCAGAAATCCTACCGCTAAAGTTGTTAGTGTAACTGCTGTATTTAAATGAACATCTTTGTTACTGATGAATCTCCATGGAAATCTGCTCAGGTTCTACCTGACAAGCACATCGTCAAGATGCCTCTAGAAACCTGCCAGATGCTCTCTATAGTTGCCTCAGACAAGTGGGGTCATGCTTATGGCACACTGCCTAAGAAAGACGGCAATCCATATGCTACAGAGAAGGGAGCATTCCGCAATCACCCTTGTACTATCTGGGCTAATGAGACTGTAGCAAACTCTAGATGGTTGCTTGCTCATGGGTTTGCTCTCTGTAGTGAATATGCTGCTCGCTATGCAAAAGTTCATACCTGTTTTACCACTCTTCTTGCTGCTGACAAAATCATTCCTGATGTAAGATGGGATGATCACACTCCTTTTGTTCGAGCAATGCCTGAGGAGTATAAATTTGATGATAGTATCACTACTATCGAAGCATACAAAATGTATATCGCATCCAAGCCTTGGGTGAAAGATAACTACCTACGATTACCACACCACAAACCTGACTGGATTTAATAATGTATCAATTGAAAGATTACCTGTATTCAATTAACCAATCAAAGAAAAGTATTCTAGATGATGACGTTGATTCTGAGCGAGGGTATCCTCCTTATATTGTTAACAGGTGCTTGTCTTCTTTCACTGATACTATCCTATACGTAAATGAGATGAATAAAAGTTCTCATCTACCAAAAAAGTTACAATATGACTTTCTACTAAATAGTGTGAAACCGAGGAAGCGTTTCTCTCCTTGGGCAAGAAAAGATTCTATTGATTATCTTGAAGTAGTTAAAGAGTATTATGGTTATAATGACGATAAAGCACTCCAGGCACTTAGGATTCTCACCAAGGATCAATTAGATCATATTACCAAGGTATTGAATAAAGGTGGAAGACAATGAGTGATGAAACTATAATCCAATGGAAACAAACTGATATGGTTGAAGTGGTTCTTGGAGAACCAGACGACTTTCTTAAGGTAAGAGAAACTCTAACACGTATTGGAGTAGCATCTCGTAAAGAAAAAAAGATCTATCAGTCTTGTCATATCTTACATAAACAAGGTAAGTATTATATCGTTCACTTCAAGGAGTTGTTTGCTCTTGATGGCAAGAATACAAATCTTTCTTTGAATGATGTTCAACGTCGTAATCGTATCATTCAATTACTTAGTGATTGGGGACTGGTTAGTGTTGTTGATGCTAGTAAGATTGAAGATCTGGCACCACTGAATCAAATTAAAGTCTTGTCTTTCAGGGAGAAAGGTGAATGGACACTTGAGTCAAAGTACAACATCGGTCGTAAGAAAACTACGGTAGAGTAAACCGCAACTTTTAATAAGGAAAACCGTTATTAAAGGTTAAACAGTTGTTGTTAAATAAGTATGTGATGCCAAACGGGTCACATATAAACGTCGCTTATTTAAGGGCATGGTAAACATTAACTGGGAAACATATACTCCCTACTCAATTGGATTTGATGAAACATTCAGCAGACTGGAATCTATTGCGGGAGGTGGATCAAATTACCCACCATACAATGTGGTGGACGGACATGATGGCAGAACCCTGCTGGAAGTCGCTCTTGCAGGATTTTCAGGAGGAGATATTGAAGTTACAACAGAACGAAATGTTCTAACAGTATCTGCTAAAAAAGCACCACCGGATAAAGAACGTAAATATTCCCATAAAGGAATATCGTATAGAACCTTTTCACGCAACTGGCAAATGGCAGATGATGTGGAAGTCGAAGAAGTAAAATTTGAAGATGGTCTTCTTAAAGTTCTTCTTGTCAAAAACCTACCAGAGAAACAGAAACGAAAAACTTGGTTCTAAATAAAAATGGAAGGCACTTGACGGTGCCTTTTTTTAATGCTAAACTTAGAAAGAATTCATAATAACTATGGCAGTATCAATTTTAACTTTGAAAACTGGCGATCGTGTTATTGCTGAACTGAAAGAAATCTTTGATGGAGAAGGTGACGACAAACGTGGCGTCTGTCTTCTTATGGAAGAACCATATGTATTGAATCTAGAAGGTGGTAATCCACAGTATCTTACTGAAAAGTATGGTATGGAATATCAAATTAAGTTCAGTAAATGGAATCCTTATTCTTCAGATTGGCAATTTAAGATGCCTTATGATTGTATTATGACAGTTAGTACTCCAGAACCTGGATTGCTACAAGCATACGAAAACAAAATTACAGAAAAGAGAGAACTACAAAATGACGGAACAGACACAACCACAACTAACAACCAATCATAGTATTCGATTAGTTATTTTAACTACCCAAGAAACAATTCTTTGTTTGTTTGGCGACATTAAAGATGATGAGTCTGGAAAAATTGTTGGTTATAAAATGTTATATCCTTTTGTTCTTGGACTTTCTGACCCAAATGAAGATGGGACTATTCCAATTAAATATGTTAGATGGTGTCCATATACTCCAGTTCAGGAGTTTAAATTGGGTGGAGAACATATCATCAGTGTAACATTTCCTTCTGACGATATTCTTGAAAATTATGTTCAAGAACTTGGAGCTTACGGAATTGAAAGAGATCAACTATTCTATGATTTAGAGGAGACTAATGGAGATAACAGCGAACCTGCTGAAGATAGCGAATGAGTGGATCATCGCTCAGGTAGAACCAGCTGAAGGGGACACTATACCAGGTGACCCTGATGTCTGGATGATCGAACCTTATGTGGTAGACTGTGAAGGTCAGATCGTCCCATGGGCAACTCATGCTTCGGAACGTGAGTTTAATGTCAGGTCTTCTGACATTACTGTCGTGACAAACCCTAGCAAGACACTCCTTGCTCGTTATATTGAATCCCTTGAATGAAGTTTTACACTAGTGTTGAGCAAGCAGGCAATCGTCTGCTTGTCCGTGGTTATGAAAATGGCAATCGCTACAGCGTGAGGGTTCCTTTCAATCCCACGATGTATTTGCCTAGTAAAAATTATTCTGAGTGGACAACACTAGAAGGAGATTGTGTAGAACCACATAAGTTTGGTTCTATCAATGATGCTCGTGAGTTTATCAAACAATATAAAGATGTTGATGATTTTGATATCTATGGAAACTCTCGTTTCTTGTATCAATACATTGCCGAGCAGCATCCTGAAGAGGAACTGAAGTTTGATAGCAGTAAGATTCGTGTCTTTACTATTGACATTGAGACTGCTGCTGAGAACGGTTTCCCTGACATTGAGACGGCAGACCAAGAGATCCTTGCTATCAGTATTAAGGACTCCTTCAGTGGTCGTATAACGGTGTTTGGAGCACGTCCTTTTGACAACCAAGACAAGATGGTTGACTACATGCATTTCCGATCAGAGGAAAGCATGATGGGTGCTTTCCTTGACTTCTGGCAGCAGAACTATCCTGACGTTGTTACGGGATGGAATTGTCAACTGTTCGATATGCCATACATCCATAACCGTATCAATCGTATTATGGGTGAGAAGTTTGTGAAGCTGTTGTCGCCCTGGAAACTTGTGTCGCAGCGTGAGATCTTTATTAAAGGTCGCAAGAACTTCTCTATTGATATGCTTGGCATCTCTCAACTTGATTACCTTGAGTTGTATAAGAAGTTTACTTACACTAACCCAGAATCATATCGTCTGGACCATATTGCTTTTGTTGAACTCGGATCTAAGAAACTAGATCACTCAGAGTTTGATACATTCAAAGAGTTCTACGAGGGAGACTGGCAGAAGTTTATTGAATACAACATTCATGACGTTCGTCTGGTGGATCAACTAGATGATAAGATGAAGTTAGTTGAACTCGCATACACCATGGCATATGATGCTAAGGTAAATTATGAAGACGTGTTTAGTCAAGTAAAAATGTGGGATAACTACATTTATTGCGAACTCTTGAAGAGAAAGATTGCTATTCCTCCTAAGAAAGAGAGCGCAACTAAAACTGAGAAGTATCTGGGGGCACATGTTAAACAACCGAAACCTGGATTCTATGATTGGGTGGTGTCTTTTGATCTCAACTCTCTGTATCCTCATCTCATTATGCAGTACAACATCTCGCCCGAGACACTACTCGACAAGAGACATTCAACAGTTACAGTTGATAAGATCCTTGCGGGAGAAGTAGAGATTGATGGTGAGTATGCTGTGTGTGCTAACGGCGCACAGTATACAAAAGAGAAGCATGGGTTTCTTCCTCAGATGATGAAGAAGATGTATGATAGTCGTGTCATCTTCAAGAAGAGGATGATTAAAGCAAAGCAACAGTATGAGAAGACTCCTACTGTTGAACTCATGAAAGAGATTGCTCGCTGTAATAATATCCAGATGGCAAAGAAGATTTCTTTGAACTCTGCTTATGGTGCTATCGGCAACGAACACTTTAGATACTATCGTCTTGCTAATGCTGAGGCTATCACTTCATCTGGTCAGGTTTCTATCAGGTGGATTGAAGATAAGATGAATGGGTATCTAAATACTCTTTTGCAAACGGAGAAGGTAGATTATGTCATCGCTAGCGATACCGACTCGATCTATCTTAATCTTGGACCTCTTGTTGATAAATTTTTTGCTGCTAAGTCTGGCGATAAAGCAGCAATTGTTTCCATACTTGATAAGATCTGTCAAGACAAGTTGGAACCATTCATCGAATCCTCTTATCAGGAACTTGCGAATTACGTTTCGGCGTATGAACAAAAGATGAGTATGAAGCGTGAGAACATCGCTGATCGTGGTATCTGGACTGCGAAGAAGCGTTACATTCTCAACGTATGGGACAGTGAAGGGGTTAGATATAACGAGCCCAAGATGAAGATTATGGGTCTTGAGACTGCGAGGTCTTCTACTCCAGCGTACTTTAGGGATAAGTTATATGCAGCGTTTAAGATTATTATCGGCAAAACAAATGATGAACTTATCGATTTCATCAATGTCGTGCGAGCAGAAACCAGACTGCGACCTTACGAAGAGGTTGCCTTCCCCAGAGGCGTTAACAATCTGGCAAAATATCGCCACCCAAATGAGATTTACCAGAAAGGAACACCCATCCACGTAAGGGGTGCTCTACTCTACAACTACTATGTTAAAAAACATAAGGTAGAGAACAAGCATCCTCTTATTCAGGAAGGTGAAAAGATCAAGTTCATGTATCTCAAGACACCCAACCCTCTTCATGAAAACGTGATTAGTTTCTTTGGTGAGTTGCCCAAGGAGTTTGGTATTGAGAAGTATGTAGACTACCAGACACAATTTGAAAAGTCTTTTCTCGAACCGCTCAAGAATGTGCTATACTGTGTCGGGTGGCAACACGAGAAAACCATTACCATTACGAGTTTCTTTGGATGAGTAAGAGAATTTTTGTTGTGACATGGACTAACCATCTTGTCGGTCAAGTAGGACCAGAGGACATCAAGTGCTTTGAGGACTACAAAACTGCCTGTGGGTTTGCTAAACTCATGGGTAAGTCTTATAATTATGTAAACTTTTACGAGGAGAATGTAGAAAAATGGGATTCCTAGACACAGTAATTAAGGATAGTGGCAATGAGTTTGCTAGTCGTGTTAGTGAAGGGGTTGCTGCTGGCGACATTACATCTTACGTTGATACTGGGTCTTATATTTTTAATGCCCTGGTTAGTGGTTCGTTGTTTGGAGGTTTACCCGCCAATAAAGTTACTGCCTTGGCAGGAGAATCAAGCACTGGTAAGACTTTTTTTGCTCTCAGCGTCGTTAGTAATTTCCTTGCTGCTAATCCTACGGGTGGAGTCATTTATTTTGAGTCTGAATCTGCTATCTCCCGTGATATGATTGAGACTCGTGGTATCGATTCTAATCGTATGATCATCATGCCTGTCGCTACCATTGAGGAGTTCAGGACACAAGCTTGTCGTATCCTAGACAAGTATATGAAAGAACCTAAAGACGAGAGGGTTCCTATGCTGTTTGTGTTAGACTCTCTTGGTATGCTTTCAACATCCAAGGAGATGGAAGACGTTGCTAATGATAAGCAGGTCAGGGATATGACTAAGAGTCAGTTAATCAAGGGTGCCTTTCGTGTGCTTACCCTCAAACTAGGACAGGCATCTGTTCCTATGATTGTGACCAACCATACATATGATGTTATCGGTTCTTATGTTCCGATGAAAGAAATGGGTGGTGGAACAGGTCTTAAGTATGCTGCTTCCACAATCATTTATCTTGGTAAGAAGAAAGAGAAAGATGGTACTGAATTGGTAGGTAACATCATCAAGTGTGAGGCGAAGAAATCTCGTTTAACAAAAGAAGGTAGTAAAATTGAGACACGTTTGTTCTTTGATGAACGTGGACTTGACAAATACTATGGACTATTGGAACTGGGTGAGAAGTATGGAGTCTTTGAGAAAGTTGGAAATCGTATTAAGATTGACGGCACCTCTGTATATCCCAAATCAATTCTTGCAGATCCCGAGAAGTATTTCACGGAAGAAGTAATGGTTAAACTTGAAGAAGCAGCACAGCAAGAATTCTCCTATGGCAACTGAGCGCATTCAACAGACTATCTTACGTAATCTTATCTTTACGGAAGAGTATTATCGTAAGGTAGTCCCCTTTATAAAAGAGGATTATTTTGAGGAGTATCATGAGAAAGTTATCTTTGAAGAGATCGCTGACTTCGCTTCTAAGTATGACAAAGTTCCTACTCAGGAAGTCTTATCGATTAATATCCAAAATCGTAGCGACCTTAATGACGAAACGTTTAGAGATTCGTTACAGACAATACGAGGACTCACAGACGAATGGGTTGACTACGAGTGGCTCCTTGACGCAACAGAAAAGTGGTGTCAAGACAGAGCAATCTATCTCGCCCTTATGTCCTCGATCAAGATCGCAGATGGAGGCGATAAAAAAATATCAAAGGATGCGATACCAAGCATTTTACAAGAAGCATTAGCAGTATCTTTTGACGAACACATAGGACACGATTATATTGAACAAGCAAAAGACCGCTATGAATTCTACCACCGCAAAGAAGAGAAGGTTCCCTTTGATCTCGAAAAGTTTAACTATATCACGAAAGGTGGTATCTCTAACAAGACTCTCAGTGTCGCTCTTGCTGGAACGGGTGTCGGCAAGTCTCTATTCATGTGCCATTGCGCTGGTGCCGCACTCACGCAAGGGAGGAACGTACTCTATATTACATGTGAAATGGCAGAGGAGAAAATTGCTGAACGAATTGACGCAAATCTTTTAAATGTTTCTATCAAAGATATTGCTGAACTACCTGAAGTTATCTTCAATTCTAAAGTTCAGGAGATCTCTAGGAAAACTAGAGGCAAACTTATTATCAAAGAGTATCCCACAGCATCAGCACATGCTGGACATTTTAAATCACTCATAAGTGATCTGTCTCTCAAGAGGGATTTTAAACCAGATATAATCTACATTGATTATCTGAACATCTGTGCATCAGCGAGGTATAAAGGTGCGATTGTCAATTCTTACACGTATGTCAAAGCGATTGCTGAGGAGCTTCGGGGTCTTGCTGTGGAATGTAATGTTCCTATTGTCACAGCTACTCAAACTACTCGCAGTGGTTATGGCAATAGTGACCCTGACCTTACCGATACTTCTGAGTCTTTTGGTTTGCCTGCCACTGCTGACTTTATGTTTGCTCTTATCAGCACTGATGAGCTTGAACAACAGGGTCGCATCATGGTCAAACAACTTAAGAACAGATACAACGAAACCGCTGCCTCACGAAAATTCATGGTGGGAATTGACAGATCCAAGATGAGGCTGTATGATGTAGCGGAGGATGCTTCTGATATTAGCATCGACCAAGAGGACCCTGGTGAAGAGTTCTCACAATTTGCCCAAACACAAAACCGACTATCTAAATTTGCTGAGTGGAATGTATGACTATTAATTTTGACCGTTATGAAGAATTTGTTTCAGCAGTTACTTCAGAAGCTTCTACAAATTTTGTTGATTTCGCTGACCGTATTGGTGATCTGGATCGACAAGGTGCCAATATTGAGAGATTGCTTACTGCTGGTGTTGGAATTAATGCTGAGGGCGGTGAGTTCCTTGAGATCATTAAAAAAATGGTCTTCCAAGGAAAACCGTGGAACGAAGATAATCGTGAGCATCTCATTATTGAGTTGGGTGACGTTATGTGGTATGTTGCTCAAGCTACAATGGCACTTGATATTTCCTTCGATGAGGTAATCGAAACCAATGTCAACAAACTGAAGAAACGCTATCCTGGTGGTGAGTTCAATGTTCATAATTCAGAAGTTCGTGCTGCTGGCGACAGATAATGCTTAGTCTCTGGATCCACTTGGTAGCATTCTTTCAAGTTGTGGTAGTGAATTGTATCCAACCAGTTAACTGGCAGTACTGCTATCGAGTGGACCAGTGGCTCTTGACAGAAGTCAAGGAAGGGTATAGACTGTGGACAGGACAGACAACCCCGTATCAAAATGAAAAAGATTATCTCGACCTCCCCTCTAAATAGTTAGACGGGAGGTTTTTTATGTCTAAGCAAGGAAGGGTAAACATTTCAGGACAGTGGGAAGTAGCAGTCCGTAAAGTTCAAGAAGCATTAGCTGGTGCAGATCCTCAAGGAAAAGAGTTTGCTTATTTTAACTATGATGTTAAAACTGCAGTTGATCCTAATGATCCTACAAATAAAAGAAAGAAAATCTTCTTTGGTATTAAAGTTTTAGTTCCTAGAAGTGGTAGGGCAGTAGCGTCTAATAGAATTGCCAGAAATTTGACTGAAGCATTTTCAGACGCTGTTCCTAGTAGAGACAACCAACAGATTGATATTCCAATTGTTGTTGGTGGAGTATCTAAATCTATTCGTGTTGAAGTAAAACCAGAAGCAGGTGGCGGATCTGGTGGCGGCGCAACAAAGACAGAACGTAATGAGTGTGCTCAGTGTCTGTATGCTGCTCTTGCTTTCTATGTCTATGGTGGTCATATAGATCCAACTAAAATAATTGCTGATGAAGATTTTCAGGAAGCAGCAAAATATATTGATATAAAAGATACAAAACTAGAAAAAATCTATGGTGATGCTTTAGATCTATCATGGCATCATTCTTCTATCAAAGGTGCTAATAAACTTTGGGATGTCTTTGGTAGAAATTCTGGAGGTAGAAGATATACTTTCTGTCGTGGTGGTGGACCAGACGATAAAGAAATTAAAGCAGCATTTCAAAAAGTGAATGCTCAACTGAAGAGCGATCCTAATATTAGAGTATCTTTTTCTTCTGAAGATAAATGGAATCCAGCAGACATTTGGATGGTGGATAACTCTCTTGATATGTCTAAACTTGATGCTTTACAAACTGTAGATGCTATTAATAATTTTATCAAAGAAAAGTATGAATCCAGAGAATTGATTGGTGTATCTTTGAAGAGAATTGCTGGTAGAGTTAAGATGCAAGTTATTAATTACCGTAAAGATGCTCGTGCATTAAAAGCATCTAAGTATGGTTTTAAGAAGTATGACTTAGTTTATAAGACATCATCTAAAAAAGACAATAAAGATAACTATCCTATGGATGCATATCTTTATTACTACACTGGTGGTTATGACAAGTTTCAATCTAGAAACTTTGGTGATAAGGATGCATCATGGCAGTTAGAATTGAAAGCAGCATCTGCTGCTGATGGTCGTGCTGGTGGTGGTAGTGCTGTTACTATATTAAAATCTTTAAACGTTAATTACGCTGGTCTTACTAGTGGATGGGATAATAAACCTTTCCATCAGACATGTGATCCTAAAAATAAGACTCACAAAAAACAAATTTCAGAAGACATTTTAAAATTACTTAAAAAGTATAATGCATCTGGATTACCAAATGATGATACTCAGGCACTTGGGGAAATATACCAAAGAAATCAATCTTGGAGATATTCCAAATTGTTGAGTCTTAGATTACTTGATTGTATAAAAACTTCTGGTAAGGGAGATGAAATTATGAGAGCTCTGTATCTTTATGCGTCTTCTCAAACTGATAAATCATCTGTGTATGTGAAGTTGATGGATTGAACCAGTTGGCAAACCGTCTATCGATCTCCCAAGACACCTCATACTAGAGTACAATAAAGTCATGTCAAACGTCAAACAACTCAAGCACCTGGAGCACCTGGAAGATGAGATGCTGAACTATGGTGTTGATGGATGCAAGGCAGCAGTATCATTTCTCAAGGAACTGAGGAAGATGTTGGGACAGCAGGAGAGCAGTGGTTTCATGCAAACCAAATGGGACGGTGCTCCTTCTGTTGTTTGTGGTGTTGATCCTTTGTCTGGTTTGTTCTTTGTTGGAACTAAGTCAGTCTTTAACAAGACAGAACCTAAGACTTGTTTTTCTGAAGAAGCAATTGATAGTTATTACTCCGGAGACCTTGCTGAAAAATTAAAGTTCTCTCTACGCTACTTTAGTAAGTTGGGTATCAAAGGAGTTATCCAAGGAGATTTATTATACACAGATTCTACGGTAAACACAGAGGTGGTTGATGGAGAAAGACTATACACATTTCGACCAAACACTATTACTTATGGCATCCCTACTGACCACGATATTGGCAAACAAGTTGGGAGATCTAAGATTGGAGTAGTATTCCATACGCACTATACTGGCGATTCTCTTGCTGAGATGCAGGCAAGAGCTGGTGCTCCTATTAATACATTCAATAAAATTACTGAATGTGCTGTGATTCCTAATGATACTCCTATGGATAGAGTTGGATTTTCTAAATCAGAGATGCAAAAGTTCAACAACTACATCACTAAGATTGAACGCATGTGTGGTATCTGTGGTGATTTCTTAGACGAATTAGTTGCTAAGACAGGTACTACTGGTGATGCTAAGTTCCACATCGCATCTTATTTAAAGCAGTTCTTTAATAACGAGATCAAGAATGCTCGTAGTATTTCTAACATCGATGAGACGATGTATGACATGCTGAACTTCTATGAAGAGAAAACAAGTAAAGAACTTGCCAAGATCAAAACAGTTGCGAACCTGACTAAGAAGAGATCTCTTGTATATGATAGTCAGAACTACGTAGTAAATAATGTATACAAGTTTAAAGCGATGCTTACTCTGTATAAGGAACTACAGGCAGTCAAGCAAATGGTTATAGATAAACTGGACCACCTGGAAGAGTTTAGAACATACGTTCAAACTGATAAAGGATATAAGGTTACAACTCCTGAGGGATATGTCCTTCACAAAGATGGCAGCATGATTAAGTTTGTTAACCGCCTGGAGTTTGCTTACAATAACTTCACCCTACAGAAGCAATGGCGTTAAATTGTAATACTTGCTACTTTACATTTGGTAGGTTTCAACCACCTACCACAGGACACAAAGATAACTTTGATGGGGTGAAACGTATCGCAGGTAGTCATGACTATCGGATCTATATCTCTCAAACATTCGATACTAAAGGTAAGAACCCATTACCACCTGATCGTAAATTGTATTACATGAACTTGATGTTTCCAGAACATCGTGGTAAAATAATATCAGGACCAAGAGATCCTGTTGCTATTATGCAGGACTTAATGTTAGGGGGATATAATGAAGTTGTATTTTTAGTTGGATCTGATCGTGTTAGTGCGATGCAGTTCTTACACAAATATAATGGTAAAGACTTCTCGTTTAGAAAGATAGAGATACAATCTTCTGGTAGCAGAGATGCTGATGGAGATACCTTTGCTATTTCTGGAACGAAGATGAGACGTGCGGCATTTGCTAACGACTTCAAAACATTTCGTTCTGGTATTCCCAGAGCATTGAATGATAAACAGTGCCAGCAAATGATGGAAGAGATACAATCAAATCTACCTGAGAATTTTAAATGAAAGATTTCAAGAAACTACGAGAAGAAGCACTACGGCAACAACAGAGGCAGGAAGAAATATTTAAAGAAGGTGATGCTGTTATGTCATCACGTACAGGAGAGAAAGGACATCTCCATAGAGTGGGTGGAAACTATGCTATCGTAATTTCTGAAGAAGGTAATATGTTTAGAGAGTGGATTAGGAATATTAGATCTATAAATAATACGAGAAGAACCTCCTTGTTAAACGATGAAGTATCAGAAGACAGTCAATAGTGTTAGCAATAATGACGAGTTTTCGTCTGAGTTAATGGAAGCATATGGTAAATGGATGGGTGGAGATACCTTCCAGAATACTACCATTAACGAAGCAGCATTTGATGGTATGGCACAACAGTCTAATGGTGCTGAAATTGAAGACACTACAGTAAAAGCAAAGAAAGCAAAGAAAACGGTCAAGAAAGAAGAAGTAGAAGTTCTTGAGCGTGAAGAGTATGAGATCGATGGCGAGATTTATGTCATCGAGAAAGTAAAGATGGATGGCGTTGATGACAACGGTAACACCTCATGCTGGAAAGGATATAAGAAGCAAGGCACCAAGAAGAAAGGTGGTAAAGAAGTTAACAACTGTGTAAAAGCAGGTGTTGAGTATGAAGGTAATGAACTTACAGAAAAGAAACTAGACAAGGTTGATCACAGCGAACTTAAGGGTAAGCATGATGATCGTAAGGATAAGGATATCGACAACGATGGCGATGTAGATAAGTCTGACAAGTATCTCCACATGCGTCGTAAGAAGGTCTCTAAGATCATTGGTATGTCGAAGAAAAAATGAAAACATTTAGACAACTCCGCGAAGAGTGCGATTGTAAAGATAAGGAACGTAAAGGTAAAAAGAAAAAATCTACCGTAGAAGTCATGCCTACTTTCAATGACGGACAGAAAGGCATGGTTACTAAACCTACTAATGAATCAGTATTTGCTGGTAATTATCAGGGACCATTGTATGCTCCTCATCCTGACCTTGTTAAAAAAGTTAAGAAAGAATCATTTGAAGGTGGCGTAGCAAAAGCAAGAAAAGACTACCGTTCTGGAACACTTTTAAATTTTAAACAGTTCATGTCAAAATTGACAGACATTTTAGACGAGTGGGAGAAATAAATAGTTCATGCTCTATGACATGAACCAATGTTATCCTTTCTACTTCCACTAGCATCCAAAATTATTTCTGATGCTGTTAATAAAATTCCAGAAAATGAAGAACTGGGCGAGAAACTTGTTGAGATCTGTCTTGCTATTCTTGCTAAAGCAGTTAAGTTGACTAAGACTGACATGGACGATCAACTCTTGGAAGTTGTATCGAAAGCGATTGCTGCTCGCAAAGATTCCTGAGAATATAAATAACCATTAGGAAAATAAACGCTGAATAAAAATGTCTCTATACGGAAGAACTGACAGTGCTGCCAATGTCACCAAAGGTGGAAGAGGCATTGCTGCATCGTCTCAAGCAAAAACTACAGTCTTTGTTGATGAGACTGAAGCACAACTAAATGAAACTAAGTCCCGTGGTATCACTGGTCCTGGTTGGTGGTCTTACTTTACCTATACTGATTCTTCTGGTGCAACCCGTCATAAGGCAGAGCAATTAATCTTTATTGCTAACCCTGATGGCACAGAAACTCTGGAAGATGATACCATCGCAGCAGACGTAGCATCAGCAGTAACCATTACGGTTCAACCTGCTAACTCTACATCTTCTACTGAGGCTGGTTCGTTTACTCTTACGACCACCACTACTGGAACACCTGGAGCACTTGCCTATGTCTGGCAGCGTCAAACTGCAAGCGGTAAGCGTTGGACTAACATCACTGCTGCTCTTGATACTGGAATCACCTACGCAGACTTCACTACTGCGACTCTAGCATATAGTGCTTATGGTGATGATTCCCTTGACGGTTATAAGTATCGCGTCAAGATCACCTCTGCGGGTGGTACTGAAGAAGTAATCTCTGACGGTGAGGCAACTCTCACATATGGCGATTGATGAATGAACTTTAATGAATTGACGCCAGATAATTGGCTCTTCTTTGCTATTCAAAATTATAACAACCCGTCGTCAGTAACTTATAGTGATTTTGAAGAAGACTTGAAGAGATTCAAGTATATCAAAAGATTACTAAAACGATATGAGACGACGGGCGAGTTAAAAACACATCTTATTTTAAATCATGTGATTGTATTGTATAATGTGTTTGGTGAAGCAGGAACACCACTCCTGTTTTATAAGATTGAAGCAACATATTGGCGACAAATTACTGCTTTCATGTTGTTTCTAAATAGATTACCACCCAACTTTACTGATGCTGACGAAGAATGTCTAAGAAGTCTGAATCTAATTTGAATGAAATGGTAGCAGGAGACGGTTCTGGTCTTCAATTGCCACCTGCTTTTGTTATGGTGAATCCTAGACAGCACCGTAAGTATAAAAAGAACAACCAAGATAAAGTTGATGGGCGCACATCAGGCGCTCGCACTCTCTTCGATCGTATACAAAAAAGAAAAATGAAAGAACAAGTAGAAACACAAATTGACGAGGCAATTGTGTCCGATACAGAGAGGGCACAGAAAGTTATCCAACAGGGTAAGAAACTGAATCGCCAAAAAGAAATGCAGAAAAAGCGTAAAGAGGCGAAAGAAAAAATGATGAACAAGTCTGGTGAGATGGATACTCTCATGAAGGCACGTATGTCCGACTTTAAAAAGAAGGCAAAGGACCAAGAAAAGAAAGTCCAAAAAAATTCTTATGAACCCACAGGTGAAATTATGACTGAAAATCAAGATGTAGTTCAAGTTGCATTAGACGTTGCGACATCGGAACTTAATCCACAAGGTGAAGGATCGTTTGCTAAGGTACAATTTGGCGATGGATCTACACAGAACCTTGATAACTTCTCAGCAAAACGTATTGCTGCTTGTTATGCTCAATTGGATGATTCTCATAAGCAACAGTTTCAGTATCTGCTGAACAAAGATGCTTCTTCATATCAAACAGCACTCAATTTCGCAGTAAGGAACGTTTAAGTATGGCATTTGGTCTTGGTAGATTAGCAGTTTTAGAAAGTAAACTGGACATTTATGAAGATCTCTCCAAAGAGATGCTTGACAAGCTCGAAAGAGCAGTAGGAACAATCTCAGAAAACAGCAATAGAGTTGCTGTAATTTTGGAGCGCCACGAAAATCGTTTGGATGAATCTGAACGTGCCGATCAACTCATCATCGGTATGCTGGAAGAGATGAAGGAAAGGCATGAGAAGGATCATACACTGGTTAACAGTAGGATCAATAATATCCAGAAGAAAGTGGATTCCAACGCAAAGTTTGTTATCGGTGCAGGAGCAGTCCTTGCGACCCTTGTGGCAGTATTACAAGTGGTTCCACCTATCATCAAAATCTTGACAGACGATAAGTCAACTGCTAGTATGGGTGGAGTGATGAAGCCTGTCTTTGAGTTATCTTGACGTAAAGTATATACAATTAGTATCCTCTCGTTTGACTCTTTTCAGTCGCAAGAAGGCAGACCTGTATAATTTCAGGTGTCCTTACTGTGGCGACTCACAAAAGAGAAAGAATAAAACGAGAGGATATCTTTTTAAGATCAAGAATACTTTTGTATACAAGTGCCATAACTGTGGCGTTGGCAAAACACTTGCTAATTTTTTAAAGGATCAAGATACTCTTCTTCATGACCAATATGTCATGGAGAAATTTAAAGATGGTGGAACTGGTAAGGGCACAACTGTGCCTAATCCTAAGTTTGAATTCAAAGCACCAAAGTTTGCAAAGAAAGATACAAATCTTGAAAAGATTTCTTCGCTAAATATATCTCACCCGGCAAGAGAATATCTTGAGAACCGAGGTATCAAAGATCTAGATTACTTCTACTATTGTCCCAAGTTTAAGGCTTGGACAAATGAACAAAAGAAGATGTTTGATAACCTTAGACAAGATAGTGCTCGCATTATTATCCCATTCCGAGACAAAGAAGGTAACCTGTTTGGATACCAAGGCAGATCGCTCGCCCCCAAGGCAAAACTGAGATATATAACGATCATGCTAGACGAAGAACACCCAAAGATCTTCGGACTGGATAAAATACAAGACGACAAACCTGTTTATATTGTGGAAGGACCATTTGATGCTACCTTCCTCAACAACTCTGTTGCTATGGCTGGATCAGATGCTGATGTTAGAACCTTTGGTTGGAACAATTACATCTGGGTATTTGATAATGAACCACGCAACAAAGAAATCGTCAACCGAATCTCTAAAGTTATTAGCAAAGGAGATAAGGTAGTCATTTGGCCTAAGAAGATACAGGAAAAGGACATAAACGATATGTTCCTTGCTGGACACGACGTTCAGAACATGGTAGACTCTAATGTCTATGGTGGATTGGAAGCAACCCTTAAATTAAACGACTGGAAGAAAGTATGACAAACGGACATGGTATTAAAGTTCAGAAGCGAGACGGCGCTGTAGAGGCGTTGAACCTTGATAAGATCCATAAGATGGTAGAAGAGGCATGTGAGGGTCTAGGAGGCGGTGTGAGTGCTTCTCAGGTGGAAATGAATTCGGGTCTCCAGTTCTTTGATGGTATTAAGACAAGTGATATTCAAGAAATTTTAGTACGTTCTGCTAGCGATCTGATTAGTCTGGACAATCCTAACTACCAGTTCGTTGCTGCTCGTCTGCTTCTCTTCGCAGTTCGCAAGCAAGTTTTTGGACCTGAATGGGTTCAAGGTTATCCCACTGTGTTGGATCACGCACAGAAATGTGTTTCAAATGCTGTGTATGATGACAGTATCTTGCGTAAATATACTCAGGAAGAGTGGAATAAGATTGATTCTTATATGGATCATGATCGTGATATGCTGTTTACCTATGCTGGTCTTCGCCAAGTAGTAGATAAGTATCTTGTTCAAGATCGCAGTTGTGGTGAAATGTATGAGACTCCTCAATACATGTATATGATGATTGCCATAACTCTTTTTCAAAATTATCCTACGGAGACTAGACTGGATTATGTCAGAAGATACTACAACGCAATCAGCAAGCACAAGATCAACATCCCAACGCCAATCATGGCAGGCGTCAGGACACCCTTGCGTCAATTTGCATCTTGTGTTCTCGTTGATGCTGATGACTCCCTCGATAGTATCTTTAGCAGCGATATGGCTATTGGTAGGTATGTCGCACAGAGGGCTGGTATCGGTATTAACGCAGGCAGAATTCGTGGCATCAATTCTAAAATTAGAGGCGGCGAGGTACAACACACAGGCGTTGTCCCCTTCCTTAAAAAGTTTGAGAGCACTGTCAGATGTTGTACACAAAACGGCATCAGAGGTGGTTCTGCTACAGTTCACTTTCCTATCTGGCACCAGGAAATAGAAGACATTATTGTTCTTAAGAATAATAAGGGAACCGAAGACAATCGAGTGAGGAAACTTGACTACTCAATCCAAATTTCAAAACTTTTCTACGAACGTTTCATTGCGAATGAGGAGATTAGCCTCTTCTCACCGCATGACGTACCAGGTCTCTATGATGCTTTTGGTACTGATGACTTTGACACTCTATATCGGATGCATGAACTCAATGATGCTGTTCCAAGAAAGACTATCGGGGCACAAGAACTCTTTCTAGATATTCTAAAAGAGAGAGCAGAGACTGGTCGTCTTTATTTGATGAATATTGACCATTGTAACTCACATTCTTCTTTTAAGGATAAAGTTTACATGTCTAATCTCTGTCAAGAGATCACACTTCCAACAAAACCACTGGAACATATTGATGACCCTAACGGAGAAATTGCCCTCTGTATTTTGTCTGCTGTTAACGTGGGTAAAGTCTCTAAAAAGGAGGAACTTGAGGAAATCTGTGATCTTGCTGTACGTGGTCTTGAGGAGTTGGTGGACTATCAAGAATATCCAGTCGCAGCAGCAGAATTGAGCACCAAGAATCGTAGATCTCTTGGCATTGGTTATATCGGTTTAGCACATTACTTAGCAAAACAAGGAGAACACTATGATGATCCAAAAGCATGGAAACTCGTCCACGACTTGTCTGAATCTTTCCAATATTACTTGCTCAAGTCAAGCAACGCCATCGCTCAAGAGAAGGGCAAGTGTGGATATTTTGATAGAACCAAGTATGCAGACGGTATCTTGCCAATCGACACTTACAAGCGTGATATCGATGAGTTCTGTGGAACAGAATTAAATCATGATTGGGATTCTCTTAGGGCATCTATCGCCACCCACGGACTTAGGCACTCAACATTGTCTGCTCAGATGCCATCAGAAAGCAGTTCCGTTGTGTCAAACGCAACAAATGGAATCGAACCACCTAGAGCCTTTCTGTCCACTAAGAAAAGCAAAAAAGGACCGCTTAAACAGATCGTTCCTCAGTATGGTAGTCTCAAAAGTAACTACACTCTTCTATGGGACATGAAGGGCAACGATGGTTACATCAAAATTGTCGCTGCTATGCAAAAGTTCTTTGACCAGGCAATTTCTGGCAACTGGAGTTATAATCCAGAGAACTATGAGAACAATGAGGTTCCGGTATCTATTATGGCAGGTGATCTCCTGAAGACTTACAAGTATGGATGGAAAACCTCTTATTATCAAAACACATATGATAACAAAGATGACTTACAAGAACTAACGGAGGAGAAAAAAGAATCTATCGAAGACTTATTATCTCAAATTCTAGAAACCGAGGAGGATGACTGTGACAGTTGCAAAATTTAGGACAAACAATCAAATGCGTAGTCAAGTAGATGGTATGACGGTATTCAATACAAGTATCGTTGACAGCACCAAGCAAAAGATGTTCTTTGGACCCCCTCTTGGGGTTCAGAGATATGATAAGTTTAAGTATCCTGTGTTTGATAAACTAACACAGCAACAACTAGGTTATTTTTGGCGTCCTGAAGAGGTATCTCTACAGAAAGATCGCGCTGACTATCAAGTTTTAAATGATGCACAAAAACACATCTTCACATCAAACCTCAAGTATCAGATCCTCCTTGACTCCGTACAAGGTCGTGGTCCTGGCATGGCTTTCATGCCTTATTGCAGCCTACCCGAACTTGAGGGTGCCATGAACATCTGGCAGACTATGGAGATGATCCATAGTCGCTCCTATACTCACATTATCAAGAATGTATACTCCAATCCTTCTGATGTCTTTGATAAAATTCTAGACGATGAGAAGATTCTTTCACGGGCAGAGTCAGTAACTCATGCTTATGATGAGTTCTTACAGGCAGCACAAGAATGGGGAGCAGGTAATCAATGGGAACATGCTTTAGATGAAGTTCCAACAGCACAGTATGAATTGCGTGAACTCAAGAGAAAACTTTATAGAGCAGTTGCTAATGTCTATATCCTAGAAGGTATTCGTTTCTACGTATCATTTGCTTGTTCTTTTGCTTTCGGTGAACTTAAACTTCTGGAAGGATCTGCTAAGATTATCGGACTCATTGCCCGAGATGAATCACAGCATATGACTATTACCCAGAATATTTTAAACAAGTGGACTGCTGGCGATGATCCTGAAATGGTAGAGATTGCTAAGGAAGAAGAGGAAAATGTTTACGACATGTTCCGCCATTGTGTGGAGGAAGAAAAACTCTGGGCAGAATATCTGTTCAAAGATGGATCTATTATTGGTCTTAATGATAAACTTCTGTCTAAGTATGTTGAGTGGACTGCTAATCGTCGTCTGAGATCTATTGGATTGAAGGCAATCTTTGATACTCCTATTAGCAATAACCCTCTTCCATGGACAGAGCACTGGTTATCCTCTAAGGGTATGCAAGTTGCTCCTCAGGAAACAGAAGTGGAATCATATCTAATTGGGAGTATTAAACAAGATGTTGAAAAGGATACGTTCGCTGGTTTTGAGTTGTGATAAACTACTCTTTACCTGGTTGGAGGGAAGACCTTCTACAGACAAACCTACTCAGTCAGGAGGAGAGAGATCTCCTCTCACGGGGTCCGTCAAGTCTGGCAAAAGCATTCCAATTACAGGCAATAAAGTACAAATACGTGACCCATGGGACTGAATAAATAATGGAGGTTATATCATGAGTATGTGGCAGAAAATAAAGAGTATCCGAATCCCTGGATCTATCGTGGGAGCGTCTTTGACGGGTCTCTTATTGGGGACAACTATGGTTTTGTTTACAAGATTACCTGTAGCACCACCAACCGTTCCTACATCGGTAGAAAATACTTCTGGCAAAAACGAAAGCCTAGAAGTAGTAATACTACTGTCAAGCGGCGAAGAGTTACAAGTGAAAGTGACTGGAGAAAGTACTATGGAAGTTGTCCAGAGCTTAAAGAGGATATTAAACAGTATGGACGGGAGTCTTTTGTTAGAGAAATCCTCTCCTTACACACCACACCAGGACGAGTCAACTACGAGGAGACCCGCCAGCTCTTCCTTCATGACGTTCTGACGGAAGCCTTGACAGATGGCACCCCTGTCTTCTACAATGGCAATATCCTCGGACGCTACTACCGTAAAGATTATTTTAATTATGATGAAACGAACTCTAGCATTGACAGCACTGACGTTAACTAGTTCTGCTTGTGCTTACCCTTCTATTACTGAAATTCCTGAACCTCCTGTTGTAGAAGTTCCTATGATACAGTATGAACTCACCTGGAAATGTGATGATTGTACTCCTGAGGAGCAGTATGTTCTTGAAGAACTTCAGAAGATGACAAAGATTTCTGATCGTAATGCTCTTGCTACAATCATGGGAAACATCAAGCAAGAGAGTAAGTTCATCTCCAACATCTGTGAAGGTGGTGCTCGTGTCTCCTATACTGAATGTAAGGTTGGTGGGTATGGTTTGATTCAGTGGACTAGTATTGGACGATACAAAGGTCTTGGAAACTTCTGTGCTAAATATGTGTGCGATCCCAGTAGTCTGGAAGGTCAGACTCGTTGGATGATTAACGAACCTATCTTCCAAAAAGTCCTTCCACAATTTGAAGGTAGTGGACAAACTGTATCTTACTACATGAAACCTGCATACTACTGGTTGGGATGGGGTATCAAAGGAAACCGTGAAATCTATGCGTATGACTACACTAAAAAGATGGTTTTAGCATGACATATCCAGCACCAAAATATCTTGAAGACGATCCCTGGTTTGGACCAGCTACTTTTTCTCTTCACCAAAAAGAATATAAACTTGCTTACGATCAAGCAGTAGCAGAAAACCTTTTACTTACTGACACCTACACAGAAGTAAAAAATATACATCAAGTGATGTATGATATTGCCACTAGTCATGGTAAAACAACCACACAACTCAATCCTATTGGTTGGATGTCTGGTATAAGTTAGGCAACTAACTTTTTTTGGGCATGTAGCATAATGGATAATGCATCAACCTTCTAAGTTGTCGATTGCTGGTTCGAGTCCAGCCGTGCCTGTTTGGTAGTCATGTTGTATAAATAATACAGCGTGTCTGCCAATTATGAGAAAAGATCTTGACGCCAAGAAAGATTACATAGTAAACTCTCTTATGTCTGGTGTGTCTCCAACTCAACTCTGCCTTGAGTTGAATTGTAAAATAGACACATTAAGATCTCGATGGAAAAAGTGGATCCCAGATTATACACCTGATTATACTAAGCAAATTAGAAATCATGGTGGATATAATAAGTGGGAAACCTTATCCAAATATACTTCTAGCAAAGGTAAGGAATGCAAACGCAGTATTTTACATAGATTGCTAGTAGAAGAACGAGGTGATACTTGTTCTGAATGTGGTATTCCTTCTATTTGGAATGGAAAACCTTTGCGGTTGCAAGTCGATCACATTAATGGTGAAAGATATGATAACCGACCTACTAATTTGAGATTGTTGTGTCCTAATTGCCATACGCAAACGGACACCTTCTCAAATAAAAAAAGATAAGCACTAGTGGCGGAATGGTAGACGCAGCAGACTTAGAATCTGCCGCCTTCTGGGCGTGGAAGTTCAAATCTTCTCTGGTGCATCGCTCGAATAGCTCAGAGGTAGAGCAGCACCTTTACACGGTGAATGTCGGGGGTTCGATCCCCTCTTCGAGCATCACTCATATGAGGTTAAATGATTACAAATGTTATCCGCAAGATGTAAAATGTGTGGCAAAGAACTGACAAGCACAAGCAAAGTTCAGTTCTGTGGATGCCCAAATCAAATGAAAGTCGTAGACGATACAGTAGGAGCGATTGACTTGGGTCAAGTAGTCCTTACAAATTACGACAAAAAGATTAAATATCATGGTATCCTGACACCAGATGACCTAAAATACCAGGAGGAACGACGCCAACGTAAGGTCCGTCGCATTAATTTTGAGGAACGCTAATGATTAATCTGGACGCTCGTTATCACGAATACTTACATAGCAATAAATGCTTTACAATTGATGGAGCATGTGAGAAAGTAATTGCTTACGGGTGGACAGATGATGGTTCGACCATTGATGGGTATTATGTCTTGACAAAGAACTATAAACTCCAGTATAATATGAAAGAACAATGTATCTCGATGCAACAACGCATCGGAGTATAATCAACCTACTGAATATGAAAATTTTCCTAGACACTGCTGACTACGAAGCAATTGCTGAACGCTACAAGACTGGTCTAGTCGATGGCATCACCACAAACCCTACACTAGTTCGTAAGTCTGGTGTAGACTATGTGGAGTTTATCAAGACACTAGCAACTAACTTTGCTTTTGAAAGCATTTCTGCTGAAGTAGAAGGCGAGTCTTGCTTTGAGATGCTTGTAAATGCTACCAAGTATCGTGATATTGGTGAGAATGTTACGATCAAACTGCCCCTCACTGTAGAGGGTCTGAAGGCATGTAAAGAACTCACTTCTCAGGGTGTAGAAACTAACGTGACACTATGCTTCAGCGCCGCTCAGGCAGTGATGGCAGCAAAGGCAGGTGCCACATATATCTCACCTTTCGTGGGACGTATGAATGACAACTCCTTCAGTGGTGTTGAACTTGTTCGTGCTATCTCTGGATTGTATTGCGCTCATGGTGTTCGTACTAAGATCCTTGCTGCCAGTTTAAGAGATGTCCACCATGTCTCGCGTTGCTTCCTCTATGGTGCTAGTGTATGCACATTACCACCTGCTGTATTTGACAAAATGTATAACCATGTCCTGACTGATTCTGGTCTGGCAATTTTTGAAAAAGATTTTAAGGAGATCAATGGTTGAAGTCCCGTTTGCTGAATTTGAAAAAGACTTTGATGCTTATATGGATCGCATTGAAGCAGGTGAAACATTTATTGTTCGTAAACCAGATGGAACTGCTGTTATGGCAGTCCCTGCTGATGAATACAAAGAACTAACAGATCAGGTTACTGATACTGACTGGGAAGATATGATGACAACACATGATGATGCTAGTTAAAAAGTTAGTTGCTAAGTATGTCTCTCTAATCCAAAAGATTCCAGAGAGACACTACTTCCCTATCTTTGTTATTGTATCTCTATACTTCATCGTTCCGATGAGTGAGATTCTAGTAACACTAGGTGCTATTCTTTACTTTAAGTTTGAAACTAAAGCTAGACCTGTGATTGGTAGACTTACCAAGAGACTACCTACTTGGTTGACATATGGCGGTAGTATTCTATTCTTCCTGGTAATGATTGACGACACCCTCTTTTATGTGGTGCTCTTCATCATGGCAATATGGGGAGCAAGTAAAGTCAGAAAGAAAACTGTCCCACCCCCTTTACATGACGATGAGGAGGTGCTACAATATGGAAGTAACAAGGAACCTGATGAAACCAACCGTCATTCTTGAGAGATTTCCTTACCGCTACGTTCAGTGCGGTCTTCTAGAGATCAATGGTAGACCTGACTACCGCATTCAAAAAATGAATGATTGGACTAAGCGTTATACAGACATGTATTTCCTTGACAATCAGATGCAACTAGACACCTGTCTAGAAGATGCAGAGTATGTGCGCTGGCTTGATCCCGATCCAGATGTATGTGCCTATCGTAAATTCAATTCTGTGAGAAATCCCTATGTCAATTAAGTCTCATCTTGAAAAAGCAGAAGAATCTGCTCGCCAAGCACTTATCAACGCTCTTGCTGAGGGCGAGGATTATTATCTCACTGACCTCTTTAATTTATTAAATGATGTTCGTAAGTTGAATAAGAAAGTCAGTAATACTATTCGTTTTACTGACAACTCATCACAATGGGAAGAAGATAGACTTGAATATAATTTCAATCTGTCGTCTGATTATATTAATCGCCCTGGTGGTGATATGGATGCCCTAGATAACGTTCTTGATTTCCCTAAAGGAAATATCGTTATCAATAAATCTGATGATGGTAATATCACCTTCAGTTAGTCTCGGTAGGACTATAAACTAGCCCTGGTGCGGGTGATGTTCTCGCCGCCTGGTTTCTACATTCCAGTTAAAGATGTAGTGGTGGTGCCAAACCCCTTCCGTGTAGCTGTTTTCTTGTTTAGCAGTTAAAATAATAAAACAAGTGGCGTGCATGTGCTTGGGAGGTTTGACCACCTCCCTCCATGCGGGTGTAGCTCAGATGGTAGAGCGTCAGTTTTCCAAACTGAATGTCGTCGGTTCAAGTCCGATCTCCCGCTTTAATAAATACTTCTAGCTTAGAAATAGTGTCTTCAGGACTGGAAGTATGTCAAAAATTCTTGCGAACCAAATCGCTAACTTTGGAGATGATTCTCCAATTGAATTAAAGGAAGGTTTAAATATACCAACAGGTAAACCTATACAGACAAATGGTTCTTCTGGAAACTCCGGTCAGGTCTTAAGTTCTACTGGTGCTTCTGTTAGTTGGGTAACTCCTTTTAGTGGAAGTTATAATGACTTAACTAATCAACCTACAATTCCAGCAACCCAAGTAAATTCCGATTGGAATTCAGTTGGTACTATTTCTGCAATTTTAAATAAACCAGTTATTCCTCCTCAATCTAGTGTTGTAATTAACTCCGCATCTGGTGGCAGTTCGTTATCTTATAATCCTGTTAACGGAGAATTTTCATATACTCCACCAGATCTTTCTGGTTATGCTGCTAGCACAAATGTTGCAAACTGGGACTCTGCATATGCTTGGGGTGATCATGCTTTAGTCGGGTATGCTTCAAGTACAAATGTTGCAAATTGGGACTCTGCATATGCTTGGGGTGATCATGCGCTTGCTGGATATTTACAAAATGAAACTGATACTTTACAAACAGTAACCTCTAGAGGTTCTAATATAACAAATAATATTAATTTTGATGATGGTGTTGGTGTCAGATTTGGTTCTTCAACTTTCAATGATTTGCAAATTTCTTCTGATGGAGTAGGTAATTCTATTATAAACTCAAGAAGAACTTTAGATATTATTTCAGACGATACTGCTGATGTGGGAACTATTAAACTTCGAGTAGCTGGGAATGTAGATGGTATTCGAATTGATGATAACGGTGAGGTTATTCTTTATCATAATGATGTTAATAGACTAACGACAACTTCTACTGGTGTTACTGTAGCAGGAAATTTAAATGTAACTGGATCCACAACGTTGGATGTTGGTGATTTAAACAATGTAGACTTGAGTGTTGCTGCTGTGGATGGACAAATACTTAAGTATCAACAATCAACATCAACATGGATTGCTGCTAATGATCTACAAGGTAATCAGGAGACTGGTATTGCTTTAAGTGATATTTCTGTCTCTACTCAACCTGTTGGTAACGCTACACTTTCTTATAATAATACTAGTGGAGTATTTACTTTTACTCCACCTGATCTATCTAATTATTTGACATCTTACACTGAAACAGATCCTGTATTTACATCTTCTGTTGCTTTTGGTATCATTCAACAAAATATTAATAATTGGAATGCTGCGTATGGTTGGGGAGACCATTCTACTGCTGGTTATATAACATCTCTTGGTGATGCTGGTGGAGTTACTACTGCTAAGATTACCGAATGGGATACAGCATATGGTTGGGGTGATCATAGTGTTGCTGGATACTTAACTTCTTACACAGAGACACAAACATTAGATGCTGTTCTAACACTTGGAGCAACAACTACACAAGATATTACAACAACTGGTAAAGTATACTTCTCTAACAACTTTGCCGCGCTTGGAGATCTTCCAAGTGCAACTACTTATCATGGTATGTTCGCTCACGTTCATGGCGAAGGTCATGGATACTTCGCACATGCTGGTGCTTGGACGCAACTAGTAGACACTGGATCTAATCTAAGTGAACTTGCTGATGTTGCTACTACAGCACCAAATACTAGTGATGTTTTGACATGGGATGGTGCTAACTGGGGTCCTGCAGCACCAACTGGTGGCAGTGGTGGTGCCAATGTAACCATCTCTGACACTGCTCCTGGTTCTGCTAATGCTGGTGATCTATGGTGGGAGAGTGATAAGGGACGCTTGAAAATTTACTACAATGATACTGATAGCACACAGTGGGTTGATGCTTCACCCCCACTATCTCCAACAAATATTAGTAACATTACTACAAATGGCAATAATCAGTTGGTAGTAACTGATCAAAATGGAGTAAGTAATGCTATTGAAATTAGAACTGATGATGGAACTACAGAAAATATTCGTTGGAAGTTTATTGGTAGTGGTAGTCTGCTTCCGGCATCAAATGATGCCTATGATATTGGATCGCCTTCATTAAAAGTTCGTGATATCTATGAAGCAGATCCATCGGACATCAGACTTAAAAAAGATATAGTTGACTATAATGGTGGGTTAAATTTTATTGATAAACTTAGAGTTGTTAACTTTACTTGGAGAGATACAGTTGATAATAAAGCAGGCAAGAAAGAAACTGGTTTGATTGCACAAGAAGTCAAACTTGCTTTAGATGATTCTAATTATGAATCATGGAGACTTCATACTAATGGTGTTCGTCAAGGTATTGATAAAAAACAATTGATTCCCGCATTAATTTCTGCTGTCCAGGAACTATCTGCTCGTGTTAAAGAACTAGAATCTAAATAATAAAGAAGGAGCATACTAGAAATGGCAATTAATTTCCCCTCAACATCAGGGCAGGCAACTGACGGAACATTCACATATTTAACAGCAGGTATTACTTACTCTTGGGATGGTGGAAGTTGGAGTGCTGCAGGTGGTGGTGCTACGGCAACAGATAGAACAGTTTTTAGTGTTTCTAATGCAGCAGCTGGAAGCACATCTCTTAATTATGATAATGTTACTGGGGTTTTTACGTATACTCCTCCAGATCTTTCGTCTTATTTAACTACGACTGGATCTATAGATTCGCATAGTGATGTAACAATAACTGGAACTCCTATTGATGGTTCTGTTTTATCTTGGGATTCTGCAAATATCAGGTGGGAAAATACTGCTCCTGGATCTGGTGGTGGGTTGGATTCTGATCTTCTAGACGGACAAGAAGGAACTTACTATCAAGACTCCAGCAATCAAAATGCTGGCACATTATCTGCTGATAGACTATCTGGATCTTATAATATTAGTATTTCTGGTTCTGCTGATTCAATTGGTGCTTTAAATTCTGTAGGTGATGTTACTATAACCACACCTGTATCTGGTCAAGTTATAACTTATAATGGATCTGGTTGGGTAAATGCAGATTCTCCTAGTAGGAGAAAAACTATTACTACTACGCTCACCAATGTTTCTAACAATAGTATATCAAATGTTAGTATAACTACCCCAAATACTTATGCTTTATTGAAGATTGAGACATCTCATGCTTGTTGGGTTACACTTTATACTGATACAATTAGTAGGACTGATGATGCTCTTAGGTCTGTAAATACAGATCCTCTTCCTGGATCTGGTGTTCTTGCCGAGGTTGTTAACACTAGTGCTAATATACAACTAATTACTCCTGGAACTATTTGTTTCAATGGATCTTCGGTAAATCAAACCTATGCAAAAATTGTAAATCAGAGTGGTTCTACAGTTAATTTGCAGGTGATATTAACATTAGTTTCTATAGAGGACTGATATGTCTGAACAAATTTATTCTATCGCTCTTCGTAGTAAAGAAGACCTCGAAGGATTTTATTCTGATATGAAAGAAAGGGGTATTCGTTTACATATGAAACGACCTCTTAGTAGAAACACACAGTACTGGTTAACCCCAGAACAATATACTGAAATTTTAAGAGACGATAGAGTTTTTGGAATCGACCCGCTTGAGTTACTTAAAAAAGTTAAAGTTCAAAATGTTATCAACAACGAAAGTTATGATATCAATGGTGAGTTTCATAAGGAAGGATCTGTTAGTTCAACTCAAAAACAATGGGGACAAATTCACTGTGCCGGAACAGCATCTCAAAGAAACAAAAATATATTTGGTGTAAATGGAACAGTTTCATTGACTGGAAATGAAACAGTTAATGTTTTTAACAGTGGAAGAAATGTAGATGTTGTTATTGTAGACGATAGTATTTCTAGTGATAGTCCTGAATGGGAAAGTCCAACAACAGGACAAACTAGATTTGTTCAATATCAATGGTTCGATGAATTGAATACTTTAGTTGCTTCTATTGACGATGATAGTGCAACTTTACCTACAGGAACTATTAGTTATAGTGTTGCGAGTACTCCAGCACTGGATAATCACGGAGTTCATGTTACTGGAACCGTGGTTGGTAAAACTTATGGGTGGGCAACAGAAGCTAATATTTACAATATTGCGATTACTGATCAATGGCCAAGTGGTCAATCTGTGGGGACAACTTTAACTTCAGATTACCTTAGGGCATTTCATAGAACTAAACCCATAAATTCAACAACAGGGAAAAGAAATCCAACAGTATCTAATCATAGTTATTCTAATGTTATTGATCCACTTGAAAGAGTCTTAACTGCTGCTGATATAACTGAAGTTAGATATAGAAGTGTTGTATATACTCCAGCATCTCCTGGTCCTAGTGGAACTTGGACTGAATCTGCTTTACAAAGTGACTTTGGAATTGTTATGCTGCAAGATTATCCTGGTTGGTTCTCTAGTATTGTTAATGATGTAGAAGATGCGGTAGAAGAAGGTATTGTTTATATTGGAGCAGCTGGAAATGATAACTTACTGATTGATACTCCAGATGGACCTGATTGGGGTAATTATTTTAAAGTTTCTGGGTGGGTAATTCCTGGAACGTCTACACAATATGTTCTTTATTACAACAGGGGTGGTTGCCCTAATACACCCGATGGAAAGGGGATTGTTGTTGGGGCATTGAGTGCTAATGCTGATTTTAGGAGAGCATCTTATACAAATTATGGTCCTGGTGTTGATTTGTTTGCTCCTGGATCAAATATTTTATCTGTAGCAGGCAATACTGGGTCTACTAGTTTTACTGACACTAAGTATGGAGTTCCTCATAGGTTTACTCGATTGAATGGAACTAGTATGGCATCACCTCAAGTATCTGGTGTCATTGCTTGTCTTACTGTAGGTAAAGAAAGGTTTACTAATAATGATGCGCGAGGATATTTAAATCAACATAGTATTGATGGTGATATGACATTTGATATTGGTGGTGGAGGATTGAATGATAATACATGTCGCCAGGGGAGTCCTAATAAGTATCTTCATATTGAAAATCCAAGACGTGCATCTGGATACTTGAGGGAAGTAAAAGGTAATAGATCTACAGGACTTACCTTCCCCAGAAATACGATGATTAATAGTTCCAATCCAATATAAATTCCACCGCAGATCATTATTTCCTGAGGTATAAATAAGTTTGAGCACTAGTATTCATTGGTAGTTAAATGACTGACCGTTTTCCATTAATTGTTAATGCAAATTCTCAGAAAATTGAAGAAATTGTAGCAGGAGACAATTTAGATCTAACTAATAATGGTCTTGTTATCAATGGTGATTATGGTTCTGGAAAATATTTGAGTAGTGATGGAACTACGGTATTTTGGGGTAGTCCTGGTGATGTTTATCTTACACAAACACAAACTTTAACTAATAAAACTTTAGAAACTTGTAATATATCAGGCACTTTAAATATATTAACTAATATTTCTAATAGTTCTTTGGTGAACAGCGGAATAGTTGTAAATGGAATTACTATTAATCTTGGCGGAAGTGTTATAACTCCAAATGATAATACACTTTATACTGTCTCTGCTCAAGATGGTCAAAATTCTAATGAAAAAATTTTCAGACTTGCTGAAACCGGATCTTCATCGGGAAATCCTACAAATAGTGAAGTAACTTTAGCAGTTGGTGCTCCTGCTTCTATTCCTGCGGGTGAAACAGCAATTAATCTTTCATTATCTAGAGTAAATGACACTATTACTATTTCTGGAACGGCAACTGATGACAATACACTCACAACATTAGAAGCACAGACTGGTGGTGTTGCTGTATCTGGTGCTGTTACTATTGCTCCTGGAAACTTTACATCAGTTTCACAATCTGGAAATGTAATTACAATTGCGGGTCAAGATACTGATACTATTACACGGTTGAGAGGAGGTACTGGTCAAGTATATGGATCTGGTGATTATACTTTTCTTTCAAGTGGTGCAGCATCTGTAACACAAGGTTTGGATGTTAATAGTAATCCTACTATAACTATTGGTTCTACCAATACAGTGACTGAAATTCAAGGTGGGTTATCTGGAACACCAACTGCAGGAACTGTTAGATTTCTTGGTGGAACAAATGTTACTGTATCTCAAAGTGGTAATGATGTTACATTGAGTTCTGCTGATAATAATACTGTTACACAACTTGCAGCTAATTCCGAAACTTTAGGATCGGGTAATTTTAGAATTACTGGTAGTGGATCTACAACAATTTCAGCAAGTGAATCTAGTGGAGTAACTACACTCACTGTTAATTCTGTCAATACAGATACAGGTGCTAACCTTACTGCTGGAAGTGGTTTGACTCTTGGAGCAAATGAATTTTCTGTAAAAAACTCTTCAAACCTTTCTGGAAATACTATTTCTAAATGGGAATCTGGAAATTCTCAGTTTGTTAATAGTTTAATTACTGATGATGGTTCTTCGGTTACTATTGGTGGTGATCTAGTTGTTACAGGAACTCAAACAATTCTAGAAACACAGACCCTTATTGTTGAAGATAATGAAATTGAATTGAGAAAAGGTTCTAATCTTGTGGGATCTGATGGTGGTGTAAAACTAATTAGAACTACCGATGCTACTGGATCTAATCCAACTTTCACTTCACTTTCTTGGAATGAATCTGCTGGATATTGGAGAGTATTTGATGGATCTATTGATCTTAGATTAGTTACTGAAACAGAAACACAAATTCTTACTAATAAAACATTAACTTCTCCTACTCTTGATGGTAGTCCTTCACTAGGTAGTGCTACTGCTACGAGTATTAATGGATTGGAATTTACATCTACAGCATCTGCAACATTAGAAATAGCATCTGCAAAAACATTCGTTATTAGTAATGATTTGACACTTACTAGTGAAAATGGAAACTCAAATGTAAATATTAATTTTAGAAATGGTGGCGACGTAGTTTATAAATCAGATTCTTTGGGAGCATTGTCATCTACAACTGCGACATCACTTAGAACTTTAATAACAGGAACTTCTGGTTCTGGAGATTTACTATTTGCAACTAACCCAACAATTCTTACTGGAATAACAAGCACATCTACTAGTTTTAGTCTAATTAATTCCGGAGTAACATCACTTTTATTTGGTGGAGATGCTCAATCAATTACAATTGGTAGCACTACTGGAACTACTACTATCAATCATGCTTTGTCTGTTCCAAAGAATGCTACTTTTGGAACAACTATTTCTGATACGTTTACTTGCAATTCATTATTTAATGCAGCTTTAGGTGACATTACTATTAGGGGTGGACTTACGGATCCTATGAGATTGGGACGTGGTTCTGGTGAAGTTGCTACCAATACTGCGATCGGTGTACGAACGATTAACTCAGTAACTTCTGGTTTTAGAAATACATCTACCGGATATGAATCGTTACTAACAGTTAATTCTGGTTCTAGAAATACTGCTTTTGGTCATAGAACATTACGATCAGTAGGAGTTGGAAATGATAACGTTGCAGTTGGTGATGATTCACAGGTAGTGTTGACTTCTGGTAGTAGAAACGTTTCTGTTGGTTCTAAAACTTTAGAAAATATTTCAACTGGGGACAGTAATGTTTGTATTGGACATTATGCTGGCGCTGGACTTACTGGTGGAAATGGAAATGTTATAATTGGTCCATCTGAAAATGAAAATTCTACTGATTCTACATATCAACCTGCTGATCCATCTGGAAGCAGGCAATTAGTAATTGGATCCGGAACTGAAACGTGGATTCGTGGTAACAATTTATTTGATGTTACTATTCCAGCATCTTTAACAGTTGGTAACGATATTACTATTCAAGGAAATCTTACTGTTGAAGGTGTTACTACTACTGTAGAATCTAACGTAGTTAAAATTGCTGATAAAAATATTGAACTTGCTTCTGTTGTCAGTGTTCAATTTAACGCTACTGTTGTTGATGGCACACCAAACATCACTGCAGTTACTCCTACTTCTGGATTAATTCCTGGTATGGAAATTCAAACTTCGCAAGGTGGAATTACAGTTCCTTCCTCCACAACTATTGTAAGCATTACTAATAATACTGCTGTTCTTTCAAACAACATTGCAGGAAGTGGAACCGTATTATTTAATGCTATTGGTCCTTCAGATCTTTCTGCTCATGATGGTGGAATTACTGTAAAAGGAACTACTGATAAAACTTTCCAATGGCGAGGTCTTGATGGCGGTGTAACTTATAATTCATGGACATCATCTGAAAATTTAGATCTTGTTACTGGTAAGAAGTTTAGAATTGGTAGCACAGATATTGCGAGTGAAACTCAGATTGGACCTTCTACTGGAGGATTATCTCTTGGTGCTGGTGTAACATCATCATCTTTAACTTCTCTTGGAACTTTAACTGCTCTAACAGTATCTGGTAATGTAACAATTGGCGACAAGATTATTCATAATGGCGATACTAATACAGCGGTTAGATTTCCTGCAAACGACACAGTTTCTGTAGAAACTGCTGGAACAGAACGTATGCGAATCGACAGCTCGGGCAGGATCTTAGTGGGCACGTCTAGTGCGCGTGCTAATTTCTATAATTCTTCAACAAATAGGCCGCAGCTTCAAATCGAAGGGAATGACAACCCCAAATCCGCCTTGGCTATTATTCAAGACTTTAATGCAAATACACTAGGTCCGCAATTAGTACTAGCTAAGAATAATTCAACAACTATTGGCACAAACGTTTTGGTTGCCAATGGAGATACCTTGGGCGCCGTTTCTTTCCAGGGAAATGACGGTTCAGATTTTGTTGAAGCCGCCGCCATCAGTGCCAAAGTAGACGGCACACCTGGCGCTAACGACATGCCAGGCCGCCTAGTGTTCTCCACTACTGCCGATGGTGCGTCGGGCCCTACGGAAAGACTTCGTATAACTTCTGGTGGTGAAGTTCAAATTGCTAATGGTAACCTAAAGTTCTCAACAGCAGGAACTGGTATTGACTTCTCTGCCACATCTGATGGTTCGGGAACAACCACATCTGAACTTCTAGATGATTATGAAGAAGGAACTTGGGCTCCTACATACACACCTGAAAATAATAGTTTTACTTCTATCACATATGACGCGTCAGTAAGTGGAAAATATCAAAAAGTTGGTAGTACTGTTTGGATTCAAGGTTTTATAAGAACTGACGCTTTAACAGTAGGAAGTGCTAGTGGTAATTTATTTATTGGTAACTTACCTTATGCGCCTTTTAGTTCTGGTGGTGAAAATTGTACAATTAATATAGGTAGTGTTTCGAACTTTAGTGGTGATGTACCATATTCAATGATGACAACAAGTGGCAATAGAATGGCAATATATTACAGAACTACTTCAAATGGTAACGCTAGCGTATTAAATGTTTCAGACTTGCAAGCAGGAACAGTTGCTAACGCAAACACTATATTTTTTACAGGTCAATATAGTGTCACTTAATAGAAAATAATGGTTCTGTTCTGTGAATAATCACTATATTCAGGGGAACCACTTTAATAATACAAGAGGTGTGTTGTTTAGCATGACTTACATTACTGACTAATAAATACCTCTGCCTAAACCTGTTTAGTTTGGAGAACAATCCTAATGGCATTAAAAGAAAAATCAGTAGTAGATAAAATTGAAGTTCTACTCAACGGATCTATTCAAGTAAGAAGAAGAGATCAAATCCTTAAAGATGGTGTAGAAGTTGCTTCTACTTTTCATCGTCATGTAGTTAATCCTGGTGCTGATGTAAGCAACGAAGATCCAAGAGTTGCTGCCATCGCTGCTGCTACATGGACTGAAGAAGTTGTAGCAGCATATCAAGCAGCACAAGAAGAAGCACCTGCTGAGTGATAAATAAAAGAGCCTTACTCTTTACTTATGGAATCAAATCCAAAGAAAGAGGAAGCCAAAACGGACAACAAATTTGAGTGGGCGGATGAGGGTGTATCAACTCTCGTCCGAGTTATTATTCTTGGTTGGTCAGCAGCAATTCTGACCCTTAATTATGTAACTGTTCCTGGTGTTCCTCAGAAAAATATCGATCCAACTTTTATTGCCAGCGTCTTTACTGGGACGTTAGCCACGTTTGGTGTCATGCCTTCTAAGAAGAAGGAAGAATCAAAACAAGCACCTACATTGGAGAAGAAAGATGCAAAAATTGATTAATGGTATTGCTTTGTTATCTGGTCTAGTTTCTTTATCTATCCTAGGGGGTGGTGCTTATCTTTACGTTCAAAAGGATGCTCTCATTGAGAGTGCTACACAAGCAGCAACAAAGGCAGCAACAGAAGCAGTCACTAGTGCCCTTCCAGGGATGCTAGATGGAATGATTCCTGAACTTCCTGGTGTAACTGGTGGTGATATTCCTGGTGTTCCATCTGCTGGTGGTGTTCCTGAAGTTACAGGACCAGCACTTCCTTTCTGAGAGGTTTCTGAAATGATTAAATAAGTATAGTTATTATAAACATTATGGCTACATCAACACCTTATAAGAAGCAAAAAAAGAAGGAAGCAACTGAAACATTTTTCCTGTATGTATTCTTTCATTCTATTTGGACTGGATTTTTAAAATTATTTGAGGACTGATGCCTGAGATACCTATTATTACAGGTGGTGATATTAGTATTAATGAAATTCAAATTAATACTATACCCACCTATGACTTTTCTAGAACCTCAACATCTATACCATTAGCATCTCCAGTAGTGGTAAACATCGGCACTCCTGTAGTTAATATTCCAGGATGTGTTGAGGCGACTGAAACTAATAGTGCTAAAAATAATCAACTAAGAGAGGATGATCCCAATGGTGTGGTTACAATTTGTGATTCTGGCCTTCCCAATTTTAATCCTCTTTCTTTTGAACCAAACCAGATGATTAGGACTGGTCCACCTCAGGTGGATACTAGATCACCAAAACCACCAACACCACCTGAAATTAAACCACCAGAAACAAAACCACCTGTTCCTTCTGCTGTTATAGAATGTCCTACACCAGCACAAAAAGCACAAGAACCTGTGGGAACATTGGTAGAAGGATTTAGAAAAGAAGTTGTTGGTTATGAACTGATTGATAAGACATGTGTTCAGATAACAGAACCAGTTCCTCTACCTACACAAGTACTTGCCGGTCTACCTAGTAGTGGACAGGTTATTCAAGTAGGTGGTATTGCTGTCATCGCTACATCATCAGCACTTGTGGCAAAACCGCTGGCAGATCTGTTAGTGAAAGCAGTTAAACCAGCGATTAAAAAAGTTATGAAAAAGATTGCTACCTTACGTGGTAAGAAACCTCCTATCTTGTCTGTAGGGGAGCGCCTAGCAGAGCAGCGTCAGATGAACCACGCTGTGAAGGAGCTTCGTTCTGTCTTCCCGAGGAGGAAGAAGAAACGCTAGGAATCTCATGGTAGTGTGGATGCTTATGTCCTGGTGGATTGTTTACCACAACATCAGCACACACTTTATAGTAAGGACTCTTGGGGTGGAATTGAATTCCTTTTAATTTTAACTCACCACAATTTTTAAGACGAGCAATTTCAAAGTCCAATCTTTTATTGGCAACAATTTGACTGTTCAATTCAATCTGTGTTGTTGCTGCTCTCTTGCATAGATCTTGTAAGTTTTTATCTGTAGGTGTGCTCCACGTCATAGAGAAACCTACACCTAGACTATAGTTATCTTTCTGTCCAGTCCTGGTTCGTTTAAAGAAACTTACATCACCAGGATTATCTAAGATACCATCTCCAGTTGGATTTCCGTCACCATCGAAGGCACCAAAGTTATCGGTGACATCGTATACTGGATCATCATAATAACCTTGAAAAGGTTTAGCAGCAGAGACACTACCTGTTACATAGGGTGTGAAATTGCGAGTGGGACCTTGACACTGAATCCCCCCTCCATATGTGTTTGTAATGTATGGTCCCTGCAGGACCTGTATAGCTTGGTTTGTAACGGAGCCTGAAGAGTTAGCAACAGGATTAGCAGTAGCAGACACACCACCAACAGTTTCAGCATAAGAATTTAATGGTAATAATGATCCGAGAATAACTGCTCCAATTACTGACTGAAAATGGAGGTTGTATCTGTGGCGCTTTCCACCTCGGTCACTCTTTGGATAATCGTCTGGTTGCTCAAACCAGGGCCTCGATAAGTTTCTGTGAACTGAAACGCTGCTCCTGGCACTGTTTGTGTGAATTGAGGTTTGCTTGTTACTCCAGTCCATGATGAAGTCACTCCATTAATAGTTACATTTGTAGCACCTGTTCCTGGTGAGAGGTTTCCAGATGCTGATACACCAGTGCCAGTAGCAGAATACTGATACCCAGTGTTATAGTCCATCGAATTGATGGTCTCAGTTATCTTTTGTGTCGTTTCCGTCCTTGATGTCATACTTCCCTGAGTGAAATTAGGGACCACAGGGACCGCCATTGCTGGAGATCCCAATAGAAACATCACAATGAATAATTTTTTCATGATGTTTTCCTACTAATCGATAACAGTGATCTCAGACACAAATTGTCCTGTTGCTGTAGTGCCTGCTCCACCAGCCGTCACGGTAAGAGCACCTGAAGTTGCTACAGTACCTGCTAGAGTTCCAGCAACACCAGCAGTTGTGGCAGTTACATTACTGAAGTTAGGAACATCTCCTACAGTAGGAGCAGCACTTGGGATTGCATCACCTTGAGTAAAGGAGGTGCTAAATGTAAAAGCATTACCGTCTGTTGCCTGAGTTGCTGAGATAGTTCCAGGAGAATAAATGCCACTAGTAATACTGCCAGCAGAGATAGTTCCTGCTGTGGTGCCATCAGTAGTATTGATACCACTACCTGAAATACTATAAGAATTACCTACTCTTACAGCAGTTGATCTAGCAGCTTCAACAGTTAGTTGAACACTAGAAGATTGTTTTGATACGAGTCCACCTGCTTGAGCAGCAGAGGCGGTCATCAGAAGCATAACGATAGGAAGGATTTTCTTCATAACGTATAGAATTTGGATCTGTATATATTTAGTTGGTGTGCCTATGTTTAAAGTGGCACACATCACTTGACAGATTTTGAGAATTACTATATACTATGTAAAGATTCATTACAAAAAGTATCATGACTGTAACAACTAACGAGCAAGGACAACAAAACTTGTTTGCTAAAGAACCTTCCATGTATATGACAAAGGAAGACCTTGACAGATATGGTATTGAGCCTTATGCTGAGAAGGCAGAGAAGGCAAATGGTCGCTGGGCAATGCTCGGTATCATTGCTGGTGCTATCTCGTATGCCATCACAGGCAACTTCTTTTTTGGAGTAGCTTGACAATGGCGGCATCATTCTTTACAATGGTAAGTGTCGTGTTCCTAGTAGCACTGGCATATTCCGTAGAACAACTTTCTGAAACTTACTAATGGCTTTTAATATCACTGCTAAGGCACCTGATGGAACTGAAACGTCCTTTCCATGTGAAGACGATCAGTATATCCTTGACGCTGCTGAAGAAGCAGGTGTAGATATCAATTACTCTTGTCGTGCTGGTGCTTGTTCATCTTGTGCTGGTAAACTAGAGAGTGGTTCTGTTGACCAGAGCGATCAGTCTTTTCTAGATGATGATCAAATGGAATCTGGTTTTATTCTGACTTGTGTATCTTATCCTACTAGTGATTGTGTAGTCTTGACCGAACAGGAAGAGAGTCTTTACTGATGAATCTTACACAAGATGAACTTTGGAAAACAATTGATACCCTTGGATGGGATGTCAGAAATGATAACATTGTAATTGAAATTGGTGGCACAGTAGTTTCTGGCATTCACCAAGGTGAGGATTACAACAAAAAGTGGGCAACTCAATACGGGGTGCGTAAATACAATAAGGACGCCTTCATCGTTCTTAAAAATCTATCCAGGAATGATGACACCAAGTCTCAACCTATGGATAGAGAACACGTACCACATCATTTAAAAGATGCCAAACCCGAACCAACTGTATGAAGACATGCAGAGACTGGATGACATGTATGAAGAACTTCTATGGCATCCAGATGACAAACTACAGTTCACCCATGATGGTGAACGTATCATCATAACAAACACTACATTGGAGAACAAAAAATGAAATTCGGATTCACACCTGAGGCAGAGATCCTCAACTCACGTCTGGCAATGCTTGGTTTCATCATCGCTGTTGGAACTTATGCTACTACAGGACAAATCATTCCAGGTATCTGGTGATGGATACTCCTAACTTCCTAGCATTAGTAGTTGGATTCATGGTAGCAAATTTTTTATTATATCTTATCAAAGAATCTGACGATGATAATGGTGGAGGTGATGGCGGTATCATGACACCTATCATGGCACCTACAAATTAAATAAATAAAGACATATCGTCGCCCACTAAAGAGACCTCTGCCACATAACAGAAGGTCTCTTTTTTATTGTCCGAATTAAAATAAGTAATGATTGATACACAAATGTTTCATATCTATGATAAGGAGACTAGCAAACCAGTCAAGGTGTGTATGACAGTTGAGGAACTGGAACAAATGATCGCAAAAAGAGAGGTGGATTGGAAGCACTGGGAGGTTGAAGTGTGCTACAATATCATTGATTCGGAAGACCCCTCCTACTAGTTGAGTATAAACACTCATCTTTTGGGGGTTGACGGTTAACCGACTCCCTGCTAGAATAAATAGGTCAGCAAGTTAAGGAATCAACACATTTCTTAACTGTTCGTAACACTCCTCAAACCAAGACCTATAGGGTGTATAAAAACGTCTTTCATATCCCAGACTTAGGGTGTCTGGGAAATAGTAACTCCACCATTCCCTGATGGTCTTACTTTTTTGTTCAAAACAATGGCTTCAACTCTTTCTAGACAACAATCAACCTCTTCGTGGGAACAATTCTGCGAGTGGGTTACATCTACCAACAATCGTCTCTATGTCGGTTGGTTTGGTGTGCTGATGATCCCAACTCTGTTGGCAGCAACCATCTGTTTCATCGTTGCTTTCGTAGCAGCACCCCCCGTCGATATCGACGGCATCCGTGAACCCGTAGCTGGTTCACTCATGTATGGTAACAACATCATCTCTGGTGCTGTTGTCCCATCCTCCAACGCAATTGGTCTTCACTTCTATCCCATCTGGGAAGCAGCATCTCTTGATGAGTGGCTCTACAACGGCGGTCCTTTCCAACTGGTTGTCTTCCACTTCCTGATCGGCATCTACGCCTATATGGGACGTGAGTGGGAACTTTCCTACCGCTTGGGCATGCGCCCTTGGATCTGTGTTGCCTACTCGGCACCAGTCGCTGCTGCGAGTGCAGTATTCCTAGTCTATCCTTTCGGTCAAGGTTCTTTCTCTGATGCGATGCCCTTGGGTATCAGTGGTACATTCAACTACATGCTTGTCTTCCAAGCAGAGCACAACATCCTGATGCACCCCTTCCACATGTTGGGAGTTGCTGGTGTCTTCGGTGGTTCACTGTTCAGTGCAATGCACGGTTCCTTGGTTACATCTTCACTCGTCCGTGAGACGACTGAAACTGAGTCACAGAACTATGGTTACAAGTTCGGACAAGAAGAAGAGACGTACAACATTGTCGCCGCTCACGGTTACTTTGGTCGTTTGATCTTCCAATACGCTTCATTCAACAACTCACGTTCACTTCACTTCTTCCTAGCAGCATGGCCTGTAGTCGGAATCTGGTTCACTGCTCTTGGTGTTAGCACCATGGCATTCAACCTCAACGGTTTCAACTTCAACCAGTCCATCCTCGATGGTCAAGGACGTGTACTGAACACCTGGGCAGACGTACTGAATCGTGCTGGTCTTGGTATGGAAGTGATGCATGAGCGTAACGCCCACAACTTTCCTCTGGACCTGGCAGCTGCCGAGTCTACACCTGTGGCCTTGATTGCTCCTTCTGTTGGTTGATTTCAAAATCCAATAGTTGATTTCATAATACCCCGAAAAAAATTCGGGGTATTTTTTTCCCTAATAATGTAAAGTTTTATGTCTACGGTAAACAAAAAATGACAACTTCAACACTAAACATACCACAACGGGGGTGGTTCGATGTCCTGGACGACTGGGTTAAACGGGATCGCTTTGTCTTTGTGGGTTGGTCTGGACTCCTACTTCTTCCCACTGCTTATCTTGCCATTGGCGGTTGGCTTACTGGCACAGCTTTTGTTACGAGTTGGTACACCCATGGTCTTGCTAGTTCCTATCTTGAAGGTGCTAACTTTCTTACGGCAGCTGTCTCGACGCCTGCTGACGCTATGGGTCATTCTCTTCTGCTACTTTGGGGTCCTGAGTCTCAGGGGAATTTCCAGCGGTGGTGCCAACTTGGGGGACTATGGAATTTCGTGGCTCTCCACGGTGCCTTCGCCCTAATTGGTTTCATGCTTCGTCAGTTTGAACTGGCACGTCTCATTGGTATCCGTCCTTACAATGCTATTGCGTTCTCTGGTCCTATTGCTGTCTTTGTCAGCGTATTCCTTATCTACCCACTGGGTCAGTCCAGTTGGTTTTTCGCTCCGTCCTTTGGGGTGGCAGCAATCTTTAGATTCCTCTTGTTTCTCCAAGGATTCCATAACTGGACACTCAACCCCTTCCATATGATGGGAGTTGCTGGTATACTAGGAGGAGCACTACTCAGTGCTATTCATGGCGTAACTGTGGAGAACACATTATATGAAGATGGAGAACAAGCAAACACTTTTAAAGCGTTCGATTCCACTCAGGAGGAGGAGACCTATTCGATGGTTACAGCAAATCGTTTTTGGTCACAAATCTTCGGGGTTGCGTTTAGCAATAAGCGTTGGTTGCACTTCTTTATGTTGTTTGTTCCTGTCATGGGTCTTTGGGTCTCTTCTATTGGCATCATTGGGCTTGCTCTTAATCTTCGTGCTTATGATTTTGTAAGTCAAGAGATCAGAGCAGCAGAAGATCCTGAATTCGAGACGTTCTATACAAAGAACATACTTTTAAACGAGGGATTGAGAGCATGGTTAGCACCTGCTGATCAACCACATGAGAACTTCATTTTTCCAGAAGAAGTTCTCCCGAGAGGGAATGCTCTCTAAACCACTTTCTGAACTGTCACACCACCTCTTCATAGGGGTGGTTTTTTATTGTATACTACATTCATACGAAACAAACCAATGAGCAAGAAACCCATGAGCAAGTTTTTCACTGATTGTAACGATCAAAATACATTTTCACTTGATAATGTTGTAGGAGTTCGTAAAAAAGACAGTTATACTACCGGCACTTACGGTGATCCAAAATTTGAAATCCTTGCTAGAGGAATTGTGGTCACTCTTCTTGTAGGTGGAGAGAATCAAAAATATAGTATTTTGTTTGATGCTGATAAGGAAAAAGAAAGGGATGCTGAGTTTAAGAGATTGACTAAAGCACTATCAAAAGTCACTTCCTAAACTGTCCACCACTCCTTGACATGGGTGGTTTTTTAATGTATACTACATATGTTAAACACTTGCTTTTTATGGAAATTAAATTTTATTCCACGCCCGGATGTCGCTACTGTGAAAAGTTAAAGGAACTTTTTGAACGTGCTAATATCAATGACTATCAAGATATTCAAGCAACGTCAACAGAAATGAAAAAAGATTATCCTAATGCGACATCTTTTCCTTATGTTATTATTGATGGGGAAGAGGTTGGTGGTTTAGTAGAGACTGCTAAATTTTTTCTGGAAAATGGATTAGTCTCTGCACCAAAAAAGTGAAAGATCTTAAAATAAATAAAGGCATAGAACTCATGCTTCGGGGGGCAAAGGAGGAAAAGGAAGAAGCGAAACCCCCATCAAAAGGTATCGCTATCACTAGGTTTTTTACCCTACTAAAGCGAAGAGTCTATTTCAACTTTGAACTTTTGTGGGACAGCAAGCAAATTTAAATTGGAGTTGAACCAATGACGCAAGCAACCATCGTTTATTTCTCAGCAACTGTTTCTTTTATATTTTTATGTGTTGGTGTGATTGCTGGGTGGACAGCAAATGAAAAACTCCATGAGTACATGTATCGTATGCAGGAAGAAAACATTCATCCTGAAATGTTAGATGGTGATGGCCAGTGGATTAATGAAGAATTACTTTCAGTTCGCTTCGTAGATGAAGAAGAATCTGATGAAGAATAAATACAGTTATGCTATTAATTAAGTTATGAAGTTATTACTAAATGAAGTGCTGCAAAAAGTTAGCAACGCTAAAACTAAAGCACAAAAAATTAAACTTTTAGTTGAGTATAATTCTCCAGCACTTAGACAAATTTTAATTGCCAACTTTGATGAGAGTATTATCTCTATGCTTCCCCCAGGTGAAGTCCCGTATGAAAAGAATGAAGCACCTGAAGAGACAGAGCATACGAAACTTGTTCACGAGTATCGTAAACTATATCTCTTCTTTAAAGGTGGAGCGAACGTATCTCAAAGTCGTCGCGAAACCTTATTCATTCAACTCTTAGAAGGTCTCCATCAAGGAGAAGCAGAGGTGTTGTGTCTAATGAAGGACAAACAAATTGGTAAGCGTTGGAAGATCACTAAGCAGTGTGTTGAAGAAGCGTATCCTCAAATTCAATGGGGCAATCGTTCCTAATGGTAAAAGGTTGCAAAATTATTCATAAGGATTGTGATCCTTCTCTTTCACAAGACAGATCTTTACCCTATACAGCATTCATGATTGAATATGTAGAGAGTGAAACAACTAAATTTGATATTGTTTCTGCTGGAAAACTAGTAGACATCTTTGATGACTACTGGGATAAATATAAAAACGTCGTTAATATGACACAGACAGAGGGCAGAGCTAATCCAAAATTATGGCAAGATCCAAATCAAAGTAAAAAATGACAGAAAATCAAACTGGAAACTGGTGTATTTTTTATAGAAAAATGTCTGATCCTAGTGGAATTTGGTATACAATGAAACTCTGGAGAAAAGACGGAGTTTTAGTATCAGCAAAAACTTATAATGATGTTTACAAATTTTCTAAGTACAAAGAAGCTTGGAATTTTGCTAGAAATCTATTAAGTGAAGAACCAATTCCTCATTATGATGCAACAGTAAAGCGTGTTTGCCGCCAAAGAGGTTCTGGTTTTTATCTAGCGGGGTCGTAGAAGAATCCATTTAAAAGTTGACACCTTATACATAGTGTGGTAGTATTACCATACGTTCATCTTCCACAAGGAGGACGCAAGTAAGTCGCGGAACGGAGTCGTTCATCCCATGTTAGAACTATTATTCTATACAACACTCACATGTACTCAAACTGATGCTATCATGCTGAAGATTGAGAAGAATTCTAATCTTAGCAATATAGTTAAGATTGAACTGATTGAGACCCTTAAGGACTCAGCACCAGAATGTGAGTGGTATTGGGACGCACACGACTGAAGGAACGGGGATTAAAAACCCTAACTTCAGGAGACTGACAAATGAACACACTAAACATGATCAAGAAGCAGATCAATAAAGCATCTGCTCTTCACGACGCACAGATTACCCACACTTCATATCGTGGTGTTGAGTATTCTACTCGTTGTGTAGAATCAAAAGAAACCCATGGCACATTCTGCTATCGTGGGAAGACCTACATCAAGTGATTAACTTACTTACCAAGAGGGTTTAGACCCTCTTTTTTTTGTGCCTATTTATTTTTGAGCATATTTACGGATGCTAAAATGTTAGGAAACCCTTATAATTAGTTGTAGAAATGAGGACTAGTGATGTAAGAAATAAATCTTAGTTATGATTTAGTTTTATTCTATACTAAGGAGGTGCATCATGCATAATCTAATTCCATTCAATCAACTACATGAGTGGAGAAATTTTGAATCATCCGTAAAACAATCACAAGAGGAACTAGAAACAATTAATGAATACTATGAATGCTTAATTGAATGTCGAGAAGGTCAGTCATTATGTAAACGGATTTGTAGGAGGATTTTAGTATAACATCATCACGAGGGGTTGCTACTCCTCTTTTTTTGTGCTAAAATGTATTGATATTACCCATAAATATATGGATATTGAATCCGATTGGAGATACAGTGACGAACGTATGAGTCTTCGCGCAGATGTGTTTATCAAATTGAAACATTATTTAAAACTGAAAACAGGAAAGCATCTGTATGAGTTCTGTCATCACTGGGTATCCCAAGGCAATAAATCAACGGAGGGTGCTGAGAAAGCATTCCTTCAATACTTAGAGGAGGTAACCCATTGAGGTTTAAGGACACAATTAAAGTAGCAAAGAAAGCGATTAAGCTTGCGGATAAGAATCCGATGATGTATACTGATGAAGAGATCCATTACATGCGACTGCAGTTACGTGCTGCTAAGTTAGGTCTCAAGAAAAAACGCGAAATGATGAGCAAAGGATTCAAGAATGAAGCAACAACATGGGTCAGTCCGTCTAGTCTCTATAACTCCAGAAGCGGAGAAGATGATGGGGTACGTAGCGAGAGTATCGAACCCGAACAATCAGGACAATCCTAAAGTCTCTGGACTCCTTAGTTATTGTATCAAACATAATCACTGGTCTGTATTTGAACAAGCGTTCATGACACTGGAGATTGAAACGAATCGTGGAATCGCAGCTCAAATCTTGAGGCATAGATCGTTCACATTCCAGGAGTTTTCTCAACGGTATGCTGATAGTTCTATGCTAGCAGACCGCATTCCTCTACCTGATTTACGTCGTCAGGATAAAAAGAATCGTCAGAATTCTACTGATGATTTAGATGCTTTTCATAAGCAAGAGTTTGAGATTGCTATCGAAAGGCATTTTGCTTCTGCTATGGATCTATATCAAACCATGCTTGATCATGGCGTGGCAAAGGAATGTGCTCGTTTTGTGCTTCCTTTAGCAATTCCCACCAAAATTTACATGAGCGGCTCAGTTCGGTCATGGATGCATTATATAGATCTGCGTTCTGCTCATGGAACACAGAAAGAACACATGGATATCGCTCAACAATGTCGCGATGTATTTGTAAAACAATTACCTATTTGTGCTGAAGCACTGGAGTGGTCATGAAACTATTAACGTTAGAAGATTATGAATTGGCAGGTCAAACATTTTGGCCTAAGTATTGGTATGTTGCCAAAGAACTTGGTGAGGATGCCAAACCTGAGCAAGTCATTAAAGTTATGGAAGCAATTGGTGGTGTTGCACTGAAGCTAGCACTAGAAGAAAAGGGAGCAGGTCCATTTGGATTTAATAAAGTAAAGGAGGGAGACGATGGCGACTTACCCAGTGATTAACAAAGAAACTGGTGAACAAAAGGATCTTGTAATCAGTGTTCATGAGTGGACACAATGGTGTGAAGATAATCCTGATTGGAAAAGAGATTGGAGTGATCCATCTACATGTCCTGGATCAGGTGAAGTTGGTGAATGGAGAGACAAGATGAGTAGAACACATCCTGGTTTTCATGATATAATGAAGAATAAGATTGCTCCTAAAGCACCAAGAAATAGAACCATCACACAAAAGTATAACTGACATGCCAGCTAGAAAGAAGACTACTAAAGCACCTGGACAAGGTATGAATGCGAAGCAGAGGAAGCGTCGTAAGCCTATTGATGAGGCATACATGATCCCTGTTGAACCTCGTACTCACAATCAACAAATCATGTTTGATGAGTGGGACAAAGGTAAGATGATCTATGCCTATGGTGTCGCAGGTACAGGTAAGACATTCGTTGCTCTTTATAAAGCACTTAAGGATGTACTCAATGAGTATACACCTTATGAAAAGATCTATATTGTTCGTTCTCTTGTCTCTACTAGGGAGATTGGTTTCCTTCCTGGAGACCACGAGGATAAGTCTTCTCTCTATCAGATACCATATAAAAACATGGTCCAATCCATGTTTGAGATGCCTGATGATAATAGTTTTGAGATGCTATATGATAACCTAAAGGCACAGGAAACTATCTCCTTCTGGTCTACTAGTTTCATTCGTGGTACTACATTAGACGAAGCTATCGTTATCATTGATGAGTGTCAGAACCTAAACTTCCACGAACTGGATAGTATCATCACTCGTATTGGACAGGACAGTAAGATCATTTTCTGTGGAGACGCAGCACAAACTGACCTTCAAAAGATCTCTGAACGTTCAGGTATCTTAGACTTCCAACGCATCCTACAAAACATGGATGAGTTCTCACTGGTTGAGTTTGGTGTGGATGATATCGTTCGCTCTGGTCTCGTCAAATCTTACATCATTAATAAAATCAATCTGGGTCTATGAAACTGTTTAATCATGTGGGACTAGATCCTATTGAAATGTCTGCTGAAATGGTGGAGGGTAAGCGTGTTTATCTTACACCAACAGGACATCATTATCCATCTGTCACCACTGTGATTAGCAACAACGCAGCAAAGATGGCGGGTATCGCTAAGTGGCGAGCTCGCGTTGGTGAGAAAGCAGCAAATGCTAAAACCACTCGTGCTACTGGTCGTGGCACAAAGTATCACTCTATTGTTGAAGATTACTTTAATAATAATCTAGACCTAAAGAAGTATAGTAAGTTCCCTCTTCCTGTGTTGATGTTCCAGCACAGTCGCTCTGTTTTGGACCGTATAAATAATATTTACTTACAGGAAGCGGCGCTCTACTCTAAACATTTAGAGATTGCGGGGCGAGTAGATTGTATCGCTGAGTTCGACGGTGTGTTGTCTATCATTGACTTTAAGACATCTGCTGAACCTAAGCGTGAGAAATATCTTTACGATTACTTCGTTCAAGAAACAGCATATGCATGTATGCTTCAAGAAAACTACGGGTTGAGTGTCAAGCAACTCGTAACTATCGTTGCTTGTGAAAACGGAGAGACTCAAGTCAAGGTGCTTCCACCTAAGAAAGAATTCTTTATGAAATTAATGAGTTATATCTCGGAGTATCAAGAACGATATGGACAAAAAACAATTATTAGAGGATAAGTTTATGACTGCTGCGAGATTCTCGCAGGAGGTGGAGAAGATTGCAGTTAGCAATCCCGATATGAATTACATTGATTCGGTTATCCACTACTGTGAAGTGAATGAGATTGAACTAGATAGCATCAATAAGTTGATCAGCAAACCATTAAAGGAAAAACTTCGTCATGATGCTCAACAACTTAACTTTATGAAAAAAACCAGTCGTGCCAAATTAATGTTAGTATGAGCTTCTTTAAATCTGAAATTGTTAGGGGTGACATCCAAGAGATGTTAGAACTTCAGCAGTTCTGCTTTAGATCTGCAATGAATTTTATTCTTTTGGAAACGGAAAGAAAATTAGAATACTTTGAGTGTTTAGAAAAATTAATTGGAAAGCAACAAATCTTTTATGCTCGTGCTAAACTTAGTGATGATCCTGAAGCAAAGTCTGTAGTTGAGACTATGAAGCAGGGCATTATAATGCTAGGTGCTACACCAGACACCAGTATCGAAAGCATGTTCCAAGAATTGCTAGATAAAGTTCAGGTAATGAAAGAACAATTAAAAGCAGAGAGTTGACACCCGCCCCACTATCTGCTAGAATAACTTCGTTGGGCAGCACATTACTGAGCGTAAGACCCAATACGTAAACCAAATCCAATCTAATCCAAAAATCTATGTCTTTTTCAGACCTTAAGCGTAAATCCCAGACAAACTTTGACTTCCTTCAAAAGGAATTGGAGAAATCATCCAGCGGTAAGAACGTTGATGAACGTTTCTGGAAACCGGAGGTTGACGCTTCTGGAAATGGATACGCTGTTATCCGTTTCCTCCCTGCCCCTGACGGCGAGACCGTTCCTTGGGCAAAACTATACTCCCATGCCTTCCAAGGTATTGGTGGTTGGTATATTGAAAATTCCCTGACTACACTCAACGAGAAAGATCCTGTTGGTGAAGTCAACCGCCGTCTCTGGAACAGCGGTAATGATGAGGACAAAGAGACTGCTCGTAAGCAGAAGCGTAAGCTTCAGTATTACAGCAACATCTATGTTGTGAAAGATCCTAAGCACCCTGAGAACGAAGGTAAAGTATTCCTTTACAAGTTTGGCAAGAAGATCCATGACAAGATCCTCTCTGCTATGCAACCTGAGTTCCAAGATGAGACACCAGTTAATGTCTTTGACCTTTGGGAAGGTGCTAACTTCAAACTGAAGATCAAGAAGGTCGCAGGTTACTGGAACTATGATAGTTCTGAGTTTGATTCTGTCTCTGCTCTGTCAGCTGATGATGATCAACTAGAAGCAATCTGGAAGCAAGAGAATTCTCTTGAAGCATTCACCAATAAAGATCAGTTCAAATCATATGCTGACCTTGAGAAGCGTCTGAACATGGTGCTTGGTATCACTCAACGCACTGCTGTTCCTACAGTAGACAGTGAAGAGTACGAACCAGTCGCTGCTACTGGTGGGTTCAACGACCCTGACATCACTAGTGGATCTTCTTTCCGTCAGCAGATGAATGCTCCCTCTCCTGTCAAGGAAGAGGCAATTGTTGAGGATGACGACGCACTGTCATACTTCGCACGTCTTGCTGAAGAGTGATTAAAACTCTTGGTAAAGCTCTGCTTCATCCAGTAACTCTGGTCAACCTTTCGTTGTTTGGTATGTTACTGGTGATTCAGATCGTTCACACTAAAGCACACCTTACTTTAGAAACAGATGTTCATGGTCATGCTTACAGAGTATTGAAAAAGAATCCAGAACTAGCAACATCTGCTTGCTACAAAATGGGATTCTCAAAATGATAAAACTGGGAAAAAATTTCGGGCAAATTTTTGCCTGAAAAAGTCAACCAGTTTTCTTTAGACGCTGACTAATATAGTTGGCGTCTTTTTTGTATAAATTTCTTTTCCTAAAATCATCTACAAACTGTTGGAAGTATGCTGGTTTTAATAAGTAAATGGGACGCTTCTTTTCATTCTCGGCAGTATAGTATTCAGCAACGGTAACGGGACGACAAATCTCGTTGCCGTTTTTTATTGTCATAGCACCATTGATATTCAATTTATGTGTAGTATTGTAGAAAGTCTCATCTACATGAACACCAGCAGGGTACTGACCAATCTCATATGTTTCGTAGTGATTAATTTCACCGTATGGATCATTAAATTCCGACTCTAACACACTAGTCAACTCAAAGTTTGTCATTGGCCAATCATACTGAGCGTTAACCATATTGTTTGTCAGTAGAATTACCCAATCAAAAAATGGATTGCCATACATTCTATCAGCAAGAGTATCTGGTCTATCAAGATCTTCAATTGTATACTTGTTAAAAATTACTGCATATGATAATACATCATCATTAATTTTGTATCTACGAAAGAAATTTTTCGCAGTTATAAAATCAGATTCTGAGAAAGGATAACTGATCGGTTTCTCGTCGTATTCTATGTTCGGGATTAGTGAGAAGTACATCAGTATTTGTCTGCCTCTTCTGAGAAAATGAGTTTTGTTTCTTGGAATGATAATGATAAACCAATAGCAACCATACTGCCATCATCATATGTAGCATACGTTCCATCAGGAGTGTAATTAATTTCTACATTTGTCATAGCACACATTTTATACTGTGCTACGTCTGGATTCGGACCATTGCCACGCATAAATGTTAATCGACAGACATTTGGAACTCTAATATAATTATTTTTTGCATTTGTTCCTTGTGAAAAATTTAACTCGTTTCCTTTTGAAAACTTAGGTAGCATTGCACGTTTAAATATTCTACAAATTTCTTTAATCTCTGTTGCTTCTAGTTTGTTTCTTGGAACAAGTTTGTAATTTAGAGAAATATTTCTGAGATCTGTTCCAGTAAATAATAGTTCAACGTTAGGGTTAAGGATAACACCACGAGTTGCACCAAAGAGATCATTCTGACTTAAAGATTCTCCAGTAATTTTTGATATAGTATCTCTAACAACTTTATTACCTAAATTTGGAATAACTTGATCCAATGCAGTACCAACTGTAGCAGCAAGATTTTCTGCTGTTTGTCCTGCATCTCCAGATCCCACTCCGGTTAATAGTTCTCTGCCAATATTACTGAATGCTTTACCACTCCAGTTCGCTTTGTATCCAGTAGAAACATCTTCTGGCATGTATAGGATAACTGATTGCTCTGTGCTCGTGGTTTTATTGTAAAATTTTTCTGCAGCAACACTTTCGTTATATGTTGCAAGAGGTGTGCTGTTATTTTTAGTGTTACCTTTGTTTATGTTTTGAAATGGTGGTTGGTATTCATAAAATTCAAATAATACATAATCAGAATTCGCTGTCATCGCTGCATCTCTTGGATATCTACGAGAACCAGTGGCACTCGAAAGAGTTGGAGCTGCTACTGTTTTATAAGAGAATGTTCCAGGTGGCGTAGACTCTAAGTACTTTGACTTGCTAATACTATTCCACTCAGAACCATCCCATTGATAGTAAACTTGATACTTACTTCCTTGTGCTCCTGCTGCTTCAGTCTTTACAGTTTGACCTATTTTGGTGCCATTAGCAGTTGGTTTACCGCCAGTATTTGTTTTCATTACTTAGACATCTCCTTTGACTGCTTAGTTCCATATCCTTTAATCATTCTCTGACCTGAGATTTTATCGTAGAATCTGTCATCAGTTTCTTCCCACACAATCTTTTTATCGATAGGGAAAGTTCTTCCATTAACATCTTTCACAAAATCCTCGGTTGGCAAAAGAATAGCAGTGTCCCATTCTGTTGAAGCAAGGTCAAGATATAATCCGTCTACATGACTACTCAGATATTTATGAAAACATACCTTAGGTATATCAACTCTGCCTTGCATCAATTTCTTTGTAACAATCAATCTTTTCTTTGGGGACAGGTAGTGTAAGTTAGCACCCCAAAATTCACTTTTCCCTGGTGCCTTAAAACAATATAGCAAAGGAAATCTATCGTAGTAAGGCAGATGCTTCATCTTTGCCTTATACTCAAACATATACAGATGACCTGCTACTGCATATCTACGCAGTTCATTCTTGTCTTGTTCTTTGACAGCACCAGCACGATCTTTACGTTCGTCTAAGATGTACTTGTTAAAATTCTTTTTGTATTTACTTGCTTCTGCTTTTACTGCAGATCTATACCAAGTTAGAGATTTCTTTTCTCCTCCTGTGGAATTGGATACTCTTTCAAATAATGTCTTGTATCCTGGGTCCTTATTTGTAATATTACGTTGGACTGACGCAAATCCGGTTGCCATTTTAGACTCCTAAGTGATCTTCGGTTAGTATTAAGAAGTTCATCTGCCTGTCTTCACAATACTCTCTCGCAGCGGACCATTTAGTTTGGTTCTTTACATAAGTTAGTGCGGCATTACGATAGGCAGCAGTTTTTTTATTTTTCTCATTCGGTGGTTTTGTTTGTTTTTTGGGTTTGATCTCAATAATATACTTGGTAAGTTTGCCACTCTTTTCTTTTACTTTAATGTAAAAGTCAGGGAAATATCGTCTTACCTTACCATCAGGTGCGCGATAGGGAATAATTATCTCTTCGCTACCCCATTCAATTATTGAGGGATTACTATCACAGAACACCATGAACTTACGTTCCCAAAGCGATCTATAAACTATGTTTGTTGGATTGCCACGATACTTAGTAGGATTTTTAGGTTTGTAAAATCCAGAGTATGCCATAAATATAAAGAGACCAACATAGGTATTTAGTGTGTCGATAGATCGTCTATTAACAACAATGGCAGCAAACGGCGGAATGTCGTTCAGTAATAACTTTGTTGTGAAGTTTATCAATCCACCTATTACTCCTCCGGGTGGACAATCATCTGACTACTTTGAAATGTTTTGCACTGAAGCACAATTGCCAAACACTAATACAGCACAAGGTCAAATGAATGGCACATATGTTGGTAGTGGTTCTGTAAACTATCCTCATACAAGAGTGTTTACTGAAATTCAATTGGGATTTATGTGTGATGCTAATATGACATCGCTTAAATTTTTACAAGATTGGATTGACTCTATCTTTAATGAAACTGGTGATGATTTTTCTGGCAGATCAAAATCTGAAATGGAATCTTCTGCTTTCGATGCTGGTAGACCAGAGAGAAGAAATATTAAATTGAAATATAGAGATGAATATGCATGTAAAATTGCTATTACCAAAACTGAAATTGGACCAAATTCTCCCATAGAAAGAGCACCTATTACATATATTTTAGAACAAGCATATCCCTATGCTATTGATGCAATACCTTTACAGTTTGGTAATAGTCAGTTGACGCAAGTAACAGCACAGTTCTCTTACATGAGACACTATGTGATTAAGAATGATATTAGATCGAAAATTGATATTTCAATTCCATAAAAGTGGGAAAATTTTCCCCGCCCATTTTTGCGTCAAAAAGTCGCACTAAATATTAATATGATATGATCTAAGTATAATGGCATTACCAAAAGTTGCATTACCAACTTATGAATTGGAAATTCCTTCAAATGGCAAAAAAATCAAATATCGCCCATTTGTCGTAAAAGAAGAAAAACTATTATTGTTGGCACTTGAATCTGGAGATGATAAGCAGATTGAGGATGCTACAAGGACATTACTGAAAAATTGTATTACATCTCGCGTAAAATTGGAAGATTTAGCGATTTTTGATTTAGAATATATTTTCTTGCAAATTCGTGCTGTATCAGTTGGCGAAGTTGTTGAAATGTTGCTAACATGTGAAGATGACGGTGAAACGCAAGTTAAGTACAACCTTAATTTGACAGATGTCCAAGTTATCAAATCAGAAGACCATTCCAATAAAATCATGCTGTCAGACAGTATGGGACTTATTATGAAGTATCCTTCATTTGAAGAATTTGTAAAAGTATCGATTATCGCAAAAGATACTAGCGAACAAGTTATTGAGATCATGGGAAAATGCGTCGATCAAATTTTTGATGGTGAAGATGTATACGACAGTTCGACTACATCAAAAAAAGAATTTGTTGAATTTATCGAAGGATTGACAAATAAGCAATTTGAAAAAGTTCAGGAATTTTTCTCTGAGATGCCAGTCCTTAAACATGAGATTAAGTTAAAAAACCCAAATACTGGTGTTGAAAATAGTTTTGTGATTCAAGGATTATCTAATTTTTTCGGATAAGCCTCTTTCACAATACGTTAGAGGGATATTACAAGACTAATTTTGCCTTGATGCAACACCATAAATATAGTTTGAGTGAAATAGAAGATATGATGCCTTGGGAGAGACAAGTTTACACTAGTCTCCTCATGCAATACCTAGAACAAGTCAAACAAGAACAAGAAAAAGCAGCAAGGTAATAATGGCACACGGTTATTTTACACCAGAAGCAGTATCAGGAGAAGGACTTGGAGTTCCATATAAGAAATTATATGATGCATTCAAGAAACTTTTCCGTAAAGATCTCCGTGTCGTTAACGCTAACGTAAAAGAAGTAAGGGATTTATTACCTGGGGGAAAGGATAGAGCACAACTTCCACCGTCAGGGCAGAAAATGCTTGGCGGTGCTGCAACAAAACTACTAACAGGTGCTACTTCTAGTGCTATTGTTCCTAAAAAAGCAGGTATTGTAAACACAGAGGCAAAAACTGCTATTTTTGGCAAAAATGCCACTGATATTAATAGAAAAGAACAAAAATACCTAGGAACTACTGATCCTGATACGGCAGGTGGTCCAAAGACAAGAAAAGGTGGAACTTTTACTGATTTTGGTTCTACTCCTGCACCAGAAGCAAAACCGCTAAATGCAGAAAATTTCTTTGCAAAAGCGCAAACTGGTGTTGGTGATAGTGGAGAATATTTAACAAAATCGCAAAGAGTTGCAGATTTCAGAAAATCGCAGGAAATGCGAACTGCTTCGGAAAATACTCCTGCAATTTCACCTGATAGTGGCGTCGATATTGTCGCTGCTGTTAATAGGAATACACAAGCAATTGTTGCTTTATCCAATCTAACGGAAGAGCAGACAAAATCGCAACGCTCGATGCATAACGAGCAACAAGCTCAATCAGATAAACTTGCTTCTAGAGCACTTGCTAGAGGCGAAGAAAAAGCATTAGAAAAAGGTTCTGATCGTTCTGGATTTACTACACCGGAAAAATTCCAAAAATTACTACCTGGTGGCGGTGGATCTGGCGGCAGTGGTGGCGCTGGTGGTGGTCCTGGACTTGGTATTGGTGGCAAAGTTGGTGCTAAAAAGGTAGTACAAGCAGTTGGTAAGCGTGGTGCAGCACGAGTAGGAACACGATTAGCAGCAAAATATGGTGGTAAAGCAGCAGCAAAAGCAGCAGGTAAATATGGCGGCAAAGCAGCTGCTAAACTTGGTGTTAAGGGTGCTGCGAAGATAGGAGCGGGTGCTGTTGCTAAATCAGTTGGCAAAAAGATACCTTTAGTTGGTTTGGGTCTTGGTGCTGTCTTTGCAGCACAGAGAGCGTTACAGGGTGATTTTGTAGGTGCTGGTCTTGAGTTAGCATCTGGTGCAGCATCAACAGTTCCTGGTGTTGGCACAGTTGGATCAGTTGGTATTGATGCTGCTCTTGCTGCTAGAGATATGGGAATGACACCATTCGCTAAGGGTGGTATTATCACACAACCAACAGCTGGTTTAGTTGGTGAGGCAGGTCAAGAAGGTGTTTTCCCACTAGAAGGATCTAGAGGTAGAAAAACATTCCAGATGTTTGGTGAAGGTATTATTAACGCACAAAAAGATGCAAAAGATGAGTTTGCAAAAGTTCAATCTGCTGGACTTAAATTCTATTTTGAAAATCAGAATGGATTTAAGCTTTTTGGTGATATACTTAAAGTTGTTTTTGCTCCGTTCCTTGCACCATTAAAAGCATTAGGTGCCCTTAAAAATATTGGCGGTGGATTATTAAATTCTCTATTAGGTGGTGCTGCTAATGCAGCACAGCGTGGTCCTGGCGGTGGTATGGTTGACCCAACTATTTCTGGTGATGAAGAAGAATACTTAATGCGTCTAATGATTGCTGAAGCAGGTGGAGAAGGTGAACTTGGAATGGCAGCAGTTGGAAGATCTGTTTTAAATAGGGCAGGTTTAATCCAGAGTGGTAAAGTTGGTGCTGGCACATTCATGTCAAAAAGTGGTAGCATCACAGATGTTATTGAAGGAAGTGGTCAATATCAACCGTTTGCGGAAGGAAAACTAAAGAAAGCACTAACAGAAGAAGAAAGAGTAAGAGCAAAGAAAGCTCTAGCGATGGCACGCAATCAGGCATCATTACGTGCTAATCTAGAAGCATCTGGTATGGGTGCTGCTGGTATTAATAAGATTATGGCATCTACTGGATTTAGAACTCACGCTGCAAGGTATGATGCATCACAGGAAGTAAATGTTACTGAACTTGGTGGACATCGTTTCAATACTGCTGGTAATGCTGACATGCTTACTCCTACACCTAATGTTAGTGCAGGCATTAGTTCTAAAGAAGGAACTGGAATGTCAACATTTGGCGAGACAGATGGTGGATCTGGGAGATTGAGGAATGCTGCTGGATATGTTCACGGACATTTTCAATCTGATACTGGCACTGCACAAGATGTTGTTAATGATACATCAGCGATGGTTCGTGGTATGTTAAATTCTGGTTTAACTGATATTTCTATATCAGATGGAACCACTTTTTTACCAAGTATGTCTGATGGTGAGATTAAGGGATTGGTAGAAAGAGGATTAGCACAACATTCACATAGTGGTGATGGAAGATCTGTTGATATCTTTGTTCCAAAAGGCACTCCTGTTCCTTTCCCACTAATGGATGTAAGCAATTCTGGCAATGGTGCAGGTAGGACTGGTATTCTTCCTGGATCTGGAAATACATGGGTGGGACATTTAACTCCTGGTTCTCAGTCTGGATCTAGACCTTCTGCTGGTATTGCTGCAGAACCAGATACATCTCCAGCAAAAATGCTTGCGTCTGCTGGAATGCCTGCATTAGCAGCATCATCCGCATCACCACAAACTGGAACACCTATCATGGCAACTTCAGCACAAGTAGCATCTGCTTCTCGTGTGGGCGGTGGATCACCTACAGTAGTCAATAATTATTATGGTTCTGGCGGCGGTAAGCAAAGTGGTGGAGTTAATCCAAATGGTGTATCTGCTGGCATTGATATGAATGCTGCAGGTCTTGGTGCGTTTCAAGATTTAAAAATTAGGTCTCTAACATAATGGCACAATCACAACAGTTTCAAAATATCACAGATTTCTCTTTAAAGAGTGTTGTTATAGCAGCACTTGGAGAAACAGAGGGGTATGAAATAAAGCAAATGGTAAATACATTTTCATATGTTGAGAATGTTACTAGTCCGTTTATTGCAGGAACTATGACTGTTGCTGATAGTGCCGGACTGTTAGCAAATCTTCCTATTCAAGGTGGTGAGACTGTTAAGATCGTTGTGGATACTTCTTCTGCAGATGATCCACAAGAATATGTAATGCAAGTATGGAAAGTGGGTAATAGATATGCTAAAAACCAAACACAAGCATTTACGTTAGGTCTTGTATCTGTTGAAGCACTTAACAATGAATGTGTGAGATTAATGAAAAGATTGGAAGGAAAACCAGAAGAGATTGTTGCTAAAATTTTACAGGAAAATTTAAATACAGACAAACCATTTGTAGTAAATTTGAATGGTATGACATCACCAACTCAATTTGCTGTAAAAATGCTTCCTACAAATAGGAGACCATTTGACGTTATCTCATCGTTGTGTGTAAAGAGTGTAAAAATTGATAGTGGTGGATCTGCAGGAAAAAACTCAAAATCTGATGGAGATAGAGGTAAAATTAGTGGATCTGCTGGGTATTTTTTCTGGGAAAATAAGAGAGGGTATAACTTCTTTGCTGTTGACGATCTATTAGATGAAAATGATGAGAATACATGGGGTCCATACATTGAAAAACCAGCTAATCAATCAGATGGTGCGGATGATAGACTTACAATTTCTCAAGCAGTATTTCGGTCTGAAGTTGATGTTATGACTGCTATGAGGAAGGGTAAGTATTCTAGTCTCATTGTTTTCTTTAATCATTCTACAGGTCAATATAATGAATATGACTATAGTTTAGAAGATGCATATGATAGCATGAAGCATCTTGGAGCACAAAATAAACCATCTTTAATTAAATTTGGAGATAAGTCTATTTCAGATTATCCAACTAGGATTGTATCCACCATTTTGGATCATGAATCATGGTACAATGAACCAGGAATTGCATCTTACGAAGAAGAAGATAAATCAGAAGAACCAAGTGAATTTTGTGATTTTCATAAACATTTTGCAGCACAGTCTTTAATGCGATATGAATTACTAAAGCATCAAATGGCAACAGTTGTGATTCCGGGTAATTCTGAAATTTGTGCAGGTGATAAGATCAACATAAAACTTGTAAATAAAGCTCCAGGTGCTAGAATACAGGACGAACCATACGATCAAGAAAGTAGTGGCATTTACCTCATTGAGGAAGTGACACATACTTATGATAGTACTAAATCTACTAATGGTAGATTTACCACAACCTTAAGATTGATGCGAGATTCGTATGGGGACATAGAATCAAACCACGGCACTAAATAAAAACGTAGAAGCAATTACTTATGGAAAATATCGAAGCCCACATTGCTAAGGATAAAGAGATCCTTGACAATCCTATGACTTCTCCCAACCAACGTCGTCATATTGAAGGTGAACTTCATGAACTTGAAGTTTATGCAGAAAACCATAAAAAAGAAATTGAGGCAGGAGATCATCATGATCCCACCCCATTGGAACTTTTTTGTGAAGTAGAACCAAGCGCACTAGAGTGTAAAGTCTTTGATGATTAATTAACATGGATCAATTAGTATCACAGTTGATTCCTACTCAGCGCATCGGAAACGATGGGTTTAATTGGTGGGTCGGGCAAATTGAGCAAACCGCTCGCGAAGAAGCAAATAATAAGGGTGGATATCGCTATAAAGTTCGTATTATAGGAGATCATCCAGGAAATCCGGAGATTGTTTCTACTGAAGATTTGCCATGGGCATCTGTAATGATGCCTGTTACTGTTCCATTTATTCCAGGAAATTCTGGTGGAGCAAGTCCACAATTACAAAAAGGTTGTTGGGTTATCGGTTTCTATATGGATACCGAAAAACAAAAACCAATCATCATGGGATCTATTGGACAGACTCCTGGTGCTACAAAAAGTTTTTCTCAAAGAACTCCAGATACTCCGCCTTTTACTACCGCAATACCTCAGATTAATGTAAAAGTTGATGGACAACCTTTACAAAAAGGAACCAATAAAAATACTGCTACTGGTGGATTATCTGACGGGTCTAGGGATGGTGATGGTAACGCTAGAGTAACTCTTCCAGAAAAGAAAATTATTCCTCTAAAAAAAGGTAGTCCACAATCCGAAGAATGGTGTCAAACTAAAGCAGAAAAGTGCGATAACCAAGATATGAAATCGCAAGTTACTACTATTCTAGGAGAATTTTTAGCGGCAGTTCAATCAAATGGTGGAAATATAGGAACTTATGCTGTAAATCAAGTTACTGGCGAACTGAATGAAGTTGTGGGGATTGCCCGAGGATACGTTAACAAAATTCTATATGTTGTACAAGATTTTGTTGCTAGAGTAAAGGGATTTGTTATTGAAAAATTACAAAATGCAGTAAAAGACTTAATTAATGCTTTACTTAGACCATCTGAAGATGGCAATTCATTAACTCCAGTAACAGAATTTTTCAATAATTTATTGAAAGATTTAGGATGTCAAATGGCAGATCTTGGGGATCGTTTAGAAGAGTGGTTGACTAATGTATTAATGAGTTATGTCCAAGAAATTTATCGCGCAGCTGCGTGTCAAATTGATACATTAATTAATGGTATTCTATCCAAAATTAATTCCTTGATGGAAGATATTTTGCAAACTGTTCTTGGTCCAATTCAAGATATTTTGGGTGCAATTGCAATTCCTCTTAATATAATTGGTGGAGCGATTAATTTTGTTCTTGATTTACTTGGAATTTCTTGCTCTGGTCCTGATAAAACTTGTAGTGATTATAAAGCAATATGCACAGATGGAGGGGAAGAGGAAAAAGAGAGCGAAGATTTCTTAGATAAACTTTTGGAGGATATTGAAAATCTTTTCCCAACTACTGGTGCAGATTTTACTCAATATGTTTGCGATGAAGCATATACTGGTAAATTATTATCTCAGACTAAAGTTGGATTTACTGGAGGTATTCTTTCTGCTGGAAATATTCCTCCGGGTTCCTCTACTAAAGAGAAACAAAGAATTGTTTATAGTATTTCTGATATTGAAGTTACAGAGGGAGAAAACGCAATATTTGTAATTACCAGAACTGGATTTACAGAATCTTCTTCTTCTGTAAAATATAAAACATTAAAATACGAAGGAACTGCTGAAGAAAATGAAGATTATCTTCCAGACAATAGTATTTTAGGTTTTGCTCCAGGAGAAACAGAGAAAACAATACAAATTAAAACTTTTGTAAATTCTGAGAGAGAAGGACCTGAAGATTTTTATCTTTACATAAAAACAAATTCTCCTAAATCAGAAAGTGGTATTCAAACTACTTTTACCAAAAATTTGGCAAAATGCACTATTACAGAAAAAGATATACGAAATCCATATAAACCCGTATCTATAAATCCTGAAGTAAAATTGCCGGAATATTTTACGTTTGAAGATATTGAACCTACAGAAGAAGAACAAGAAGATATTGTAGGAGCAGATACTCAAATTGATGATAATAATGACGGTTTAGATGATATAACTGGTGATGATATTGTTCAAGTTTATGAAATAACAGCAGATAAAACTATTGTAACGGAAGGCGAATTTATTGTATATACTGTTTCTACAATTAATGTTCCTGATGGAACTGAAATTTTCTATACTCTTTCCGGAAATAATATCACATCCTCTGACATTATTAATGGAAATTTAGCAGGATCTTCTACAATTAATGATAAAAGTGCTAAGATTGTTGTTGGTATAGAGGAAGATGGTGTTGTTGAAGATGCTGAAGTTCTTAGACTTACTTTAAATGGATCTGGTGTATTTTATGACGCAGTTATTGTTAGTGGAGCAGATTTAGATGATTTGAATGAGGGTAAAGGTGATACACCAGAAGTTGGAACTGTTGAAAATATTCCACCATCCGTAGATCCTGAAAGTATTATTACAGATATTAATGGTGGAATTATTGATATTCCTATTAATCGTCCAGGATCTCCATTCGCAGAACCACCATATGTCTTTATTGGAGGTGAAGGTATTGGTGCCACTGCAACTGCTTTATTGGATACTGATGGATTTTTAACAGAAATACGAGTAAAAACTCCTGGTTATGGTTATAAGAAAAATCTTCCAGAAGATAAGAATGTAAGATGTATTATTGATACATTTACTCTTGTGAGACCGGGAATTGGATATACTGAAATTCCGGAAATTTATATCGATGGTAGAGATGATGTTGCTCAAGTAACTATAAATGAAGCAGGTTTTGTTACTGGCGCTGTTGTACTGAATAGAACAATAACTTATGAAAAATATCCTGAAATTATTATTGTTGGTGGCAATGGTTTTGGTGCAAAATTAATTCCATCTCTATCATGTCTAGATATAGAAACACTTACTGCAATTGGTGCTACTAAAATTGGCACCGGACGTTACGTTGATTGCCCATGAAACCTGCTATAAATTATCCACAAAATATTTTTAATCCAATAACGCCAGATCAGGAACAATCTCTGGCAGAATTTCCTATTTTTCAAACAATATATAAGGGATCTTTAACTGGATGTGAAATTTACGAGAGACTTCTTCCTGATAGAGTTTCATCTGCTTTAAAAATTGATGGTCCTGGCGATAGTTCTATTACTTTAGATCAGAAAGGTAGTGTTCGTATTCTCACAGGAATACGTAATAAAGAAAGGGGCCCTGGTAGTGGTAAACTAGCAATAAAATCGTGGGGTCAACAATGTCAGCATAATAATAGATCTGATATTCAATACAATGCTGGTGATGATAAAGAAGGGCAAGCATTAAATATTTTATGCTATGGTGATTATGTGGAACAATCGATTGGTTCTACTAGAACTATAAAAGCATCAAAAATTGTAATTGAAGCGGCGGAAGAATTGATATTGATTGGAAAAAATCAAGTCAATATTCAGGCAGGATCTAATGGTGGTGGTGCAATCATCTTAAATGCTGGTAGTGTAGAAAAAACAACTAGTAATGATAAAGAAACTATTCTTGGACAAAAATTAACATTTGGTGTTTCTGAAGATACTGTAGTTCAATTTGATCCTAGAGCGTCGAAGAATATTATCTCTTCTGGATCTATTAATCATAGAATCGTTGGTGATTACCTACAATGGACTGCTGGGTGTGAACAACACTTAGCAGCAGGAAGTGTTTTATCTGTTCCATTGATTAAAAATAGAAGTTCTACATTTAAAGCAGAGTCTTTAGTTGGAAATACTAACATAGAAAGTGCTAGTGGATTTACCAATATAGCAGGAACATCTGGAGTTAATGTAACCTCTGCTGCTGTCATAACTCAAACAGCAGGCACTACTATATCCATTGCTGCCACAGGAAATGTTGTTATCACTGGTGCCTTAATATTTTTAAACTGATAAGTTTATATTATCATACTTATCGGATATCCGTATGGTAAACTGGCACAAGGGGGGTTGATTTCTGGACTCAACCCTGATAAATTACTCTTGTAGCAAATCAGGCGAGTGCCGCAACTACTTGCATAACCTGGTTGACGCCCTTAGCGTTTTATGCTACAATATATTCATGCGATCGGGAGTCGAACCGATCCATCATCTGCGGGTATTCATTCCGCAAGTAAACAAAAAGGTAATTAAACAAAATGATCAAATCTGTATTCGCAGCAACTGCTGCTCTCTCTGTCTCTGCTGGCGCTGCGTTTGCTGGTCCCTACGTCAACGTCGAAGCTAACTCAGGTTGGACTGGTTCTGACTACTCAGGAACCGCAACGGACCTTCACGTAGGTTATGAAGGTGCTCTTGGCGAGAACGCTTCTTACTACGTCCAGGGCGGCGCTACTGTAGTCTCTCCTGATGGTGCTGAGAGCGACACCGTTCCTTCTGGTAAGGCAGGTCTTGGCATCGGTTTGACCGAGGCACTTGGCGCATACGGCGAAGTCTCCTTCGTTGGTAGTGGCGACAGCGACATCGACCGTGGTTATGGAACCAAACTCGGTTTGAAGTACTCCTTCTGATAAATAACGTTGAGACTCCTTTCGTGCGGTCTCTACAAAAGTCGGAACACCCAAGGGGACCTTCGGGTCCCTTTTTTTCATGGTTCTAAATAATTACGTGGAAATGAGTGGCGTATGTTATCTACACAATATAGACTACGACTAGAATTTATTTGTAAATGTATTGCGAATGGAGAAGAAGTAAAATTGTCTGATATGATTTGGGCGAATAAGTTAGCAAAGGCAAATACATCTGCTAATGAGATGTTAAAGATGGCACGTCGTCAAATCACATATAAGATTGAGGAAGGTAGTACCGACGATTTTCTGAATAGGATGGGTTTAGGTGATCCCGATCCATCCAATCATAAGAAGGGATTCACTGATGCTGATGATATTAAGGATTGGTTTAAACAAGACAAACCAAAAGATTGGAGGCAAAGAGACTAATGCCACATGAATTTGATCCATGCGAAGCACCTATTGAAGGTGAAGTTGACAAATGGGGGTTTACTATCAAACCTACTATTAGTGATACTGAATTAATTCTTAGGTGTCTAAGGAATGCTCCTTGTGGATGTGACAAAAAGCAAGTTGAACGATTGATTAAACAATACAATGACTAAGAAACAATATAAACAATTACTGCTTGATCACTTTATAGAGCAGTTGGATAAACTCACAGCAAAGGAACTGAAAGAACTTGCTGCGAGATACACATGAAGGATTATGTCTGTATCCCCATGTGGGATCCTATTTTCGAGACGATGCGCTATCATTGGGTACACAAGTCAGAAAAGGATCCTGTGCAATTCGTGAAAAATCTTAATCCAGAGCAAGAAGTGCTATGAGTAGTAAGATGCTATTCCTAGTTGACATTGGTGATGGTAGATGTGTCAGTCACGATGGATATATCCAACTCGGTATTTTCTCTCACAGTGTAGAGAAGCATCTAGAGTTAAATCCCAAACAAGAATGGCAGGTTACTTATTGGATGCCTGATCCATTCTGTATCAGATACCCACGACCAAACTATCAGCATACAATGAAGGCGAATGAAGGTTCTCCTAAGACTGATAATGCTGGTGATAGTCGTCCTAGAGACTTCCCAGACCAAGCAACAAATAGATTGGAGAGAACATTATGAAGATGTGGGAGACAAAATGCGTTGGATGTGGTAATATGGTTCCAGCAAATCAATGTCCTCAGGTTGGATGCTATGTTCCTTCTAAGGGCAAATACGAAAACTCTTTATGTAAACCCTGTTGGTTAATGAAAAAATTATGGAAGTAATTGTAGAAGGCAAGGTAAAGACTGTATACCAAGGTGATGATGCTGATCGTGTCATCATTGAGTATCATGATAAGGTAACAGCTGGCAATGGTGAGATGGTTGATCATCCTTTAGGAAAAGGATCCCTCTGCTGTAGTATTTCATCTGTCATCTTTGAGAAACTTTCCAAAGAACTTATCCCAACTCATTATATCAATATGGTTGGTGCTAATAAGATGGTATGTAAGAAGGTGGAGATTATTCCACTAGAAGTTATCTGTCGCAATCGTGCTGCTGGATCTATTGTTCGTGAGACAACTCTCCAAGAAGGTTACTCACTACCACATCCTATTGTTGAGTTCTTTCTGAAGGATGATAGTAAGCATGACCCTCTCCTCACAAAGGATCGTGTAAAACTAATGGGATATAATCCCGAACCTCTCATTGAGATGACACTCCGTATCAATGATTTCCTTCGACAGATGTTCTACATCATAGGCATTGATCTGGTTGACTTCAAGATCGAATTCGGTTATACTGCTCATGGTGAGTTGCTACTTGCTGATGAGATCAGTCCTGATAGTATGAGACTATGGAAAATTGGCGGTGATGAGAGATTCGATAAAGATCTATTCAGAAACGATGAAGGTGATATTGTCCCTGCCTATCGTGAGATCCTTGACCGACTACAACCACTTGCAATCCAATGAAACTCTACCTTGATGATGTAAGAACTCCACCAGAAGAATGGACTCTCGTATCAAATGTAAAGGATATGATGTTCTTAACAGCAACTGAGAAACCTACTCACATCTCTTTGGATCATGACCTTGGAGATACAGATCCAGATCATACTGGATATGACTTTATGTGTTGGTTAGAAGAGGCAGTTTTCTCTGGTGAATATACTAAAGACGACTTTCCAATCATCACATTTCATACAGACAATCCAGTAGGTCGTGAAAATATGAGAAAATCTTTGGAAAGTATTAATCGTATGCTATACTAATGGAGGACAACTCATGACCATCAAAGAAAAGAAAGCACTTATTAAAACACTTGAGAATGCCTACAACACTTGTTTTGATTGTGGACATAAGTATGGAGTTTATTCTGTAGGTTGCTCTTCTGTCTATGAATCAAAGTGTGGTGTATGTGGTGAGACAAAACCCATCACAGAAACCAGGGACTTTGGTTATTTCATCACTGGCATTCGTAAACTTAAACTTGAGATTCAAAATGAATTGTGAGTTATTATCCTGCCAAAGAAGAGAGTTGACTAGACAACTTTGGATGAAGTTTAGAACAGAAAAAGTACCAATGGAATGGTATAAAACAAACAAACCTACTACATCACCTTTTGTAAAATGAAACACCACATCCCTGATGAGATTAGAAAGAACTGCTTTGATTGCTTCAAGAGTTTGAATGAAGCAGAGAGAGCAGTTGTTATGTTTGGTGAGGAAGAGTATCGTAAGTCATTAGACCTTGAGAATGATGATGCTCCCTGTTGGGTTATGAATTCTGGAGAGACACATGGATTTGTAGGTTGGAATCCTATTTGTATTCCAACGATGGACTACATCGTATGGAAACTAGCAGGTTTTAGTAAAAGAAAAGCAGAAAAATACTTGCGTGATGTCACGTCTCGATATCACGAACAAATTGCTAAAGGAGAAATTTATTAATGGACTACAAAACTTCTGGCGTTGATATCATCAAAGGACGTTCCTTTGTAGAGTATATCAAAGCACTGGCACCTAGTGTTGGTGGGTTTAGTGGAATGATGGAGATCCCATCAGGATATGAGAAACCTGTTCTAGTATCTGGTGCTGATGGTGTTGGAACTAAAATTAACATTTGTAGGATTGCTTTTGATTACACCACTATTGGTCAGGACCTTGTTGCTATGTGCGTCAATGACGTTATATGTTCTGGTGCTAAACCATTATATTTTCTAGATTATATCTCTACTAAATCACTTGATGCTAACGTCAGTGACATTGTGTATGGAGTTAATGTTGGTTGTGTAATGGCTGGTATGGAACTCCTAGGTGGAGAAACGGCAGAGCATTATAGAGCAAATGATTATGACCTTGCTGGTTTCTGTACTGGTATTGTAGAGAAGAATGAGATTGTTGATGGAACTAATATTCGATCTGGTGATGTAGTCATTGGTATTGAGAGTAGTGGACTTCATAGTAATGGATACACACTCGTAAATGATATGCTGTGGAGAAATTACATTTACTATAAAGAGATGCCAGAACTGCTGGTGCCAACCACCATCTATTCTCGTCTGATCCAGCACCTGTTGGATGAGGTTCCTATCCTAGGCATGGCACACATCACAGGTGGAGGACTGCCTGAGAACCTTCCACGATGCCTTCCAATGGGTCTTACAGTTGATGTTGACTATGATGCTTGGGAGAGACCAGAACTCTTTACCAAGATCCAGGAGGCAGGAGACATTGCTGAGAATGAGATGCGTAATGTATTCAATCTTGGTATTGGATTCTGTTTAGTGGTGCCAAAAGAAGTAGCAGAACACACTCAAACTTTGATTGCTGATACACCATTTGGCATGAGATCATGGGTCATTGGAGAAGTAAAATGACAGACAAAATTGACACACAGGGCATGAGTCTTCCTGGTAAATCAAAGAAACCAAGTAGTTATGAACCGATGCCAGTAAAGCATCGTACAATCTTTACTGAAGAAGAACGTATGGAGTTGAAACAAATTATTCATGAAGCACTTGACGAGAGGGAACAAGCATGAAATTTAAAGCATTAGTATTCATCCGACTACGATCACAGGTTGATGACTCTCCTGGCAATGCTGTGAGAGACGGTAGTAAGCGATTGTCTGAGTTGAATATCAAGAAACTTAGACTTGGTAAGGTGATTGATATTTGGTTGGAAGCAGAGAGTAGAGAGTATGCTGAGAAAGAAATCGAAATGCTTTCCGATCGCTTTTACGCTAATACAGTCATGGAAGACTGGGACTACGAACTAACTGAGATTGACACTTTCCCCAAAGGTATTGAATAATGGACGATTTTAACACACCAGGATCTAATAAATCTTGGATGGATGACGGCTTTAAAAAATATATAACAGAGTATCAACTAGATAATGTTGTGAAATTATTAGATGCTAAGGTAGAACGTTGTCATGTTTATAACAGTGACAACAGAGATGAAGTATATAATCAAATCACCATTACTTACAAAGAAAACACATGCAAGCAGTAATCTATTCTAACGGTAGTCAAGAGTGTGAGCGTATCACAGCATTACTCAAGACAATTGGAGGAGAGTTTCATGAGTATAACCTCAACGAACACTTTACTCAGAGAGCATTTGAAGCAGAGTTTGGACCTGAGGCTACATACCCTCAGGTTGCCATTGGTGCCAAGCATCTGGGCAATATGCATGACACATTACACTACATGAAGGATGCTGGTATGCTTGTATAGCTTGACAGCAACCAAGAAATCTAGTAAAATAACTATGTTGAGGATAAAGAGGAGCAATGGCTTTAGGTAAACAAGTAGAGGAGAGTCTTGTAGAGGCTAGTAGTAGTCTTCGTAACGCACTAGCATTCGCTGCTAGACAAGAACGACCACTAGTATGTAAACAAATCGCTACTCTCATCACAGAGATTGAGAGTATTGGTTCATTTGACGATGTTATGGATAAATTAGAGGAGTTTTCCAATGAAAAAGACATTTAAGAAGATCGACAAGAAAGGACATGAAGAGATCTGGGAGTGGGATGAAACTCCTGAACTCAAGGCATTCATCAAGCAACAGTCAATTATCAATCTGTCAGCACCCCCTACCCGTCCTGCCTAATCTGTGTTATAATTAGTAGGTAATGAGGCAAACCAATGACTACGCTTCCTAACTGGCAGAAGCATTCTAAAAAAGAAAAGAAGCGTAGTCTGAAACCTCAAGCATTACGTCAAGCAAAAGCACGTCGTCAGGCGTTAAAGAATAAATTGTTTGAGCAGGTTTAGCAATTTGGTAAATGCACCGTTCTCATAAAGCGGCTAAAGTGGGTTCAATCCCCACAACCTGCATCAGGAACTTAATACATTCCTACTAACTAAAATTTTTTATTAATTCCTTTATATGACTACATCCCTCCTTTTTGAAACACTTAACCCTGATGATTACACATGTCCGTTTTTTGATGAAAAGTTAATGAATCCTGACAACTGGTCTTTCCCAGTTACAGATAAGGGTGTTGATGGTATTGAAATTATTGAAAAAAAGTTTGGTCTTTGGAAAGAAACTGTAAAGCAGAATAACATTGGTCGTTACCTTGGCACTGATTCTCGAAAAGTCATCTTAATTAAGGAAGACATCGAACAGAATGGTGTTGATTGCAGTCAACCTCCTGTTTATATCGATATTGATACTGGAGATATCATTACTGGCGGTCACCGTCATGATGCATGTGCTATCCTTGGTATTCCTGGTTATATGATTGTATTTGTTCGTTGTAAAAACGAATGGTCCCGTAAACGTTTTGCCAAAGCTTTAAACAATGAGCGTGTGTTTCATGCAACTCTTAATAACGAAGAAGAAGTTGTAGAACACATCAAGTTTGGTATTGCCAAAGACGAAATTACTTGTCAGCAAGATATTGAGAACGAAGTTCGATTAATTTCTAACAATTCCTTGAGTAAGACAGTGCAAGGTCGTCTTGTAAAAGAGATGGTCAGTTTTATTCATAATAGTGGTAATATTAATATCAAGTTAGAGCGTTACACTTCTCATAATGAGAAAACATATCAGGACTATGTTGATCGTTCTACTGATAAGTATGTCCGAGATGTTTTGAATGATTCAAAAGTCCGTAATTATTATATTAATATGGATAACTGGGGTTCGCGAACTAATCCTTTGATTACAGAGGCAGCAAAAACTCCTCTCGATTCTTGGATGAATATTCAATCATCTGTTTCTCTTCCTTCACGCACAGAATCTCTCTCAGTCAAGCGTGATAAAGTTCATGACGTTGCTATGAATACTCTTGCAGATACTCTTGATAAAGTATTCATGTATAAAGTTGCTAACAGTTGCTACCCATGGCAGCATAAAAACTGCAGTCATGCTTTCTTAGCACAAGATCACCATATGGAAGGTGTCAAAGAAGGTGAATTTATTCGCCTTTGATATTCGGGGACTTCGGTCCCTTTTATATTTGCCCGTGTAATCCAAAGGCAGAGATAATCGACTTAAAATCGATACAGTGTCGGTTCGAGTCCGACCACGGGTATTCTGTTAAATATAACATTAACAGGAAATCATAATATTATGGCACAGTTCAGGTATACAATCACACGTAAACATGTATTTGTAGACAATGTACCTGTTCTGATGTATTATGTTGAAAGTATGCCATTTGCTTTTGATGTTCTTGAAGAAGATCAGAAAAATGATAAGTGGATACTAGCAGAAGCAGCACTCAATGAAGAATATACAATGGAGGACATCTTCAAGTATTCTGATTACTTAATTGCTGAAGAATGCCACCCTGTATTATTTGATTTAGATCTTATTAATCCTGAAGTAATGCCCGATGAACACGTTTCTTGAATTATTTGAGGGAACTTTTGCTAACAAACGTCAAGCACAAAGTCATCCTACTCGTTATGCTCACATTCGTGTTAGTCATCGTAAGATTGGGGAGACTCGATTTTATGGAGAGCAGGCATACAACTATCAATTAGAACGTCCATATAGACAGTTTGTGATTGAAGTAGTTGATCAAGGTGATTACCTCAGACTTAAGAATTATGAGATCAGAACACCAGCAGACTTTGCTGGATGTAGGAATCTTGATAAACTTACTGATGACCTCTTGACATATCGAGAGGGATGTGATAATATTATTAGAGAGACCGCAACTAAAACATTCGCAGGTAAAAATGATACTTGTGAGTGCTATGTAATGCGTGGAGGGGTTAGGACTTATGTTAATAACGAAGTTCTTCTTACTGAAACAAATTACCAAGTAATGGATCGTGGTCTTCATTCAGAAACTCATCAAAAAGTATGGGGATCTGATTACGGCCCATTCAATTTTACTAGGATGCCACTTTAGCTCAGCTGGATAGAGCAGGTAATTTGTAATTATCAGGTCACCCGTTCGAGTCGGGTAAGTGGCTTTCTACTTTTAATAAGTAGATTTGGGTTTATAACTCAGTTGGTAGAGTATCGGGCTTTTAACCTGCAAGTCGTCAGTTCGAGCCTGACTAAACCCACTTGACAAGAACTCAATCTTGTCTTATAATACTTCTTGTGTGAAGGAAGATGCGTCGGGAGAGCAATCTCCCACTCTGCGGAATTAGTTTAGAGGCAAAACTAAAGGTTTCCAACCTTTCGTCACCAGTTCGAGTCGGGTAAGTGGATTTGGCTCTCTATGCTCCATAGCACAATAGGTAGTGCGCGAAGCTGTTAACTTTGAGGTTCTAGGTTCGAGTCCTAGTGGAGCAGTTATGTATAGAACAACGTATAAGGAACAGTTTAGTTACATTTACATGTGTATTAAAGAAATAGCATTAATGCTTATTCTTAAAGATCGGTATAGACCCCGTGTATAAATAAATCTTAGGATAAAAGATATACCGCAGGGTCAGATTAATCATGCCATTAACACGTCTGGATAACCTTATCAGCAGCAAAACTGGTAAGTATCTTTATGTTTCTCCTGATGATTTCAACGCTACAGATGCGTTATCTAATAGAGGTAACTCACCCGTAACACCATTCAAGAGCATCCAGCGTGCTTTTTTAGAAATTGCAAGATATTCGTATCTTCCTGGATTTGATAATGATAGATTTGACCAGTTCAGCATAATGCTGATGCCTGGTATTCACTATATTGATAACCGTCCTGGTCTAGTAGATACTACTGGTATTGATGTATTTGGATTTGATGATACAAATAATCAATGGACAGATAATTCCATTCTTGACATCTCCAACCCTGATAACGTCCTTTATAAGTTTAACAACACTGAGGGTGGTGCTATCATCCCTAGGGGTTCGTCTCTTGTAGGTTATGACCTCCGCCGTACAGTTGTTCGTCCTCTATATGTTCCTGATCCTGCTTCAGTAACTGTTCCTCGCTCTGCTATCTTTAACGTAACCGGTGGTTGTTACTTCTGGCAGTTTACTTTAAAGGATGGTCAGACTACTGCTGAGTCTCCTCTTTATAATACTTTAGAAGGAACTGGTGAGGTATACTACGATCCTAATGATTTCACCAGGAAGACTGCTCCCAACTATTCACACCACAAACTAACTGTATTTGAATACGCAGACACAGAAGAGTTGTCTCTATTCTACAGAAAGATTGCTAAAGGTTTCTCTGATTACCAACCAACAATTGATGATCCTGGTGAATTTGATTTTAGAGTCCAAGAGAACCGTATTGTTGGTCCTCTATCTGACTCTAGAGTTATTGAGTCACTAACACTTAATGATGCTACAACTATTCCTAGTATTGCTGCTTCCACATCTGAGATTGAAGTAACAACTAAGACTGATCATGGTTACTTTGCTGGTCAGTTTGTTGCTATTTCTAATACAAATATTGATAGTGTTTTAGAAGGTATCTTCCCTATCAAGTCTATTGATCAAAATGATCCACGTAAATTTACATATGAAGTAGCGATAGTTGTTAGTGCCATTGGAACTAGTATTGCTTCTGGTGATACGATTAGTGTGGATACTACTCCAGCACTCGGTCAGAACGCTCAGACGCTCGCTGAAGTTGATAGTGTAGAGTCTGCCTCTCCATATGTCTTTAACGTATCAATCCGCTCTACGTGGGGTATCTGTGGCATCTGGGCAAATGGTCTAAAAGCCACTGGATTTAAGTCAATGGTTATCGCTCAGTATACGGGCGTTTCGTTGCAGAAAGATGATAGAGCATTCATCCGTTATGAAGAATATTCCAATACTTGGAATCAAGCATCACTAACTGATGCATTTGCCACTGTTCCTTATCACGCTAAGGGTGATTCTTATTGGAAGGATGACTGGAGAACTTTCCACGTTAAAGCATCTGAAGACGCATTCATTCAGAACGTTTCTATCTTCGCTGTTGGTTTCGCTGATCACTTCCTCATGGAAAGTGGTGGTGACATGTCTATCACCAACTCCAACTCTAACTTTGGTAATACATCACTTCATGCTATTGGTTTCAAAGGATTTGCCTTTAACCAAGACAAAGGTGGTTACATTACTGACATCATTCCACCAAAGAGAGTTGTTGAAAATTCTTCTACTGAGAAGAAAGTACAATACTACACTATTGATATCAAAGGAACCGTTTCTGATTCTACCAATTACACTAAGTTATTCTTAGGCAGTGAAGATATTGTAACTCCGGATGCACGTCCAGCTGTTACTTTAGATGGTTTTAGAATTGGTGCAAAATCTAATGAAAAATTATATGTAAGATTAGATCCAGCAACTTCTGGTGGTGCTGAAATTTTCAATGTTGCTTTGCAACCAACAGGTTTTGTTAAGTATGTTGCTTCTCCTTCTATTCTTAATCCTAGTGGAACAGCAATTAATAATGTCAATGCTGATGCTGCTAATTTAATTGAAAGTAACCGTAAGATGATCCAGGAGGAAGTCTTTGGTTATATTCTAGAGAAGTATCCTAGACTTCAAAATATTTCTTATGTTAATCCTGGTCGCGATCCTAACGCTAATAGGTTCTTTGATGGTGCTAATTTAATCATTAACAACAGAACTGAAATTGTTAATGAAGTTATTACATCAACTTCGCAATATGATACATCTTCTCCTATCACTTCGGATGATGTCCGTGAAATGGTAGATGCTATTACTGAAGACATCAGAGACGGTGGAAATTCTAATATTATTGCATTGACTAAAACATATTTTAATGGAATTGGTCAAGTAAACAAATATGCTAATAAAGTTAGCACTGTAATGTGGGCAATTGCCAGAACAAGGGATCTTTGTAAAAAAGCAATTGGTAACTTACTAACAGTTAAAGCAAATCTATATGATCCAAATCCAAATAGTGCTTTAACGGGATATTCTAATCTACCTATTGGAAATATTACTGCTGGATCAATTGGATCTGATAATGTTAATGGAGTTACGATTGATGCTTCATCAACGGTAGACCCTGCATCAAGATACAGAGATACTTGGAATTTAATTCAAAGTAATAGAGATTATATTCTAGACAATGCACTTGCAGAAATTGCTGTTTATGATGAAACTCCATTTTTCTCTTTCCCTGGAGATCCTAGTGAGACAACTAGATCTAGATTTAAGACAGCATATCGTTTGATTAGACGTAACAAAGATGATGCTCAAAGTTACGCTATCAATCAAATTCAAACTCAGTTCCCGTCTTTTGTATTCCCTGGTGGTTCTTCTACAAAGTGTCGTAGAGATATTGGATACTTCATCGATGCTGTAGCGATGGATGTTTTCTTGGGTGGTAATTTATGGACTAGAACATTTATTTCTAAGTATTTTGAATCTGGTGGTCAAAGTTGGATCACTGGTGGATTGCAAGGAGAAGAATCACAGAGTAATTTTGGATTTAATGCTGCTAGAGATCGTTTAATTGAAGCGGTAAGTAACCAATTATCTTCTGGTTATACTGATACTACAGTTTCTCCTGGAGAAGCAGTGTATGGGGATGGTAATGGTGATATTGCAAATACAAACAGTGCTGCTTGTACTGATGTTCAAAATGCAATTTCATCTTTGACATCTATTGTTACTCAAGTAGTTTCTGATGGTAATACAGATTCTATTTCAGTTTCAACAAATCCAAATTATGTAACACCAACAAGTAGAGTTCTGCAAGCAGGTGAATCTAAGTGTCGTAGAGATATTGGTTATATTGTAGATGCTGTTCAGCAAGATCTTTGGTTTGGTGGTAATGCATATTCTGTAACAGCTGCTAAAGCATATTTTGATGCTTCTCAAACACCTATTAGTAATGGTTTACTTGGAGAAGAGTCTCAATCAATTGTTGCATTTAAGCGTGCTTCAGATGCCATTAACCTAGCTATTAACAATCAACTATATTATAAAGATAATACAATTACGCTGGATCAAGTTGGTGATCCTCCAATCGTATCTGATATGAATGCAGATGCATATGAAATGGTTCTAGACAATAAGGAATTCCTTGCCTTCGAAGCTTATGAACGCATGTTAACTGCATTCCCTTCGTATACACCACAGACAACTAATACTGCACAAGACTGTAAAGACGATGTTATAAATGTCTTGGAAGAGGTTATGTATGATGTTAAATTTGGTGGTAATGCTAAGGCATATGATTCTGCTGAAATTTACATTACTAATGTAATGCCATATTTCGGTGCTAGTAAGAGAACTAAAGAGTTTACCCCAACTAACGTCACATATGATCCTGCAACAGGAGTTTCTGTATTAACTATTCCTGGTCATGATATGACTGTAGGAAACTATGTTAAACTTGCTGACAATTCCATCACAATGACTTGTGCGATGGATAACAACCAGACTCAGCATACATATCCACGTTCTACTGATGCTAACTCTGGACAGTGGACGCAAATTACTGCTATCACAGAGTCTACAGTTACTCTTAACGTTGGTGTATCTGGTCCTGATGTTACCTTTACCCCACAAGTAGGAACTACATATGATTCCACTTCGGGTGAAATGGTAATCGAAATTGGAGCACATACTTTAAGTGTTGGTGAAGGAGTTGTTCTTCTTGATAATTCATTCACATTCACTTGTGCTCAAGACGGTAATCTTACACAGAATACTTATCCACGTCCAGGACAAGATCCTTTTGCTGGAAAATCCATTCCAATTACTGCAAGAACTGCAAGTACAATTACAATTAATGTTGGAGATGCTGGAACTGCATCTGGTGTGGCTCATACGTTTGTTTCTGCTAATCCTAATGCAGTTCAACATCTGCCACAACGTGCTCATACTTTTGTTAGTGCAGCAACCAACTCTGTTAAGTATGGTGTTGCAGCAGAAACATTTATTGATGCTGAACGTGATGAAGCAGCGAGAGTATTTACGGAAGTTAGGAACTTAATTCCTGATATTTTAAGAAGAAATACTATTACTGGTCTAAGTATTGCTAATGGATTCACTCAAATCATTGATACGACAGTTACAGATGACTGGGATACTCCAGCATGTGCAACTGCTATTTCTGCAGTTCAATCTGGATTAGATACGATTATTCAAGCAATTGGCACGGATGCTGGTGTTGGCAACTTAACTGGAATTACCAGAACAGAACCAACACAACCATCGATATCTGATGTATTACCTCAACCTGGTGGATATACTCCAGGTAATTGTTCTGATGTTGTATCTACAGTTAATACTCTTATTAGTATTATTTGTGATTCTACAGCAGCAGGAAATCTATCATCTCTTCCCCCAGTAGATAATGGTCTTTGGGATTGTGCTAATGTTCGAACTTCTATTGAAACATTATCTGATATTTTTTCAGATGCAGTTCAATTTGGAACTTTAGATGAACTTCCTGTTCAATCTTCTGGTGGTTATGCCACGGATGCTACGCAATCTAAGTGTTATAGGGACGTTTCTTATATTGTTGATGCTGTTGTTAATGACTTAAGACTTGGTGGTAACATCAATAGTATTCAAGCTGGTGAAGCATACTTTGTTGGTATGGATTTAGAATATATTGATGGTGAAAAATCTGAGACTCTGGATGCTTGGAGTTATGTTGGAAACATGGCAATCGCAGCAATGCGTAACTTTGATTTCTTAGCATTCAATTGTAACATTACAACCGGATCTGCAATTGTTGATATTGGTGATACTAGTGGTGTTCTAATTGGAATGGAAGTGGTTGAATATGATAATAGCAATCCTTCTAACCCTGCATATGTAAATGGTCTTTTACAAAGTGGATCAACTCCTCTTTATACTTCTATTCCCGAAGGGACATACGTAAAGAGTATTGTAAGTAGTAGCACAATTGAACTTGGAACTAAAAACTCCAGATTATCTGTTGGATCTTTAGTTAATGCCTTACAAACAAGCACTAGCATCGAGTTATATTTCACATTTGGAAATGGTCAATGGGCAGATACACTACCTAAAACTGTAGTTGTTGGACCCGCAGGAACTGGTGCTGATGTTATTCAAGATACGTTAACTTCTTCTACTCGCCGCGAATGTGCTCCAACTGCATCTGCTATCACTACTTTGATTGGCAATATCAATACTATTATCAATAGTGGTGTTGGTAGTGTTGCTAGACAAGAACCAACTGCTGGTATTGGTGCATTTACAAATAGAGCAACTGTATTTACAATTGATACAACAGGAACAGGCGCTTCTAATCCACATGATTTTGAAACTGGAACACCTGTACGACTTGCTCCTCGTCCTCGTTTTGATACAGTAACTGGCAAATATGTTGATGTCGATAAGCGTCTTATTAGATTGCCTAATGGTTTTGAGACAAACAGAACTTATTATGTAATTGCTCCTGGCAGAACAACAAAACCAGCAGATTATTCTAGTACTACTTTATTCAATGGTAGTGATCAAACTAAATTAATGCTTGCAACTTCTAAAGAGAATGCTGCAGCAGGTATTTACATCTACGCATCTGAATCTAATAGTATTGATGCTAATGTGGAGATTGATATCTATCAATTTGTTCTCGATCAAAGTTATGATCTTCATGAATACGAAGGTTCAATAACTACAACAGTTGAAGGTGGAATTCAAACAAATGTTTCCAATATTTTTGATGTTCCATTTGCTTCTGTAACCGAGCAAAAAGTATTCTTTAGAGCTACTGATGGAAGTTCTTTACCTCTAGTTAGTACAACTGATGCATCTAATCCCGAAATTGCCGTTACCGATGTAACTAGTGCAGATATTGGTAGAATTAATCCAAACAAAGAATTCTTTGTTAGATATCAAAATAGTAAAGTCTTTACAATTCATACAACTAAAGCAGATTCTATTAATAATGTAAATCCAGTAAGGTTTATTGGTGGTCAGAGTCTTAAGTTTAATGTTTATGCTAACAAACGTAGAAGTCCTGTTAGATTTGATCCAGGTTTCCAGTTAGATTCTATTACTACTGGTAAATGGTATTTGCAATGTATTGATGAAGGTTCTAGTAATATTTCTGTTACTACTAGAGAAGAAAATATTTTCTGGAGAATTAAGCAATCTGATTATAGTGATAGAGCAAGAACAACTGATTCTTGGTTTATCAGAACTGAAGATGAAAGAGAAGCAGAAGATAGAACATATAAGATTCGTTATGTCATTCCTAGTTACCTTGAGAATGCTAGAGATCCTATTAATGGATTTGTCATTAAAACAAGAACTGATGATACTCGTAGGTTAGTTCCACAAGTTGTAACTTTAAAACCAGTTGTGGGTAATGTTTATGGTGCTAGATTTGAAAACCCTGTTCAAGCTGGTGAATTTATTGGTCAGACTGTACAGCAACTTGGTGGTTTAGCGAATGACCAATCTTATGATCCTTACAGAAAAGATCAAACTAATAGTGGCACTGAATATAGAAAGTTTGCTAAATTCTCATCTGGATTGCAGGCAACAATTCAATCTGCTCGTTATGTAGAAGATCCAATTGATTCTACGATTAGATATTTACAACTGAGTCTTGTTGACCATACTGTTGATAGTTTAAACTTCCCTGGTCTTAGAAACGAACAGTTTACTACTATTCCAATTTCTGCTCCTCAAGGTGGAACATTTGTAACTAATAAAACAGCAAACATTGCTTCTTCTCAGATTCAATGGACTGGTTATTCCTCTGGTATTGCTAACATTCATGCATATCTAACTATTAATGGTCTTCACTACTTAATTGTTAAAAATATTCGCGGTGGAAAACTTGAGTATAGTGAGTTTTCAAATACTAGATTTACACAAGGAACTGTATTTGCTGATATGCTTGATGATCAAGACATGGGCAAATCGTTACCTTTAAAAACACTAATTCGAAAAAATTATCCTGAGTATTATTACAAGCAAAACGGCGCTAATGTTTATACCATTACTCCTGGTGATCGTATTACTGATGACGATGGTATTGAATATTTTGTTGATAGTGTTGCAGATGCAGGAGTTATCGAAGATACTTTCTATGTCTTTAGTTATGAAACATTACAACGTAGAATTTCAGGTCAGCAAGATGGTATCTATTATCTTTCTTGCTTACGTGGTAACATTTCTCCATTCCCAACAGGTGCTGGTGTTGCAGAGAACTTTAAAAAGTTTAGATTCTCCCAACCTGTAAGTAGACTATTCCCCCTAAACTATAAGAATGATCCACTTTGGTTCCAAAAGAATGGAACAACAGCAGAAGAACTTAATTTTGCTTCACAACAATTAGATCCACCACCAACATATTCTGCTGCTGACAACTATGTTCATGGTCTTGTCACAGTTAATGATAATAAGAATTCGGTAACTAAGGAATTAGTTGAAGATCTTCTTAATAACCCAGCATTTATTGCTAACACATATACTGGTAGTAATAAAGTTGGAGCACAAGAAGGTAATGCAACTTCTGGTTCTGAAGATAGATTAATTCCTATTGCTGGCGATAGCAGAGTATTAGTTGATCAAAAATATTATGTTGAACTTAGAAGACCTTCTATTGCTCGTGCTGGTAACCATACGTTTGAGTATCTTGGATTCGGTCCAGGAAACTACTCTACTGGTCTCCCAGCGCGTCAGGAGATTGTCTTAAGTGCAGAAGAAGACTTCTATGCTCAAGCAAAGCGTGAAGACGCTGGTATCGTCTTCTACACGGGTCTAAACTCCAACGGAGATCTTTATATTGGCAATCGTAAGATTAATGCTATTACAGGTGAAGAAACATTCCTTGAAGCAGCAGTTCTCCAAGATAGCGAAGATGAAAATGATTCTATTGGAAATTTAGTTACATCTTTTGATACTCCTGTAACTTTCAATCAAAATATCACGGTTGTTGGTGGAGATGGAACCTTACAAAATGTTTTCCAGTCGCCATTAATTGTTTCGGTACAAGATAATGATCTTACTGAAATTAGAGATTCTTTAATTATTCGTTCTAATGTATCTTCTGTTGATCCGGTAACTCAATTTGAGCAAGATGAATTACTGGACAGAACATCATTCTCTAATCCTGGTTCTCCATTAGATGGAGATATTAGAATCAGTAAGAATAGAATTAATGCTGCCATTTTCGGTTGGAATCCTAGAGGAAAGGGTCAAAAATATCAGATCCAAACTCACACTACTAATGGTGTTCCCTCAAACATTACACCAAACAATAATAATACTATTGCTGCTGGTGGTGATAGACTATTCCTAAATCAAGTAACTAATTATAGTGGTGTTCAACCATCTT